>Ga0255768_10004979_pt1 | contig 12876 bp, 14 predicted proteins | sample 071ome_33_FD_179983 | JGI IMG/M metagenome (GOLD analysis project Ga0255768, IMG submission 179983) | Coastal salt marsh microbial communities from the Groves Creek Marsh, Skidaway Island, Georgia - 071412AT metaG (version 2) | ecosystem: Environmental > Aquatic > Marine > Intertidal zone >...
CCCTGAACTGGAGGCTTGTATGAAAGTGTGGGAATTTATGGAAATGATTCACTCACGCTCCTACACATATATTATCAAAAACGTTTATTCAGACCCATCTGAGGTTTTTGATACCATCCTCAAAGAGGATCGTATTATGGAGCGTGCAGTGAGTGTTACGCAAGCGTATAACGACTTTATTAACGCAGCGCATCAATATGATAATTCTAATGAGTGGATGCACGCACTAGAGCAAGTCCCATCAGCACTAGAAGGAAGGTATGAACTCAAGCGCAAACTCTTCAGAGCAGTTGCAAACGTTAATATTCTTGAAGGTATTCGCTTTTACGTCAGTTTCGCTTGTAGTTTTGCGTTTGGCGAACTCAAGCTTATGGAAGGAAGCGCAAAAATCATCTCTCTGATTGCTCGTGATGAGAATCAGCACTTGGTTATCACTCAGAACATTATGAACAAGTGGAAAGAGGGTGATGACCCAGAGATGGCACGAATTGCTAAAGAGGAAGAGCAGTGGGTCTACAAGACCTTTGAGAACGCTGTTAACCAAGAAAAACTTTGGGCAGAGTATCTGTTCAAGGATGGATCTATGATTGGTCTGAATGACAAACTGTTACAACAGTATGTCGAATGGATTGCAAACCGTAGAATGAAAGCAATTGGACTCAAACCGCTCTATGATATTCCAGCAAAGAATAATCCACTTCCTTGGACAGAGCATTGGATTTCTTCGAAGGGTCTTCAAGTGGCACCACAAGAAACCGAAGTTGAATCATACATCGTTGGAGGAATCAAACAAGATGTCACCAAAGACTCTTTTGCAGGATTCCAACTATAATTGGGACACTGATAAAATGCTTGCTGCCTACCAAGAAGCAGCAGATTGTGATGAATATCTCTTCGGAGATTATGATTACTGTTCGGAATGGATGAATGACACGGAGGGGTAACACCCTCCTTTTTTTATAAATACCTAAAAACGATAGGGTAATGAAATCATATAGTCAGTTTATTGGTGAAGCATATTCTGCTAGAGGAGAACTCCAAGAGAGATTTGGATTAGGTGCTCTTAGCAAAGTAGGTAGATTTGTTCCTGGTCTTCAACAGATATATGGTCTTGGACTGGGTACTTATAGACTGGCGAAAGGAGATAAACTCGGTGCTGCTTTGGGATATGGACAGGCGCTCCCAGGACCAGCTGGATGGGCATTCTTGGGTGCTGACGTTGCCCGTAGTATGAAGGGTACGAAACCTGCAGAAAAGAAACCTGAGACAAAAGATCCTGAAGAGAAGAGTCCAGAAACTACTACTCCACCAGAAACTACTACCCCACCAAAGACTAGTACTCCAACAGCACAACCACAGAACCGTAGACAAAATATAGACAAGACAATTAGTGCTATTCAAGCAAAGTATGACAGTGGTGATATTAAAAATCCATTCATCAAGAATCCTGTTACTCAACCCGTAAAGAGGGAAGTAAAACCTGTTGTAAAGGATGAGTCTAAGAAGAAGAAATTTGATATTAGAGACAGAGACATACGTGCTAGAGCAGGGTTTGATCCCAGATACGATAAGAGATAAATATATAAAAAGCGTCTGTAAGCGTCTGCTATAATGAAATCGTTTAGAGAATTATTTGAAGAGAAGAAGAGAGTAAATGCTGGTCCTACAAAGGACGCGATAGAAGACGCACGTAAAAAATTAGTACAACAGTTTAATAGACCTAGTAGAGTTACTGCCAATCCATCAGGATATACTATTACTAATCTTCCTGGTGGTAATATTCCCGACGAACAGAAGTTTGCTAACCTTGAAAGATTAGCAAGCCAGGAAACACCACAAAGTGTTGCTGCCGCTTCTGATGTCGGTCCAGAAGCAAGAACACAGGCAGCAAACACATCAGCGAAAGCAAGAGAAACTAGACCAGGGCAAAGAATAAAACTTGGTGATACAACAAGGGGTGGTCCCGTTAAGGTTACCCAACTCAAACCATCAAAACCAGCACCTCCACCAAAACCAGAAGCAATTAAGCAATCTGCTGTATCAGCAAAGGCTGCTGCTTATAGAAAGAAAGTAGCACAACAAGGCGAAAAAGTTCTGCGTTCACTTCAACGCGGACAAGAGACTACTTCTCGTATGGGAAGAGGGTATAGCAAGTCTCTTGCAAGAACTGGTGATGCTATTATCTCAGGTATAGGTGCGGAAAGAAAGGCAGAGACTGCTGCTGGTAAGGCGGAGTTTAAGAAACTGAGATATGGTAAAGGAAAGAGTGGTCCTGCCACTGAGTTACGCACACCAGCACAAACAAAAACATATCAGACTGGTGTAAAGAAAGGATACTTTAATCCAAAGACTGGTAGAGTGAGTGAGACTGGTCTCCAAAAGCACGTTAATATGCGTACTGTTGGTGGTGAAAACTTTGGAAAAATGCAGGGCAGAGACCCAAGGGCAGAACTTTCTAGGGTTAGCAATATTACTTCAAGGGCAGCTGCTGGTGATAAGGCAGCAAGATCTGAGGTTAAAAGGTCTTACAAGTCTATTACTGCAAAATATAAACCAGAGACTGGTGCGAGAGCAGGATTCGGTTCTTCAAGTTTTAGAACATTCCAACAGCAGGCAGCAACTTCTAATGCTCCAAAACTGACTCCACAGAAGATGTCGATGCCTCTGCCTGGTACTCAGCAGAAACCAGTATCTTCACCTGCCGCACAGGCAACAAAAGAGAAGTTACGTCAGAAACTGGATCTAAAACTACAAGCAAAACCTCAGAAAGGTGGAGCACTTGGATTCCCAGTAGAAACTGGTATTACTCCTAGTAAGTCAGGAAAACTTGCTGTTGGAACTAAACCTGGTCAACTTGTTAAGGGAACTAAAGGTGGAGAACTTGCCCTTGGCACCAAACCTGGTCAACTGGTAGCACCATCAAAACCTGCTGCAACACCATCACCATCAAGACAAACCACTTATACTGGTATAGGTGGTGGTAAGAAGGTTGAAGTTGCTGGTTCACCAAAAACAAAGACATCATTATTAACTCCCGGTCAGCAAACAACAGGAACTAAACCAAAAGAAGTTAAGATTCCTCAACCATCAAAAACTCCAAGTGTAACTCCAAGAAAAACATATAGGGACTTTGTTGCTCAGGCTGGAACTACATCAACTAGGAAGGATTCTTGGTCTTATAGTCCACAGAAATCTGCTGAAGTTTCTACACCTACTGAACCAAAACTCAGTAAGAAACAACAAAATCCAGCAAGATATCAGAGGGAAGTACAGAGAAGAGCAAAAAATATTTCAAACATTAGAAGTAATAAAGGTTTTGGCGGTCTTGGTAAACTTGCTAATGTTGGATTCGCTGCTTATGATGCTTATGATGTCTATAAGCAGCAAAGAAAGTTGGGACAAAGTAAAGAGTATGCTACGAAGAGAGCAATCTCTCAGGCAGGCGGCGGAGCGGCAGGAGCGTGGGCAGGAGGTAAAGCAGGTGCTGCTCTTGGTACAGCAGTAGCAGGTCCTGTAGGAGGTCTTGTTGGTGGTGTTCTTGGTGGTCTTGGTGGATATGCCGTAGGTTCTGGAGCAGGAAAAGCACTTGTTGGTGCTAGTGAAAAAGACAAGCAGTGGATGAGAAAAACAAACCGCCAAATTCAAACAGGAACTACTGCCGATAAAGCACAATTCAAGACTGGTAATAAATCCATCATTACAGATAAGACTGGTCAAGAGCGTGTTGGATACAAAGCATTTAAAGGTGGTAAGACCGTTTATAAGCACGCAAACAAACCAGAATCTCTCAGATATACTTCAAGTAATCCATTAGAGAGACTTGGGAGAACGATTGCTGGTTCCAACCTTGGTCCTGTTTCCGATTGGATGAAGTCGCGCTATGCTGCTAGTGATGCTGCCGCCCGCAAGAAAAAGATTACGTCAGTAAAAACAGCAGCATCTAAATAGTAAGATAGGAAACGAATAGTAAGATGGATTTTGTAGCAACACTCATTCAAGAGGGATATTCTGAATCGGAAATTGGTGAAATCTTAGAAACCATTTATATTCTAGATGATGCTGAACTTGATAATCTGAATGAGGGATTCATCTATGAAAATAGACTTGGTGTTGAAGCGATAAAAAGATCTCTTTCTGCATTGACCAAGATGCCCAAGAATCCTTGGGTTACAAGACAGATTGCCAAGTTAAGAAAACTGCTTGGTGGTACTAAAGACAAAGTAGATGATGCGGGAAAAATTGTAAAGGATAAAGCAGATGATGCCTTTACACAAACAAAACCAGGATCATCTACATATAAACCTGGTTCTAAACCATCTGGTTCTAAACCATCTGGTTCTAAACCTGATGCTAAGCCTACCCCCAAACCAAAGGGAAATAAACCAAATATCCCTGGATGGGTGAAGAATACTGCTGCCGCTGGAGCGGGAGTTTTAATTGGAACTCAGTTGCCACAAGCAACCAGTACAGATAGTGATAGTAGTAGTACTGAAACAACTACAACAACTACAACACCATCAACAACATCAGATCCTAATGGTGGAAAAGATAAGAAACCAAAAAGAGATTATGGTTGGTGGAAAAAGACAATGCCAAAAATGCCTGGTTATTCAGCGGAGCCTGGTCTGAGTGCTTATAGAAATGTAAGAGCAAATGAAGCGTATCAGATTGTGCTCGATTATCTTATTTCAGAAGGACACGCAGATACCGTCAAAGAGGCAGAGTATGTTATGAATCAAATGGACTTTGACCACATCTGCGATATTGTTGAGAAATATACTCTCAACGAATAATTATCTGGTAACTGATTTTTTAACTAAAACAGTCCCCTCTACTGCTCTTGTAGTAGTTCCTGTGGGACTGTTTAATAGTAAGTCATAGAAATATTTTCCTGCTTTCAAATTAGTAGTTACAGTATCATCCATTGATATTGTAATTCTTCCTGTTGTTCTATCGTTGGAAAATGATATGGTAAAATCAGCAGTTTTTAATGAAGACTCATATCTCTTCATTTGAGCACAAGCATTATATCCAGTCAAATCCAAAGCACTATTTTTTTGTGAGTCCTCTAAAACAAATGTTTGTTCAAAGTCAGTTCCCGTATAAATGACTAAATTACTGACGTATGTGACTGCCATCGTTTTTTAAATATTTATGGCAAATCAACTAAGAATGGTGTAATCCAATCTTCATCTGGATTAGTTACTGATGTGATTGTAATATTTTTAGCATTCAATTTCTCAACTAAAAGATTGTATGAGGCTTGGATAGTTGCTTGCGTCATACTGCCAGAAGTATCAATAAACAAAGCAATAGAAGAACCTTCTGGTAAATTATCTATACCACATATAGTATACCAATCAGATGCTAAAGAAGCATCGCCACCATCTCTGTTGACTTGAACTGGACCGAATGTAAGACCATTGGAATTATTCCCAACGTTTAATGAAGTGTCATTGATTGTCACTTCATCAGAAGTTGTGACAATAGTACCAGAAGTTGAAGTTATTCTTATTTCAAGTTTAAATTTTTCTTCCGTTTCTGTTGTTCTGTCTGATGTAATGGATCTAGCAATGCTTCCAGTATTATTGTTAACCGTGAAAGAACCACTTAAAGCATTGTCTGTAAAATCTGACGCAGAAACAGTTCCTGATGTTACAAGTGTTGTCCAATAAAGAATAGAACCATTTGGAACACCATTTGTTGTAACAGTAAATACTACCGATGAACCCTCATTAACCGAGTCTGTTGATGGTAAAACTGAATATGTCGGAACAACATCATTGACTGTAATTTGTGAACTTGTTGCAACAACAGGTCCAGTTGTTGAATTGGTTCTGATAGTTAATGAAAATGCTTCTTGTCCTTCCGTTGCAAAGTCATTGGCGATTGTTCTTGTGACTGTTGCAACACCAGTAGTTGCTCCAACTCCAACAATATTAAAAGACCCAGTAAGGGAGTTGTCGGAGAAATCTGCCGCTTCCATACTGGTAGCGGTATTGAAGTATAATGTAGTTCCAGCACCAACATCAGTAGTGTTAATAGTAACGTCTACTGATTGCCCTTCACTAACAATAGTGGTTGAAACACCAACTGTATATGTTGGGGTGTTTCCACCTTGTATTAGAAGACCACCGAGACCTTTGACAGTTGCAACTCGTGTGCTGCTGATTGCTATAGTATCATTCAGACCGTATGAGATTCCATTGTAAACAACAGAATCTCCTTCTGCACCAAAATTAAAAGTGAATGATGATGAACCTATTCCTAATGTAATTTCATCCCCACTCAATGCAGGAATATAAATCAATTCATCATTATTAAAAGCAGTCGTAATCGCTACAGTATCTTTATTATCGAATATAACAACATTAACATCAGTGGTAGTAGTAATACCTGCTGCCTTCGAAGACAGCATATTATCGATCCAATATTCTGGAAGTTTTTGCAGAACATTGTTAAATTTATTTCTAAAATAACGAATGTAAGACTTAAAATTAGATCTTTGGGCTAAACTGGGTCTTGGCATTTATAACCACCTCGCTAGTGCTGCAATTGCTACCATTGCGACTAATAAGTCTAGTGAATAATCTGGATATGTTGCAAGATCTAGACCTGGAAAATATTCCACATCATCAATATCTAAAAATTTATACGCAACTTCTATTGTACAATCTACACCAGTATTTGCAATTTTTGATTTTATAGTGACTTTAGTGATAGATTCCCACCAGTCTTTACGAAGTTGCCACTCTGGAACTAAAGGACTTTGATTTTCTGCAAAGTAAGTATTCCAATAATTTGCATCGTAAGTTCCTTCGCTTGGATTATACCAATCTTGTGGAAAGAATGCTCCTTCTGCTGCATTTGGACCAGATGTTGCTAAACCCCATCTACCATATACTCTTGCTATTTTTCCGGGATCACTGGCAGAACAGCACAAATTTTTTCCATCAACACCTATCAATGCAGCATAAGGACCAACATTAGTATAAACTGCATTTTGAAGTTTTTGTGAGGCACTTCTCCAAGGTTTTGGATATGCACCATTTTCGGCAAATTCTGTAGGTTCCGAAGAACCTGTGGGTTCTGCTATCGCCCTATAGTCTGGTGCATTAGGACCGTTTAAATAAGACTCTGCAATTAGGTTTGTTACGGGATTTCCCCAAGCTAAGTTACCTGGCGCAGATGAATATGGTATTTTTCCTGTTCCAACACCACTCCAAAATAATTGAGGATTTGCTGCGTATAGGGCGTTTATATCCATATTCTAGTAGATGTATAAGTGTAAGTTATTACTAGTTCCACCCCAACCTACTCTAATATCTGCGGTTCCACTTACGTCGGTAGTTTCAGTGTTTATACCAGTATTTCTGTATGTAAATGTAGTAGGACTGGTTATTACGATGGGAACACCATTTGGATAAGTTGATGTTGATATATTAAATGATTCAGTTCCTATACCTGTATTTAGATTCATTACTATGCCCCAATCATCATATGAAGTGCTCATTCCATGGGCAGGATTGGTAGTTACTGTCGCAATATTATCAGTTCTACCAATAGAAACTGGTGTACATATTCCAACAGAGTCATTCCAGTTTGACCATGGTTTTTTCGAAAAATCTCTGCTGCCATGATATTTTAGGGTATTAAAAAATACGTCTAATTTTGCTCTGGTTGTTCCAACACCTACAGTGGTGGATCTTTTTGAATCACCATCTAATAATGAAAGCAACATTGCTTTCGATGTTGTTTCAATTGCTCTCTGAAACGTTTTATATCCAACAAAATAACCAGTTGTTCCAATACCAACACTAACATCATCTGGATAAAATCCTATAGTACTCATATAGATTTCATCTGGGTGTTCATATTGATATCCACTTGGTTCTGCTGACATCCTATCAGCATAATTGTAGATGTCATAAAACACTACACTAGAACCAATACTAACAATATCTTTATTAGATCCTTCATTTTCTCTAATATACTTATCTTTTAGTGATAAGTTGATATATTTTGCCGCTAATTCGTATGCTGTTCTCATGCTCCATTACCTAATGTTCTATTGAATTTTATATAAATTGGAAAAGGTCTTCCAGAATTTGGGTTGTCGTCAATATCTCTGCAACCATCTCCATGTGCTTCCGCTACTGGAAGCCTCACAACATAATCCAGGTTACTGTGCCCACCAGCAATAAGCGCCTCACAAACTGATCTTCCACTATTAGGATCATTTGGATTTGGGCATAGTAAAGGACCACTTGTTATGGTATCGGTAGGATCCAAAGGTAAACCAGGAAGACCTTCATTTCTTCCAATAGTATATGCATAATTAAAGTCATAGTCATCAATAACAGCTTTCACATAGTTAATATCTCCTATTAGATCTCCAACACCAACTTCTGTCCCATCTGTAATTATTGTCGCGGTACCAAATCCCCCTAGCAACCACAAGTAACTATAAAAATCTACCTGATACATTTTATCACCAGCACTCATTCCATATGCCGATCTTGTTTCTGGACTTACACTTTTTTCTACGACCTTACCACTTTCAGCAGAATATTTATTTACATATTCTCTCATTTCAACTCCTAAGGCATCGGCAACGATTAATCCGGATTCGGTGTACTGACTACCAGATCCTTCTAGATAATGTAGCATCAAATCTCCAGCAACATGCATTGAAGGTCTACCCGTTGTCAAGGCGACCACTAAACCAACACTTTTTAGTGTAGCTGCCCAAATCTTCCATGCTAACACTCTGTCTGGATTTGCAGGTTCTCCATTGACTGTTTTACTAGGATCACCAGAATTATATGAATAATCGTCACATGGTTCTTTAGGTTTAGATTTATCTTTTTCTGGATCACCACCTGCTCCTGGTGGTGGTTCGTTATTTGGTCCACCTGTTCCACCCTTTGGTCCAACTGTATTATCATCTGGATTATCTGGATCACCATTTTCATAGCATATATCAATTTTATCGTTATCAAAAGTACATCCCAATCTTCTAGCAAGAGTTGAAGACTGTGGATCAGTAAGTGGAGTATTTAATGGACTATTTCCAAGATCAAAATCTGTTCCTGGTCCAGAATTTCCTGCTCTTTGTTTAATAACAAATGCTGAATATAATAGTGCATTTTCAAGATATATCTTCATATTTTCTTGAGTCATATATGGCAGATGTATATACTCAATACTATTATCCACACTAAATTCTGTTAAATATGCATCTAATACATCTTGTGCAAATTCTTTGTATGCAACCACAAAGGCATCAACTTCTGTTCCTGAAAACGGTATATCTGGCCAGTTAAAACTCATCTTATTCGTCTCCTATAAGTCTTCCAGTATTAACGGTAGTTTCATTTAAGAAATTATCGGGGCAGTGTAATGTAGTATATGTATTATTATCAACCAGACTACCAAATCCAGTTCCTAGAGCACTGTCTGTTCCACAACAACCGATTGGAGTTGGTTGTAAAAGATAGAACGTTCTATTAGGATATGTATTACGGAACTGTTCCCATTTTGTATACATTCCAGAAAATGTTTGTGTTCCTGCATTTTCATCAACCACGGCAATACAAAGTCTTTGAGCACTAGTAGGTAATGAGAAAGAGCATCCAGTTGATATTCCTGCCCTCACATTTACATTACCTTCTAGAACAATATCTCTTTCACCATTTGGTTTTGTGAATAATATGTCATATAGATATCTTCCTGGCTTTAATCTTGATGTTATCCAACTGGGAATTGTAAGTTTAATTTTTCCAGACTTTCTATTTGTAAAAGAAATTGTAAAACTTACAGAAGTAGAACTACCTCTATGCTTTCTTAATTGTGCTTTTGCAGAATAATTTGTAAGGTCAATTACTCTACCTCCAGTTTCAAATAAATCATACTCTTGACTATAATCTGCTCCGCTGTTGATGATTATGTTATGGGTATATACCGCTGCCATCTTTTTTTAACTATTTAGAACTAATTTTCTAAACGCATCATAATATTCAGTTGGATATGTTGGACCAGAGAATATATTACTGTCACCCTGAACGAACAGGATTCCATTACCTATTTTTTCATATGTAGATACGACTTTGGTTCCACTTTCAATTGTGTAGACAGGTGTGCCACCAGTCCATATTACAGTGGCATTATGGTTTTCTGTTTCTGGAAATCCACTGGCAACTACACTAGGTGCTGTAGAGCGATCTGCATTACCAACAAATCCTTGGTCTGTCGATGCCCTAATTTCAGTTCCGAGTAATGTCAGCATTGCATTTATATTGCTCTTATCGGAACAATTTCTTTCAGAAGGACTTCCATTCCACCATTCTGCATTAAACCAAATAACACCACCTAATTCAATATATTGTTTAATCTTAGTCAGAGATGCTGAATCTTCAAGCATATCTCTTGTTGTACTACTTCCAATATCAAAGGTGCTGCATTGATTAAAGTTCACTCCAATATGAACAACACCATACTCTGAAATATCATCAATGGTAATTATGTCTTCTGTTGGTGTTGGACTTGAATTTAAATTTTCAAGAATAATACCTGTTTTGGTAAATGCATAATCCGTTTTTATACATTCACTAATGGGTGTATAGTCTTCTCTTGCGTTAAACATTCCCTCAACAACAATACTCTTCTTGCTGGAAGAGTCTGTAAACATTACATCATAAACGTATCTACCTGGTTTTATTTTTTCTGTTACATACCTATCAAGAGATAGACGAAATTGTCCATTCGTTCTATCAACAAAAGAAAGTGTAAAAGTTGCAGCAACGCCAACACTTTCTGGATGCTTTCTAATTTCAGATTTTCCAGTATAACTGGTTAAATCTAATGGAGTTCCATCGATATTATCGAGATAGAAGTCTCTATAAAAGTTTGAACCAGTATCGACAGTTATATTGTTGACGTAGACTGTCATATTATAAGTCTTTATTAAATATTTATCAACCCCTTGACAAGAACTCAAATCGTGAGTAGGATACCTTTGTTCCGGTTGAAGGATAAATAATAGCTCTATAAGATTATATTATGGGCTATGAGAATCCGTGGAGATATGATGGGCAAGTTTTTGAGTCTGATGATATTGGGGAGTACTTTGGTTTTGTTTACCGTATTACCAATAAGTACAACGGACGATCGTACATTGGTAGAAAGTATTTCTGGTCGTTTAGAAAACCTCCTGGAAAGAAAAGAAAAGTAAAACAAGAATCAGACTGGAAAAAGTATTATGGTTCTTGTCCAGAGTTGAAAGAGGATATAAAATTATATAACAAAGAGAATTTCAATAGAGAAATACTGAGTCTTCATGAAACTAGAGGTCTTTGTAATTATGAAGAGACCAAACAGTTGTTCTTAAATAATGTCTTATCTGAGTCACTTGACAACGGAACTCCTGCATACTATAATTCCAACATTCTCGGTCGCTACATGCGAAAAGATTATGGTAACTTTGGAAGACACTCTGAAGACGACTCATGATTGGGCAGTTGACAGAATGCACACTCTATGCGAAATAGAGACCTATGACGTGTTAGAATCCGTAGAGAATGCTCATGCAATTCAATCAGAGTTTGCTGAATGGTTAAATCCTGATATTGAAGACCATGAAATTTATTCTTTAGAGTATATTGGAGAAGAGTAATTTTTCTATATACTTTGTGCCAAACAAGTGCGATTTGATTTGGATGTCGATTTCAATTGATTTAATGCTTAAAAAATTCATTGCTGCTTCAATTCTTGTCACTGCTTCAGCTGCTTGTGCTTATCCAAGTATCAGTGAAATCAAGAATCCTCCTGCCGTTGATGTAACTGTCAATGCAGAGAAAGCAGTTCCTATCGAAGTGGTAGAAAAAACTTGGAAGTGCCCAGGATGTAATACTAATGAAAAATATGTCCTCGAAAAACTCCAAGAGAAAACCAGAATCTCAGATCGCAATGCTCTTGCTACGATTATGGGAAACATTAAATCGGAAAGCAACTTCCATCCCAATATTTGTGAGGGAGGTGCTAGAGTTCCTTACAATCGTTGCTATAGCGGTGGTTACGGGCTCATTCAGTGGACCTCTACGAACCGTTATCTGGGGTTAGGTAAGTTTGCTAAGAAGTATGGTTATGATCCTTCTACACTTGAAGGTCAGACAGCATACATGATTAACGAGTATACTTTCCAGAAGTATCTTCCTGAATTTGAAGGTAATGGTCAAACAGTTGACCAATATATGGTTGCTGCTTAATATTGGTTGGGTTGGGGCATCAAAGGATATCGTCAACAGTATGCATACGATTATACTAAAAAACTTGTCTGGTCATGATCAAAAAAATAATCAAGAGTATCAAAAAGGTATTCATTCCCCGCAGTGAATTTCTCATTGAGGAGAAACCTAAAGAAAATTATGTTGGTGTTCCTGCTCCTGTAAGCACTCCTACCGATTCATGGTTTTCTAAACCAGTAAAAACCGAAAAGGTTATTGCCTACGAAAAGCACGTTGCTCAAAAAATTGAGGAGCAGAAGTTTATTGAGGCAGCACAACCCAAAAAAGAAGCACAAGATATTCATCAACAGATGTATGCTCGTGCTTCCAAACACTGGGCAACTTGGCAAGAGAATGTTGGAGGTTCCGAAAACTTCCAGTCTGGTCCTGGTGGTTGGAACTCTGGTACTGGTATGGGGCAGTTTAAATGAATGAAGACTGGCGTTATTCTGATGAACGAATGAAACTTCGTGAGCAAGCACTTAACTTATTGCTAACAAGGTTTGGTAGTGAGTTGGATAGTGAAGGAGAACCAGTATACTCAAATCAATCAATCTATGAGTGTGCTCACGACTGGGTATCACAAGGAAAT
>Ga0255768_10004984_pt1 | contig 12869 bp, 20 predicted proteins | sample 071ome_33_FD_179983 | JGI IMG/M metagenome (GOLD analysis project Ga0255768, IMG submission 179983) | Coastal salt marsh microbial communities from the Groves Creek Marsh, Skidaway Island, Georgia - 071412AT metaG (version 2) | ecosystem: Environmental > Aquatic > Marine > Intertidal zone >...
ATAATTCGTAATAAAGTCGCTAATCATTCCGGGCTTAGTAAATGAGAAATAATAGTTTTCATCTACACCTAACAAACTAATTTCTACTAAGTCTGGATATTTTAACAGGGCTCGACCAAGAGAACCAGAAGAACCCGCAAATCCTGGCAACGGTTGATAATCTGGTAAAAAGTGTTCTTTAAATGCATTAGAAATATTAACTAGTCTAGCAGAGTCTGCTGCATTCTTTGGTGCTAAGCTCCAGTTAAAAGTATATTCTTTTAAGTTAACGCCATCAAAATTAAGCGTAGCGTGTGGGTTAATAGCTGTACCAGTTGCAACATCTAATGCTAAGCCAGCACCAGGAAATACGCTATCAACAGTTGATCTTGCAAAATATTTAACTGCTGCTCCAGCTCCTCCAAATAAACTTCCTAATGTTTCATCTCCAGTTACTAATCCAGCTGCTCTTTCGCCTAAGTTTTGAGCTTGGCTTAAACCTTGTTGTATTGCACTAGAAACACCATTTTCTCCTACGGCATTAATTACGTCTAATACTGCAGCCCCTGTCGATCCAAGTTGTGCAGGTCCCACCTGAATAGAATACGTATCAGTTAAATTTGAAGGTAATGGTAATACAATCGACTTTGTTGTTTTAATTCCACGTTCAGTAGAATTTAAACTGCCATCATAAGTATATGACTTAAAGTTAAACATAATAGCGTTTGGCCCAAGATCACTTGGGAATCGCAGGCTCGTAAATTCCTGAGACGATTTGCTACGATTAATGACTTCTGTTACGCTGACCATTGGGACCCTATAAATATAGTTAGACTTTTTTTTATTTATATTGATTGCATAGAATGGCATACAAAGGACGATTCAAACCCAAGAACCCGAAAAAGTACATGGGCGACCACGCCAATATTATTTATAGATCCCGATGGGAACTACTACTCATGTCGTACTTAGATAAACATCCTCACGTTTTAGAGTGGGGATCTGAAGAACTTATCATTCCATATCGTAGTCCTATTGATGGAAGGTACCATCGCTACTTTCCCGACTTCTTAGTGAAACGTATAAATAAAAATGGAATAAAAGAAACAATTTTAATTGAAGTGAAGCCTGAATACCAAACAGTACCACCTCAAAAGCAAAGCAAAGTAACTCGTAAATACCTCAATGAAGTACAAACATGGGGTGTGAATGAAGCCAAATGGAAAGCTGCTGATGAGTATTGTAAGGATCGTGGCTGGAAGTTTCAGATAATGACAGAAAAACATTTAGGAATTAAGTAGTGGCAATACTTTTTGACGAGCTATTAACTAAAGGTGTACGAGCAGGACAGATCCCTGCCCGCACGCAGGCTGCACGCAACTGGTATAGAGATGCTGCTCGAGACTTCGGTAGTGTTAACGAAAAGAATTTAATGAGATCTGATCGTAATAGACTTACAGCAAATCCACAGGTTGGATCAATGTATATGTTCTATTACGATGCAAAGCATAAAGACACGCTTCCATACTTCGATAGATTCCCACTTATCTTTCCATTTAAAAAAGTAGATGGTGGATTTATGGGAATTAACATGCACTATTTACCTTTACAATATCGTGCAAAGCTTATGGATAGTTTATATGATTTAACCACTAACGAAAGATATGATGAGCGTACTAAACTTGAGTTAAGCTATAAGCTATTAAATAGCGCTGGTAGATTTAGATATTTTAAACCATGTGTAAAGCATTATCTTACCGGTCAATTAAGAAGTAGATTTATGTACATATATCCTTCTGAGTGGGATATGGCTTTGTTCTTACCACTCGAAAGATTCCAAGGTGCATCAAAAACAAAAGTCTGGTCAGACACAAGAAGGACATTATAATGGCTTTTAATATTTCAGAATTTCAGTCAAAAGTAAATCAGCATGGCGGATTTGCAAGAGACAATTTATTTTTAGTCACTATTAGTCCACCACCTGCATTAGCTTCAACCGCTAATATTGATGGACAAGAATTACGTTTCTTCTGTAACTCAGCACAACTTCCTGGATTAAATATTAATACAAGCGATGTATTAACTCAAGGATATGGTAGATCAGAAGCAAGACCAACTGGCATGGGTTTTGATCCTTTGCAGACTAACTTTTTGATTGATAGCCAATTTAAAGTAAAAGACTTTTTCCACAAATGGCTAAGAGCTATTGTTAATTACGATAATTATCAAGGATCTACTGCATCATCAAATGGCTTAAATCCTTTTGAAATGGAATATAAAGATAGCTACACCGGTGCAATTACTGTGTACGTATATTCTTATCAGTCTTCTAACTTTCAATACATTTACAAATTCCAAAATGCATTCCCCACTGCATTAGGATCTATTACAACATCGTGGGAAAATAATGATTCGCTTATGTCTTTACCAGTTTCATTTACTTATGATGTATATGATATTGAATCGTTAAACTTTGCACCTTTAAATAGTGATACAGAAGTACTAGGAAGCAGAGAATTCTTATTAGCGGCTGGTGCATTTGGTGCTGCATTGACAAGCTTTACGAGATCACAATCTATCCAAGATATCATTAATCAATATTCAATAGTATCGGGTATACGCGACATTTTAAATTAAACTTATGAGGTTATAATATGGGTTTACCGAAAATAGAACATCCACTTTTTACACTTGAGATTCCATCTACTAATGAGAAAGTACAATACAGACCTTTTACAGTAAAAGAAGAAAAGATTTTATTGATTGCTCAAGAGTCTCAGGATCTCGATCAAATCATTTTAGCAATTAAACAAATTATTGGAAATTGCTTTGAAAAGATTGACGTAGATTCATTATCAACATTTGATTTAGAATACTTATTGCTTAAGCTTCGTACAGTTTCTGTTGGAAATGAGATTACACTTAACTTTGTTGATGAGGAAACAAAAGAGTCAGTTGAACTACAGATCGACACTAACGACATTGAGATTAAAAAATACGAATCGCATAAACAATTAATTGATGTTGATAGTAACATTATGATTAAGCTTGCGTATCCAAAAATTAATTCACTTGACTTTTTAAGAGATGAGCTTACCGACGAAGAAAGACAAAACAAACTATTTGACGTTATGATGGGAAGCATTGATCAAGTGATTAGTGGCGAAGAAGTATACCAACTTAAAGATTTTAGTGAAGCAGAAGTTAATGATTTTATTAATTCTTTAAGTTCAAAAACAATTGCTGATATTAAATCATTCTTTGAAACTATGCCTAAAGTACGTATTGAAAAAGAATATAAAGTAGGTGATAAAAAGAAAACGTTTATCGTGGAGGGTACGGAGACTTTTTTTATGTAATGCTGAGTCATTCTAACTTGGCAGTTTACTATAAAACGGTATTCTCTTTGGCTCAGCACCATAAATATAGTATAAGTGATATTGAAAATCTTTTACCATATGAAAGAGATTTATATGTTGAAATGTTAGTGCAATATATAGAAGAACAAAACAAGAGAAATAACTAATGGCAAGAGTAATTACTAACGACGAAATATATACAGTGCTTGGATCTATTGATTCGAGTATGCAAAAGTCTCTTACTCTCATGAAAGATTCTTTAGCAATTGATGAACGTCGAGCGGCTTTAGCAAAAGAAGCTACTGAGCGTGCAAGAACTTCTGAAAAATTAAGTTCTTTAGAAGATGATGGATATAAAGCTGGAGAGCAAGCTAGTAGTGGTGGTGGACGTATAAGATCTGGTATTGCGTCAGCAACTTCAGGTGGAATTTTTGGTAATGGTAATATGCTTAAACTTGGTTTAGCTGCTGCAGCTGCTCCATTTGCTTTAAGCTTTCTTAAGGGAATGCTATTTGGCGAAAATGGATTATTTGCACAGGCTAGCAATTATCTTTCTACCGAAGGTATAAGTGGTATTACTTCGAAGCTAGGTGATTTTCTTTCCAATGAATTAACAGGCACTATACTCGGCACTCTTGTTTTTGGTAAGAAATTTATTTTATTTACATTAGCTCAAAAAGCTATGACTAAATTTATTGAAGATAAGTTTGGTGTAGATGTACCTGACTGGTTAGAAGGACCAGCTGGCGCTGCTGTTACAATGATTGCTGCCTCAATTGTAGGAGCTGCTGCAAAGCGTGCACTATTTGCTGTAGGAGGAGCTGCACTTGCTGGAGCATTAAAGCTTGGTAAAAAGGCTGGATATAAAGCTGCAATTATGTCAGCTTCTGCTATTGGAGCAGAAGCTTTAGCAAAAAAAATGGCAGCTAAGGAAGCAGCAGAAGCAGCAGCTGATACTGCTGCAAAGGTGGCAGGCGGAAAAATAGCGGGAGATGCTGCAGCTAGTACTGCAAAGTTAAATGCGGCTATGGCTACAAACACGTTAAAGGCTCGTAATTTTGATTATAATCCAAAGACTATGACTTATACTTCTAAGTCAACAAGTAAGCCTTTAGTTGGTGCTGCTCGAGCTACAGCAGAAAAAACTCGTTTAGCTGATGTAGCTGCTAAGTTAGCGGCAGCGGCTGCGCCGGAGCCTAAACCAGTTATTGGTGGAACTGCTAAGTCAGTTGCTAAAAGCGCTGGTAAAGAAGCAATTGAAACTTCTGCAAAGCGAGCTGTAAAAAAATCAATGTTAGCGGCTATACCATTTTTAGGATCTTTATTTAGCTTAGGATTCGCAGCTGAAAGAGCAATTGCTGGAGATAATACGAGTGCTGCATTACAATTAAGTTCAGCAGGTCTCAATCTTGTTCCTATAGCTGGTACTGGTTTATCAATAGCTGCAGATTTAGCAACTATTCCTACTACAGTATTTGATGAAACCTATCCTAATAAAGCAAATGAAAAAGGCTATCAAGGTTATAATCCAAATAATCCAGCACACGTTTCGCATATGAAAGCTGTAGCACTAAGTGTACAAGCAGAATTAGCAAAAATTAGAAAAAACGATATACCAGCTGAAGCTTACGCGCCAGCAGGAGCAGCCGGCGTTCCATTTTCTAAAATGTCTCAGCAGGATATTTTAAGCGCATATGGTGTAAATGGAACAGCATATGGTGCAAGCGGTGGCGGCTTTAATTATAACATTTCACCTAAGAATCTTAATACCATAGCAAATGGAAGTAGCGCTATGCCCGTAATTATTAAGGGTGGTGATAACGTTTCAGGTGGAAACAGTGTAACAAATAATAGTAACACTACAATTGTAAACAACACTTACGATCCAGCCAAATCACTAAACGCTGCACCAAAATAAAAAAGGGGCCGAAGCCCCTTTTCTTTAATCAGCTAGATTTTTAAAGAATGCCAAATCGTCGTCATCGTCATTAGCAAATGCTGATGTAGACGGAGATGGAGCTTCCTCCATTGTAGGAGATGCGCTTTCTCGAAACTTCGGAGTGAAGTCCATCTCAGCCACATTGTCGTCCTCAGCGGTAGTTGTGGGTGCTGCGGCACCGCCGTCAAGGCCAAGCACTTTATAGAGCTTAGTCTTGAGTTCTTCATATGATTTGAAGTTTTTAGGATCGACAATTTCTTGCAGAGAATGCTGTTTATTCCAAATAGACTCAAGTTCTTCGTCACCCATTGGCGAGCCATCTGGTTTTGTTACTACTGCTGGTGCAGCAAACTCTGACTTATCATAATTGCGGTAACCTTCAACATTACGTGCTTTCAATTTGAAATCAGCACCTTCCCAAAAATCAAATGGGTTGATCGCTTCTTCATCCTCGAATTGAGGATTCATCATATCGTTTAGTTTGTCAAAGATTTTCTTACCAAATTTATATTTGAATACTTTACCTTCGTTTTGTGGATTGGAAGGATCTTTTACGACATAGATGTTTGCATGGAAACCAAGACGACGCTTTTGTTTACGCGCAATATCTTTGTCGGATTCGATACCTGAGTTCCAAAGCTTAGAGTTATGTTCAGAAACTGGATCATCTTGGCCAATAGTGGTCAATGAGTTCTCAATGTACCAGCCACCTGGACCTTGAAAGCCATGATCCCAGACTCGAACAAATGGCATGTCTTCGCCTTGTGGAGCAGGTAGAAAACGAATAACAGCATAACCATTACCGGCTTTATCGACTTCGAGTTTCCAATACTCGTCGTCACCGGATGGACCTGCTGAATTCATATTTTGTAGTTGGGAATTGAGTTTATCAAACTCTTTAGAACGGGCTTGCTTAAGTGCTGCAAAAGATGTTGGCATATTTGTATCTCCTTATATGCGATATGTTACGGTGTATAGCGTTATATTAACTTGTTTGTTTAAATTTGTCAACCACAATTTCCTTCATTCTGTTTTTGTCAAATTCTAGGAACGGCGAATAGTCGTTCACTAATTTATTTATACTTGGAAACACTATAGTGTCGGTAATATTTTTAGTCCAATACCGAAAACATTTTGTAAGTTCATTCAATATCACTAGTGTTTCCAAGCAAATCCTACGTTGATTATACAACTGTAGGAGGCGGGGATGTTGCCCACCGTCAACGAGAATATTCGAATCAAAATCCTCGTTGAATTCGTTGAGGTCTAATTGAAAAGTACGCGTTAAAGATTGTTTACGCTTTAACCATTCCTCATAATTCTTATAAGCTTTATCCTCTAACATGTCACCAATCCACATTCCTGGTTCAACTAACATATTTGCAAGGATAAGATCCTTAGCTTCTGGTTTCTTTGAGAGTTTATAGAAAAAGAATTTATCTTTACGATTCTCAAAGCTCATCACATTCGCTTTTACTTTACCATTATACTTTTTAAAATCATAATTCGAAGTAAAGTGTCGTTTCATGGCAAGGTAATACACGTATATGTCATAAGCATCTCGTGTACTATATAATTTTGTCATATTGGAAGTCGCGATGTTTTCTCTAACATGTTAAGTTTTTCAGCGTCTTCTCGTACCATAGCTTTTAAGATAGGAGAACGCCGTACGATTTCACCAATGAGTTCTACCTCAAGGTCGTGTTTATCTGCGTAATGGGCAAGAGCATCAAGAAAAGATACATCATCATTTACCCATTTAGCTATTTCTTTTAATATCTGCTCAGCCTTCAAATCTTCCATCAACTTTCTTCGTATTTAATATGTTTAATATGAGAGTTTGCTTTTATACTACCACAAGTTTTACAATAATGTACGTTCACTGAATATTTGTGAGTACCAAACATTACGTATGTAGTTCCACTTGTTATATCCACTTTATCACAACAACCTAATTTTGTCAACTGGAATCTTCCTCTTCACGTGTTTTATATTGCCATTCGTCTGTATGACCTACAGACCACTTAGGCTCGGTTTCAACTGCATAATTTTGTGTACAAACTTTAAAGTCGGGCTTTAATAACTTATTAGGCGTTAGGGAGCTATCTCGCCAGAGAACCCTATTATTAGGCTGAGCAGCGAATTGACCATTGTCGAGTCTAATAACGTTAAATGATTTGTGCTCAGGATCGTGCTCTGAGAAGTTGGTGTTAAGGATGGAAGTATCGCGGTGACAATTGTCGATGGTGAATTCGTATTCACCGGCATGCATACGTCGATCTTTTCCAAAAAATTCACATCGTGACAGGATTGGTTTATGGACAACGGTAATGTCATAATCAAAACAATCCCAAAGCTGTAGAACATCAAGCGGAAGTAATTCGCCATGATCTGTTTTCCAAACAAATGCTGAGATAGGAAGTTTATCATAGAGTGCGCCATAGTCTGTTAAAAGCGTTTCGAAATATAATGCTTTATATTGTACGCTTTTGACACTAATCCAAATGCCTGGCGTGAGTTCTCCCCAATCGGGATGGTCTGGATCTAGATCATAAAGGTATTGTTTTAAAACATAAACGCTAACTGGTGGTAGCGGATGTACTAAAAAGGCCATACTAACTCCAAGTCAATTAAGGTGGGGAGCTAACCGTGGCTCCCCGCGGATGCGTTACGGCATCACCCGATACTAATATATATTAGAACTTGAAAGTGGCACCGACGACTACGTCTGACATATCTTCTAGCTCAAGGTCATAACCAGTTTCAGCATATACTTCTAGGTTATCCCAGATAGACTTTGAAACTTTAAAGTCTAGTGTTGGCATTTCATCGCCTAGAACAAAATCGTCGTTATAGATTGATAGTTCTGTAGAAGCAGTTAGGTCTAAACCCATTAGGCCATAACCAATTTCTGGTGTGCTTGTAAGTGTCATGTTTTCTGCATCGACGTTATATTCAGCAGTTGTTTCTACACCCCAAGTAATTCCTGTGGCACCGATTTCGTTAGCAGCAACACCGGTTGCAGTGATCATAGCGGCAGCAGCAATAGCAGCAAATTTCATTTTTATTTTCCTCTGTTAAAATTAATAGTACCACTTTTCTGTTGCTAGGTAAGTGGCCAACCCCCTGTGTTATGCCGCTAGGGCGTAACCAGATGGTGCAAAGTTATCGTTTGCATTTGTAAAGTTTGACCGAATAACGTAGGTCAACACGGCAATCTCCACTCAACTAGCTCGTTCGTCGATCCTATTTCAGCCCCATCAAAAACACACTTTATAGTGTTCTTATGGTGGAGCTGTGGGGTACCGCCCCCCAGTCCGATCCGCATTCATTTTGCTTCAACGATTACAAGATAATTTATAAGATGCTTAAGCATAATAACCATATACATTTATAAATTATCTCTTTGTTACATTTTTGTCACGGCCACCTTTACGACGCCCGTAACCAAGTCTTTTCATTATTTTATTTCTTTCTTCATCACTATATCGTGACCAATTAGAAATTTCGTCAATAGTTCGCTTACACCCCATGCATATACGAGTGTCTTTGTCTATTTTACAGACTGATATACATGGGGTGACGTACATTATTTGTAAAAGATATGCGAATCGATTTGATCAACCATCGCATACTGTACAGCCCAATAAGGTTTTACGTAATCAGCATGATACATAATAGAACCTTTTGTTGGATCAGACTGATTTGTTGCATATTCAATAAGAGCTTCAGCAGCTACCTTTTGAGCTTTTGCCCAAGCACGTTGTTCTACTACATTATTTGCTGGACGATCAGCTTTACCATCATGAGTCCAAGAGAACTGACGAGGTTGCCATACTACATCACAAATAGTGTTTGGATATTTACTATGCTCCATACGATTAAATGTAACCCAAGCTACAGCTTTTTGTCCTTTTTCACTTTGATTACGTGCTTCGAAAAAAATGTTTTGAGTTAAGCAATGACGCTGTTCAGCATCAAACGTTTCAAGAGCGACTTCGACTTTTTGCTTACCATATTGATAAGCGCCTGTCATAACCATTGAAGCCGCTACGGCCGTGTTCATAACAATAGATAAAACCATTTTTCTACTCATTTTAGTTGCCTCAAGTTTTCTTTATAGTACTAATATAAGTATTGTTTCAGTAAATGTCAATAGTTATTTTTCTTTTATTTCAATTATTTCTAAATGTAACAACCATGTCATAGTAAGTGTTGTTGCATTAATTGTAAGCCAAGGCAAACAAAAGATAGCGACATAAGCATATGGAAATGGTAGAAACATAAAGACTGTTATGTTACTTACTGAATTGACAAAGAAAGCTGCAGTTTGTTGCATTAGCAATTCTCTATCGTTAGAGATTAACTCGCTTTCAGTGAGACCAGCCATAGTTTGAAATACTACAAGGTAGTAAAATATAAAGCTGAACGATAATTGAATAGCTGCAACAATATAGATTGCTTCAGTATAAGAATAAACTGTGCCAGCTAACAACAATAGCAATAGGGAAATCTTAAGGTACATATCATCTCTTTATGTAAGGGAGGGTGCTAGAGGCTTGTGCCTCTAGCTATTATTTATTCACCAGTTTTTTACGATAGGCAATCTTTCAAAATGATTAAGCTTACCATTTATACGTTTAACTCGAGTTGTGCGTGTAACATATTCATTACCATTTATATCTTCATGGATAATTGAACACTTATTAGCTTTTTTAAATGATAAATTTTTAAAAAAGATTGCACCTTTATTAGACACAAGCGATGGCACTTGTGTCTTTCTTCTTTCAATTTCAGCTAATAATTCTTCGGTAGAATACTGTTTCATAATTTACTCCTTAAGCAGCTTCTGCCATTTCAAGTGCAAGCTCAAGTGCATCAACTTTCATCTTGCGGTTATAACCATACCATGCAGATTGCATACGAGTATCGGCTGTACGACCAAGTTCATGATCAGTCATATAAGTGACAGCATTAAATGCAGTCCACCAGCTACCTTCAGCAAAGTTAGCACCTGGTTGTTCAATGACAACTTCCATTGCACGTTGTGCTGTGCGAGAAAGTTGCTCAGGATCTTTCTTTGACATACCCATTAGGTGGCCAAAGTATTGCTTCATTGTATCTTCAGTAGTACGACGAGAGCCAAGAAACTCAGCCATCTCTTTATACTGTGACATTTTGAAGTGAGCGATACCCATCATTTCTTTGACTGCATCAGCATCAAACTGTGAGCGGTGGTTAACCTTTACAGCAGCTTGACCTTGTTGTTGCAATGATAGAGTAAGAGTGTTATTGCATACAACACGAATAGGAGTAAAACGAATGTCGATTGTTTTACCATACTGATGTGGATTGCTGAATAGCATATAGCTTTCAACTTTATCACCATTAAATAGTTCAAAGTCATCGTCAACTTTTGCAAGAGCCCAGATGATTTCACCATCTTTGAGAGAACCAGCGGTATGCATTTGCATTTGACCACGTTCTACAAACTCAGCAAAGAAATCAAATGCTTCTTCGTTTTGTACTGGATGCCAGTTCTTACCAACTTGAGTAAGTACCTTACCATCAGTTTCACGGACCAAAGCTTTTTGACCAGTAGGTGTACGCTTACCATTGAATTCAACAAAGGACTCGATTTCTTGTACACGCCAGTCTACGCCTGCAGCTTTCATCATTTCAGCTGGTGCAATATCTGGATCTACTTGAGTACCAAGACCGTGCCAAGGTAGATCACCAACATAAGCCATTTGCGCTTGACCGTTAATCATTTCCAATTCATGTGCCATAATATAAACTCCGTTTTTGATTTACTGATACCAGTCTAAACCATTTTGAAAAGAATGTCAACTACTTTTTTAAATTAAAATGATAAAAAGTAGAAAAAACATTACAAAATAATAAAGCAACGCTGCTTTGATTATAAAGACTAAAGCCTTAATCATCCCCAGTCCTTACGATCTTCTTCATTATCATAACCATAACGATAAGCTTTAATTTCACCTTCCGACATGCTTTCTTTTCCAACACGCTCAGACTGTAATGAATCTCCAACATAATAGTGAGGATCGTATGCACGACCATAGTAAGCATCTGCGCTACCACGATCTTGTGGACTACCGTGACGAGGAATTTCATCAGTTATGATCATGCCATCTGCATAAGTATTAGCTATTCTTCGCATTATCCTTGCTCCTTAATTGCATTGAATAAAGACTCTGGAATTACACCAAGACCAAGTGCACGCCGTGGTGCACAATAATCTTCGTAAGTTGCATATTCGATTGCTTCTTTCAAGTGACCCATTGACATTATGCTACCTCCTTGAAGCCAACCATACCAACTTCGTATTCTTTACCATCGATTTCCATACGATCGAATACTGAAGTAGAACGAAGACCTAGACCATCTTCACGCTCAACAAGTACAGTAACATCGTCGTTAGCATCCTCACCGATCTTTTTAGACCAGCTACCCATTACGTTGTTAGTCCAACGGAAAGCATACTCAAGAACATCAGTTGCGTTATGTCCATCTGGAAAATTAACCTCAGCAACAGGTGTGAAACCTTCTACGTTACCTGTGATTTCGTTGCGATTCATGTGCTTTACGATGACTTTCATAACATTCTCCGTTTTTCCTTATAATATTAATCTAATACTTGTAACGGCAAATGTCAATAGCTAAAATGCATTTTTTTCATTTTTATTGCATTTTTTTCTATCTCATTTTATCCTTTGAGATAGCCTGCTGTTTAGAAGTCGAAACATCCATCTTATCGCGAATTCTTCCATAGCCAGCCATTACTTCATCATGACCTTCGGTTTGTATTTCCATCATCATCTTCATGATTTCCATACCGTCTCGTGGACGAGATCCCATATGTTCAGTTACGAATTGTAATGTTTCAAGCATTTGATCGTGTTGAATTTTCAAATCGCGATAAGCGGCTAAAGCCGTTACTTCTTTTTGTAAAGCGCTTTGGCCTTTCAGTTTCTTTTCTAAATCATTAATAGCTTTTTCTGTCTTTTCCATGTTTTCTCCTATGCTACTTTAAACCATTCTGGAATATCACGCTTTGTCCAAGCCATTTTAAATCGACCTTGCTTTGTTTGATAAAAAGCACGATAAGATTTTACAACATCTTCAAACATACACTCAGGATTTGATTTCATAGCAAGAGGTTGCTGAGTCTTATAACCAATTGGTATATTTTTTGGTAGTTGATATAGCGCGTCTCGTAGTAACGTGTCAGTGCCATGCACCTTGTCATAACGATATGTATACTCGTCACACAATGCTGCAAAGTGAACATAATGCCAATTGTAATTATTGTTAGATTGCATAGTCCATACAGTACATGGATGATACATGTGTACAGCTTTATAAAACGTATCTTCCCGTTCGTCTGGTAGTTTCCAATACTTTACCATAGTTTTACCAGATTTAGATGGTCTACGTTCTTCAATACCATCAAGCATACGGTGTGCTGTCGATAGCATTTGAGCAGACTCAACAATCATTTTGACAACGTGTTTATCACATTGCAATTGAGCGGCTTTGACTGGATCTTTATCAAGTATAAACAGATT
>Ga0255768_10004985_pt1 | contig 12868 bp, 10 predicted proteins | sample 071ome_33_FD_179983 | JGI IMG/M metagenome (GOLD analysis project Ga0255768, IMG submission 179983) | Coastal salt marsh microbial communities from the Groves Creek Marsh, Skidaway Island, Georgia - 071412AT metaG (version 2) | ecosystem: Environmental > Aquatic > Marine > Intertidal zone >...
CCGGGCTTGCCGTGCGTGGCAAGCCGGTGCGGGTGTCGGTGCAGGTCGAGCAACGTCGTCACCGACGAGTCGACGACGGCGATCACGTCACCACCACGGCCACCGTTACCGCCGTCGGGGCCGCCCAGAGGCTTGAATTTCTCGCGATGCACTGATGCGCATCCATTGCCGCCGTTGCCACCCTGCGCGTGGACCACGGCTCGATCCACGAAGGTGCTCATCAAAGAACTCCCGGTTCATGGCACCGGGGCGACCCGGTGCGCTAGTCGACGAGGATGTTCACCACGCGGCGTCCGCGGTGCGAACCGAATTCCACGGTGCCGGCGGAAAGTGCGAACAGCGTGTCGTCCTTGCCGCGACCGACGTTGGTGCCCGGGTGGAAATGCGTTCCGCGCTGGCGGACGATGATCTCGCCGGCACCGACATTCTGGCCGCCGAAACGCTTGACGCCCAAACGTTGCGCGTTGCTGTCGCGTCCGTTTCTGGTGCTGGATGCACCCTTCTTATGTGCCATGGCAGTTGTCCTTTAGTCGCCCGGGGTTACTTAGCTGTTTTGATGTCGGTCACTTTGACCGCCGTCAACTCGGAGCGATGGCCCTGGCGACGGCGATAGCCGATCTTGTTCTTGTACTTCAGGATGTCGATCTTGGGTCCGCGGCGGTGGTCGACGATCTCCGCGGTCACCTTGACCTTGCCGAGCGCCGCCTTGTCGGTGGTCACCGAAGCACCATCGACGAGGAGGATGGCTGGTAGTTGGACGGAGGCTCCCGGCTCGCCTGCCATCCGGTCGACGACGAGAACGTCCCCCACCTCGACCTTCTCTTGGCGGCCACCGGCCCGAACGATCGCGTACACGTGCGTGCTCCTGTCCTAGGTCTTGCTCGTAGTTGGTTGCTAAGTCCCGTACCCGAGGTGTGCTGCGGTCGGTTGGCTCTCCCACCGCCCATCGGGCGCAAGGAGAAAGGGTACGGCATGTGCCCTGTCGGGGCAGACCTGCCCCCAATGGGCGCTGTGGCAGGCTCCCTGAGTGGCACTGGAGATCGAAGGACCCCCGTTTCCCAGCGTCGCCGCCTGCATTCTGGACAGCTATGCCCGCCGCGTCGGCCGCGAACTCCTGCACCGGTCCGGTGATCTGCTCGACGACGCCAAGCGCCTCCTGGCCTTTGAGGCGATCGTGCTCAGTCACGACGCCGGAGTCGACCCGCGGTTCGTTTACGCCAACTCAGCGGCCGCGTCCCTGTGGCGAATGTCGATCGAGGACATGATCGGGATGCCCTCGCGGCTCTCCGCCCCGGTCGACGCCAGGGATGACCGAGCGCAGATGCTCTCCGACGCGAGCCGTGACGGTGTCCTTTCCGGCTACAGCGGTGAGCGGGTAGCCAGCGACGGCACGAGGTTTCAGATCATGGACGCCACGCTGTGGACGGTGGATGGTTACCCGAGTGGCCCCGGCCAGGCTGTCGTGTTCTCCCGGTGGGAGCCCATCGACGACGTCTAGTCGTCGCTAGCGAACAGGGACTGATCCGAAGCAGCTTCGGGCAGTTCCGGCGAATCATCATCAGGCGCACCTGCGTCCGCATTCCCGCTGTCCGCCTGATCGGTGTCGGCCTGATTCGTGTCCGCCTTATCAGTGTTGACTTGATCCGTGTCGGCCTGATCCGAGTCAGTCTCACCCGCGTCCTGGGCTTCGCGGGCGGCGAGGGCTCGAGCAGCGACTTCGGCGGGGTCGACAGCTCCGGCCGGACGTCGTGAACGCGGAGCCGGCTCGTGGGCATGCGTCAACGAGACCTTGACGCCTCGTCCAGCACACACCTCACAGGTCTCCGAGAAGGACTCCAGTAGGCCGGATCCGATGCGCTTGCGCGTCATCTGCACCAACCCCAGGGTCGTCACCTCCGCCACCTGGTGCTTGGTTCGATCCCTGCCGAGGCATTCGACCAGGCGTCGCAGGACCAGATCGCGGTTGCTTTCCAACACCATGTCGATGAAGTCGACGACGATGATGCCTCCGATGTCGCGTAGGCGCAGTTGTCGGACTATCTCCTCAGCCGCTTCGAGATTGTTCTTGGTGACCGTCTGCTCGAGATTGCCTCCCGACCCGGTGAACTTCCCGGTGTTCACATCGACGACCGTCATCGCCTCCGTGCGGTCGATCACCAACGAACCACCCGACGGAAGCCAGACCTTGCGGTCCAAAGCCTTCATCAACTGCTCGTCGACCCGGTAGTGGGCGAAGACGTCCTCCGATTCGACCCAGTGGTCCACGCGGTCCAGCAGATCCGGTGCGACGGCCGAGATGTACGCGTCGACGGTGCGCCACGCGCTATCGCCGGAGACGACTAACTTCGCGACGTCCTCGTTGAACATGTCGCGGACGACCTTGATCGCCAGGTCGGGTTCGCTGTAGAGGAGTTCGGGTGGCGTCGCCGACGTGGTCGCGTCCGTGATGTCCGTCCACAGCGCTTGCAAGCGTTCGACGTCGGCTTCCAGCGCATCCTCGGACGCGCCTTCGGCGGCCGTGCGGACGATCACGCCGGCGTCCTCAGGCATCACCCGCTTGAGAATGGATTTCAACCGGCTCCGCTCGTTGTCAGGCAACTTGCGACTGATTCCAGTCATCGACCCGCTGGGGACATACACCAGGAATCGACCCGGCAGGGAAATCTGGCTCGTCAGCCGAGCTCCCTTCTGTCCGACCGGATCCTTGGTGATCTGCACCAAAACCGGGTCGCCGGACTTCAGGGCGAGCTCAATGCGCTTGGGCTGACCCTCCAGGCCGACGGCATCCCAGTTCACTTCGCCCGCATACAGAACCGCGTTTCGGCCTCGCCCGATGTCCACAAATGCCGCTTCCATACTCGGCAGAACGTTCTGCACCCGCCCGAGATACACGTTGCCAACCATGGATGCGGATGCACCTTTGGTGACGTAGTGCTCGACAAGGACACCGTCCTCGAGGACGGCTATCTGGATCCGGTCTTCGGCCTGGCGGACGACCATGACGCGCTCGACGGATTCGCGTCGAGCGAGGAACTCCGCCTCGTTCAAGATCGGTGCTCGTCGGCGCCCGGCTTCCCGGCCTTCGCGTCGGCGCTGCTTCTTGGCTTCTAGTCGCGTCGATCCGCGAGTGTTCTCGGAGTCTCGATTGCGTGGCTCACGAACTTTGACGACCGTGTTCGGTGGATCGTCGGGCGAGAGTTCGTCGTCCGGTGAGGAATCCGAGCGGCGGCGGCGTCGGCGGCGTCGGGATGTGGATCCGCCGGTGGACGAGTCATCCGCGTCCGAATCATCGTCGTTCGCGTCGACCGAATCGTCGTCGTCCTCACCATCGGTCTGGTCGTCGTCGGCGTCACCAGCATCGCCGGATCCGGACTTACGTCGACGTCCGCGCCCACCACGTCGACGGCGCTTACGGCCGCTTGACTCGTCACCGTCGTCCGCCCCACCTTCTGCCGAGGAATCACCGGTCGATGCGTCGTCGGATTCGTCTCCGGCGCCAGCATCCTCGTCTGCCGACTCCTTGGCGGCTTTCTTGGTCGTCTTCTTGGTGGATTTCTTGGCGGTTTTCTTCGTAGCCTTCTTCGGGGTCTTGTCCGTTGCGTCGGATTCGTCGCTCGCCGCGTTGTCGGACGACTTATCAGACGCCTCGTCGCCGGTCGCATCGCTCGATTTCTTGGTCGACTTCTTGGCGGTCTTTTTCGTCGATTTCTTGGTCGACTTCTTGGCGGTCTTTTTCGCAGGTTCTTTGTCGTCGCCCGAGGCCGGTGTCGCGTCCTGACCGCTACGTGGTTCCGGTGGAGCCGTCGATCGGGTTGCCCGGCGTCGCGCTGGCTTCTTGGCGTCGTCTGCCGGTACCGCGGCTGCTTGGAACAGCGGTGAAGCACCGGTGGCGGGCGCGGAGCCGTTTGTTGCTGATTCGTTCGTGGATGTTTCGTTCTTGTCGACCATCGGGCCGTTCTCCTTCGGGGCCCACCTGCGTGTCACTGACGCGGGGGCCGATCCATGGCAAGCCTTGTCGGTGCGTTCGGGTTCGCGCGCGGTGCGCTGCGTGGACCTTCCCGCCGATCGACGTGTGGTTAACCCCTACGGTCCGGAGCGAATGGGTCACCCACGGTGCAGGTCGCTTCGTCGAGAGGCCCCTGAGCCAGCCGAGTTACCCGAGGGGGAACGGGCGGCTCGAGGTCGGCCACTCGCCGCAGCGCGGCTAGTACGTCGTCGGGTCGAACCGTCACCGTGACGTGCCGGACGACCGCAGTGAGTATGACACATGGCGCCGGGGAGTCCGGTTCGACCTGAAGGTGAGCCACAGGTTCCCGGGCATCGAAGGTGCGCAGCCCGGACTTGGCCATCCGCTGCACCTCGATGTAATCGGCCGCCCAAAACGCGTCCCGGGCCGCCTGAACAACCGGGAGTTCCACGTCCACCAGCTCGATGCGCCAATGACTTGCCTCGAGTCGCTGGGCAAAGTCCGATGTGCGGGCTTCGACGGCATCGACCACGTCCAGGCCCGGCGGCAGAGCGGAATCGAGGGCCGCGCGGACGGCCTCCGGATCCCACGCAGCGGTCAAGCCAATTTCCGCATACTCGGCCTCGCTGGCCGCCCCCGTCGGTGCGGAGTTCGCGTACGAGATTTTCGGGTGCGGGCTGAACCCCGCACTGAACGCGATCGGCAGGCCGGCCCGACGGATAGCTCGCTCGAGAGCACGCTGAAAATCCCGATGACTGGAAAACCGCAACCGGCCGCGACGCGCGTACCTAATGCGCACTCGCTGGGCGACCGGCGCGACGTCCCGATCGGGTGGACGCCGATTACCCACCGTTGGTCTTTGACGCGTCTTGCGTTGTCGTGGCGAGCGGCGTCGCGCACGACGGGACACCTATGCCCGGCATCGGTAGTTCGGTGACACCCGTGGGCCCGACTTGGATGTGAGTATCCATCTGATCGCAGACGCCACAGTCGAAACACGGAGTCCACCGGCAGTCGTCGACGGCGATCTCTTCCAGCGCGTCTTGCCAGTCATCCCACAGCCAGTCACTGTCCAACCCGGAATCAAGGTGCTCCCACGGCAGCACCTCGGTCCGATCGCGCTGACGCGTGGTGAACCAGTCGACGTCGACCCCCTCGTCGGTCAGCGCGGACTGCGCGCACTCCATCCAGCGGTCGAAAGAGAAGTGCTCGCTCCATCCGTCGAAACGTGCGCCGGCCCGCCACGCGTGCTCAATTACTCGGCCAACACGTCGATCCCCACGCGAGAGCAAACCTTCCACGATTCCTGGCTTACCGTCGTGATAGCGAAGCCCAATAGCTTTGCCGTATTCACGGTCGGAGCGAATCGCATCCTTCAATTTCGCCAACCGAGCGTCGGTGCTCTCGTGATCGAGTTGCGACGCCCACTGGAATGGCGTGTGCGGCTTGGGTACGAATCCACCGATGCTCACTGTGCACTTGATGTCGCGTCGACCTGACGCTTCCCGACCCGCCTTGATGACCTCTTTCGCCATTGAGGCGATCTGCAGAACATCGTCATCGGTTTCTGTCGGCAACCCACACATGAAGTACAACTTCACGTGACGCCAACCCGCCGCGTAGGCAGTGGTGACCGTGCGAATCAGGTCTTCCTCGGTTACCTGCTTGTTGATGACCCGGCGCATGCGCTCGCTGCCGCCCTCGGGAGCGAACGTCAGTCCGCTGCGACGTCCGTTGCGGGACAGCTCGTTGGCGAGGTCGACGTTGAACGCGTCGACCCGCGTACTCGGCAAGGACAGGGAGGTCTGAGAGTCCTCATATCGGTCGGCGAGGTTGCGCGCGATGTCGGCGATCTCCGAATGATCCGCACTCGACAGCGACAACAGGCCAACCTCCTCGAAGCCGGTGGCCTTCAGGCCGCCTTCGACGATCTCCGCGACCCCGGTGATGGAGCGCTCGCGCACGGGCCGGGTGATCATGCCGGCTTGGCAGAACCGACACCCACGGGTGCACCCTCGGAAGATCTCGACACTCATGCGCTCGTGCACCGTTTCGGCAAGCGGCACGAGCGGCGCCTTCGGATACGACCATTCGTCCAGATCCATCAGCGTGTGCTTGCTGACCCGCCACGGGACGTCCGAGCGATTCGGTGCCACCCGCTGGATACGCCGATCCGGCAAGTACTGCACGTCGTAGAAGCGTGGAACGTAGATCGATCCCGTCCGCGCCAGTCGAAGCAGCAGCTCTTCGCGACCACCTGGTCGCCCCTGGCGCTTCCACTCGGCGATGATTCCCGTGATCAGCAGGACGGCCTCCTCGCCATCACCGAGGACCGCGGCGTCCAGAAAGTCAGCGATCGGCTCCGGGTTGAAAGCCGCATGCCCGCCGGCGATGACGAGCGGCTCGTCACCGAGTCGATCTGCCGCATGCACGGGAACTCCCGCGAGATCAAGCGCGTTGAGCATGTTCGTGTATCCGAGTTCGGTCGCGAAGGACAACCCGAGAACATCGAAATCCCCCACCGCCCGATGACCATCGACGGTGAATTGCGGAACACCGTGTTCTCGCATCAGTTCCTCAAGATCGGGCCACACCGCGTAGGTGCGCTCGGCGAGAACATCTTCGCGACCGTTGAGAACCTCATAGAGGATCTGCACTCCCTGATTGGGGGCGCCGACTTCGTAAGCATCGGGGTACATCAGCGCCCACCGCACCGAGGCGTCTTCCCAGTCCTTGACGACTGAGTTCACCTCGCCACCGACGTACTGGATCGGCTTGCTGATGCGCGCCAGCAGAGGTTCGAGGCGATCGAAGTGGCTTGCCCCGACATCACGCCCGGCGCGAAGCGATGCTCGAGTATTTAGACGCTCGGAAACTGTGGCGCTCATGCGCTCCAGGGTAGCGACCCTGGGAGCGCTAGACCTCGGAACGCTGCACCGCGAGCGAATGCAGGCGCACCGTTTGCAGCAGGCCGAGCGCGATCCACGTCGCCATCATCGAGGTGCCACCGGCGGAGACGAAGGGCAACGGGATTCCCGTGATGGGCATGATCCCCAAGGTCATGCCGATGTTCTCGAACATCTGGAACGCCAGCCACGCGGCCACACCTGTGGCGACGAGCCGGCCGTAGAGGTCATCGGCTTTCCACGCGATCAGCACTGCTCGCCACAAGATGATGGCCATCAACGCAATCAGCAGTGCGGAGCCGAGGAACCCGAGCTCCTCCCCCGCCACCGTGAAGATGAAGTCGCTTTCGTTGACCGGAACGAAGTTGCCTTGTGTTTGAGGACCCTCGAACAGTCCGTAGCCGTCGAGCCCTCCACCGCCGATCGCGATGCGCGCCTGGTTGGCGTTGTAGGCGCTGGCGCTGACATCTTCATCAGGGTTGATGAACGACGTCAGGCGGTCCACCTGGTATTCCTGCAACAGGCCGAGTTGGATCGACGCCAGCACTCCGAGAATTGCGGCCCCGATCAAGCCAACGAGCCACCGGGTGCGCACGCCGGACACCGCCACGATCGACAGGGATATGGCGGCGAGGATCAATACCGTCCCGGTGTCGTTCTGCACGAGGATGATCGCCGTCGGAATCGCCGCGACCGTAAGAGCCAGCAGCACGTCTTGTGCTGACGGCTCCTCTTCCCGGTCGCGCCGCTCGGACAGCAGTGCCGCCATCATCAAGATCACCGTGATCTTCGCGAACTCCGACGGCTGGATGGTCAAGCCGAGCGGGACATCGATCCACGCTCGGGCCCCCGCAATGGTCACGCCGAGGCCGGGAACGAACGGGACGAGCAAGAGAACCATCGACGCCACGTACACCACGGGCGTGTAGGCCCGGAGCAGTCGGTAGTTGATGCGGGAGGCGATGAATCCGAGAACGAGAGCGACACCAATGTTGATCAAGTGTCGCTTCAGATACGACTGTGGGTCACTCTCCGAAGCGAGATCGGCCCGACTCGCGGACCAGACCAGCAGCGAGCCCATCAGGGACAACGCGAACGCCGCGATCAGCAAGATCCAATCGAGGTCGCGCCAGTAACCGCCGCCGCGATCGCGCTGGGGCGCTACCGCGGCGTCCGAGGCTTGCGTCGGGAAGAGATTCGCCACCGCTACCCACCGCCCTCATCGCCGCGAGCCGTCAGCGTTTCGCGCGCCTCCGGTAGGCCGGAATCCTTACCGAGCGGCAGGACGGGCGTTCCGTCCTTTCGGATGACCGGAAGGTCCGAGCTTGGCTTGCCATCCACGAGCACACTGCGCCGAGGGTTCACGTCTTGACCGTCGATTCCGAACAACGCTTCGTAGATCTTCCGCACGCTCGGGCCGGAGGTCTTGGATCCCAACCCGCCCTGGGTCACCATCATGACGACGGCGTACTGAGGGTCATCGGCCGGTGCGTACGAAGCGAACCAGGACGTCGAGACCTTGTCTCCGGTCACCTGCGCGGAGCCGGTTTTCGAGGCCACCGGTATCTGATCGAGGGGAAAGCCCGAGAACGGGTCGCGACCCGAGCCTTCGGTCGTGACTCCAGGCAAGGTTCGCTGCAGGAAGCGGATCGATTGCCGGGCGCGACTTCCGGTGATCTCGTTGGAGACGATCGGTGGGATCTCTTGGATCTCGCTGCCGTCTGCGGACATGATCGCCTTGACCATTCGCGGCTCGTAGACAGTGCCTCCGTTGGCGATCGCCGCATAGACCATCGCCATCTGCAGGGGTGTCACTGCCGTGTCGCCCTGGCCGATGGAGGCGTTCAACGCGTCACCTTCACGCCATCGAAAACCGTCCGCGCAGTTCTCTTGATCCAGGGCAGTGAAGTAGTCGGCAAGCTCGGGGTCGGACTTGCGGGTCTCCGGGTAGCCCTCGACGGCGTTCTTGCACCAGGTGTCTCGCTTGCGTTCCCAGTTCTCGACCTTGAACTCGCGACTCGCGATGCGGCCCTCGGATTCCACCGGAAGGTCGATGCCGGTGGCCTCTCCCAGACCTAGTTGACGGGCCGCATCGGCTACCGGGTCTGCGCCGTCACGCCCTGCGTCGTCTCCCCCGGCCTGCTCCCACATTCGATCGGCCAGTCCGTAGAACACGGTGTTGCAGGAGACCTCGAGAGCGCGGGCCAGGGAGATATCGCCGTACGCGGCGGATTCGTAGTTGCGGAACACCTGCGTTCCGAGCTTCACGCGACTCGGGCAGTCGTAGGTGCCGTTCAAGTCGAATCCCTGCTGACCCGCCGCCAGGGTGCTGACCACTTTGTACGTCGAACCCGGCGCGAAGATGCCCTGGGTCGCGTTGGACGCAAGGGAGCCGGAGTCCATGAGCTTCTCGAATTGTTTCTGCGTCACGCCTCCGACCCAGATCGACGGGTCGTAGGTGGGGTAACTGGCCATCGCCAGAATGCGTCCGGTATCGACTTCGACGACCACGGCCGCACCGGAGTCCCCGGGGTTACCTTGCCGTTGCGCGCGCTGCACCGCCCGCACGAGTTGGTCTTCCACGACGGACTGCAGATGGGCGTCCAAGCTCGAGATCAGGTACTGACCGGGCTCGGGATCGAATTGCTCGAGGGTGCCGGTCACTCGACCGGCGGTGTCCACCGCGAGGGTCGTCACGCCGGGCTTTCCCCGGACTTCCTCGTCGTAGTACGCCTCCAAGCCTGAGCGACCGACGACGTCGGTACGTCGCAGCCGGTCGGATGCGGTCGTCGGCCCTTGGTCGTCGAGTTGCTCCTCGGTCACCGGACCGAGGTAGCCCAGCAGGTGCGCGGCGTTGACGTTGAAGGGGGCGGGGTATTCGCGAATCGCATCGAGTCGCGCATCAACCCCTCGATACACCTGCCCCTGTTCCATGATCGTGAGCGCCGTTTGCGGATCAACGTCTTGAGCGATCGGCACCGGCTGGTACGGGGAGCCGTTCCAGCACACCGGCGGTGGCTTTGCATCCTCGGACCCGCACGGCTTCAAGCGGTCGGCGATTCCCTCGGGGGGGAGGTCGAGGATCCGCCCCAATCGCTCGATTACGGCCTCGCCGCCGTCGGGCTCGCGGCCAAGCTCGATCTTGTCCACCGTGATCACCAGCGACGTGCGATTGGACACCAAGGGTCGGCCGGCTTGGTCGAGAATCAGACCACGCACCGCGGGTTCGACGACTTCACGGACGGTGTTGTTCACGGCGGCGACCTTGTATTCCTCCCCCGTCAAGACCTGGAGGTAGAACAGCCGCCCGACCAAGGTGAGAACGAGGGAGAGCATGAGGGCCCCGAGCACGAACAGCCGCACATTGGACCGTTGACTCATGGACACCTCCTGTCCGCTCGTCCTGTCCGCTCGTCCGCTCGTCCACCGCTGGCCGCCGGTCGTTCGCGCGCCCTGATCCTCAGACGCCCCAGCGGCCGGGTGTGTTCCCTAGTCCAGGTACGCCTCCGGCACCAATCGCCGGGACAGCAGCCCGACGAGGGGGATCATCACTCGTCCGAGAATAAGCCCGTACAGCACTGTGGTCAGCGTCACACCCGGGACGACGTCCCAGATGATGCGCTCACTGCCCAGCACCGCACTCAGCAGTGCGGTGGCCAAGGCCGCGCCGCCGCAGGCCGCACCGGCGACCAGCGACATCACCCAGATATTTGACTCCTCGCGGTCCATGAAGACACCGACGGCCAAACCCACGGCGACCAGCACGATGGACGCCAATCCGACGATGGCATCCGAGGGCGTCGCGATATCCAGGAGCGCGCCACCCAAAAACCCGGTCAGGGCACCCGGGCCTGGCCCCAGCGCCAGTGCCACCGCGACAACGGTCACCACAACGACGTCCGGTGTCGCGCCCGGCAGGCCCAACCGGCTCAATACAGTCGTCTGCAACACGACCGCTGCCAGCAGCAGCGACCCAATCACGACCAACTGACGAAAAATCACCGACTAGTTCTCGTTTCCGTTTGCCACATCCGCACCTTCAGCCTCCGTGTCTGCCGAATTAGCGTCCGGCGAATCAACCCCGTCGTCCACGGTCGCCTCATCACCAGCATCGGCATTAGCCTGCGCGTCGCCGTCGTCGTTGTTCTCGCCTTCGGAGTTCTCACCTCGCGGGGGAAGAACGGAATCGCGGGGATCATCTCGCGGGGGCCGGATGATCACGCCGACAACGCTCAACTGCGAAACGTCGACGAACGGACGGACGGTGGCGACCCGGGCCAACTGTCCGGCACTACCGGTGATGTCCACGATATCGCCGATCGGGATCCCCGGCGCGTAGGGACGTCCTCCGCGCGACCCGAAGGTCACGAGCGCGTCCCCGATGACCAACTCAGCTAGTGGATCCAGAAGCTGGAATTCCATCGAGTCCTGCCGTCCGGTTCCCGAGACGATGCCGATCTCCTCTGTCGTCGCCACCCGTCCACCGACGGCTGAGGACACATCCACCATCAACACCACGGTCGACGTTGTCGGGTTCACCTTCAGAATCCGGCCGACTAGGCCATCACCGTTGATGACCGTCATGTCTTTTTCGATCCCGTCGAGGGATCCGGCATCGATGCCCACGGTCCAGGCGAAGTCCTGAGCCGGACCGACGCTGATCACTTCTGCCGGCGTGATGCGGTACCGCCCGGCCGACGAGACGCGCAGCAACTCATCCAGGGCCCGGGCGCGCGCCCGGTCGGACAACGTGGCGGAGAGTTCCTCGCTGAGCTTGGCGTTCTCTTCTTCAAGTTCGGCGATTTGGCTCACTTGATCACGCCACGTGGAGAACGAGTCGCGCGCTCCGCTAAACGGCGACACAACAACGTTCACACCCTCTTGCACCACACCGAGGACGGCGCTCGCGGCAGCGCGAGCACTGGACAGTGGGCCGTCGCCGCCGCGCAGATCCAGGATCACGAAGGTCAGCGATGCGACGAGCAGTGTCGCGATCGTGATCCTGATTCTGCGTGAGGGCATGTGTCGAGTTTTCCTCGTTCGATCAACCGAGCCGCAGCGTGCGGCCTACCGTGACTATCTTCGGGGTTCGGAGACGAGAACCTGCTGCAGCGCCTCGAATTCCTCCACGCACTTACCTGACCCGAGCGCCACGCACTCCAAAGGGCGCTCAGCGACGATGATCGGCATTCCCGTCTCGTGCCTGAGCCGCTCGTCCAATCCCTGCAGCAGTGCTCCGCCACCGGTCAAGACGATGCCTCGATCCATGATGTCGCCGGACAACTCCGGGGGCGTTCTATCCAGCGTTGCTTTCACCGCGTCGACGATCGCGTTCACCGGCTCATCCATCGCGCGACGGATCTCCTCAGCCGACACCACGATCGTGCGCGGTAGGCCGGTGACCAGGTCGCGTCCCCGGATCTCCGCGTGCGGTTCGTCCGGGCTGGGGAACGCGGAGCCGACGGCCACCTTGATCTCTTCCGCGGTGCGCTCGCCGAGCATCAGCGAGTACTCCTTCTTGGTGTACTGGATGATCGAATTGTCGAGTTCGTCTCCACCGACGCGAACCGACAGGCTCGTGACGATGCCGCCCAGGGAAATCACCGCGACTTCGGATGTGCCACCGCCGATGTCGACGACCATGTTTCCTGTCGGCTCGTGGACCGGCAGTCCCGCACCGATAGCCGCTGCCATCGGCTCTTCGATGATGAAAACCTTGCGAGCACCGGCGGCGTAGCCGGCGTCCTTAACCGCGCGCTGCTCCACGCCGGTAATCCCCGACGGAACACACACGATCAGTCGGGGCTTCGCCAAATAGCGGCGGCGGTGAACTTTCTGAATGAAGTAGCGAAGCATCCGCTCGGTCGTGTCGAAGTCGGCGATGACACCGTCCTTGAGTGGACGGATCGCCACGATGCTTCCCGGGGTCCGGCCGATCATGCGCTTGGCTTCCGAGCCGACGGCGAGAATGCCACCGGAGTTGCTGTTGATCGCC
>Ga0255768_10004986_pt1 | contig 12866 bp, 5 predicted proteins | sample 071ome_33_FD_179983 | JGI IMG/M metagenome (GOLD analysis project Ga0255768, IMG submission 179983) | Coastal salt marsh microbial communities from the Groves Creek Marsh, Skidaway Island, Georgia - 071412AT metaG (version 2) | ecosystem: Environmental > Aquatic > Marine > Intertidal zone > Salt...
AAGAGAAAAGAGAAAAAAAAAGAACGAAACGGTCCGGCAACACTCTTGCGAGTTCGTGCAGGGCTACCCGACGATAAAGAATACGTTCCCAATGGGTTTGAATCGATACAAGATAGAGTAGTACTAGAGAGAAATAGAAGAAGAATGTCAAGAAGTACCATTAATGTATATTCTGCAGCGATTGTTGCGAGCACGGGAAGCTATTTTGTTGCTTCCTCGGCAGCAGCGGTGAGTAGCGATGACGAGAAGAAACTGTATAAACTTACGCTTTCGGCGTGTCTATCGATGTTGGCATTTGGTGCGGCATGCGGATGCATCGCGGGAGCGCTCGTGTACGTTGAATTTGGAACTCCTTCAGCGACGGTACTTCTAACTTCCGAAATTAAAGGCGCAATAGTTGCTGCGCTCCCGTTAGGAGCTGCTACAGCGTGTTTGGCCATTGGTTCCAAAACCGTGAGCGAAAGGTTTGGCAGAAGAGATATTTTTCGTTTTGCAAATGCGCTGTATCTCGCTTCAGCCACTCTCGCCTCGTTGTCAAATTCTTACACGATGCTTATAATCGCGCGTTTCGTATCTGGTCTTGCGTGCGGGTGTTCAACAGCAATAACGACGGTTTTTATTTCCGAGTGTGTCCCAGCGAAAACGCGCGGTAAGTATACCTCACTTTCGCCACTTTTCGGAACGGTTGGTCTACTTTACGCATTTGTGATGAGTTTATTCATATCTTCTATATTTGGAGTTACTAATGTGCGTGCCACATCCGCAGTCAGCGTCACTGGTGAACCTTCATCTTCGCTCGTGTGGCGATTGATGTTACTTGTACCAATTTTACCGTGCTTAGCACAAGAGTACATTTTTAGGTATAGGCCAGACGCATGTCCGGAATCACCAAGATGGTTAGCGAGTCGCGGGCGCTATCAAGAAGCTCGAGGTATTATGAAATCTTTAGGGCAGACGTTGCCATCAAACAATGTAGCGAGCTTGGCGACTTCAGACGCACGGCCGATTGAAGATGCTGGATTTTTCGGATTGTTCAAGTCATCCAAACATATCAAGGCAACAGGCGTTGCATGCGGCATGAATATGCTCCAGCAGTTTTGTGGGATAAATGTGATAGTCTACTACGCGCCAAAAATACTAAATTTCCTAGGATACGGTAAGCGTGAGTCTATCATGCTTACAGTTATTGTTTCTATGTTCCAGATTTGCTTCGGGACATATTTATCGCAGAAGATTGATGTCTACGGAAGAAAGAAGATGGCAATGATTGGAATATTTGGTATAATCTCAGGCTGCGCTTTATTAGCATTCTCTTTCTCAGCTACTGGTGGTAGTGTAAGTAATGGTCTATTGGCAATATTCGGCATTCTTATGTTCCGGGTTTCCTTTTCTTTATCGCTAGGACCAATACCATATGTCGTATCCTCCGAAGTTTTCCCAAAGGACGCCCGGAGTTCAGGCGTCGCGCTGGCAACGCTCGTGCAGTGGCTGTGTAATGTTCTCGTTACTTTCACGTTTCTATCCCTCGTGGATACTTTTGGTGCGTGCAAAGTTTTCGTAGCATACACGTTTGTCGGTGTATTAGCTTTAGCTAGCGTATATTACTTGCTTCCAGAGACGAATCAACAGAAGCTAGAAGACAACTGATTGATAGAAGTTACTTGTAATTTTATATTTGTTATTGCTGTAAAATCGCTTCACTAAAATACTATTATTATTGCTATTACTATAATGCAATGCCTAGTACCTGTACTCAGGTATAAGTGAACGCATTCAATGCTTTGCTAAGATGACTTTTATTTGTATGTTACAAGAAGGGACAAAACGGCCTAGGTCGTACTTCAATTTTCTGAGAGCACCAACAGCACTGCGCCGTCCGGTTTGTTTTATATTTACCTCGGATTTTTTTTGTCTGCCAAACTCTAATTGCGCATTCTTTGCACTGCCTAGCGTGCATACACGGGTAAAAGAGGTAACGCACGACATTCTTTTCTTCGTCGAAAGGTTCCAAGCATATGCCACATTCGGAATAGTTCCCGCTCATGGTGTTCAGAGGGAACTCTACTTTATCAGGAATTTTACCGCCCTCAATTTGAGTGTTTATGGCAATCAAATCAACTTCTTCTTCTTCCTCTTCTTCCTCTTCGTTCTGTTCGGCACCATTTACAGAATTGATGTTGTTATTGTTATCGTTATTAACATTATTTTCATTATTTGCTATCGTCCTCTCGGTCTCGTTGCTCTCCTTTTCTTCTTCTCGTTGTTTCTTCTTTTGCAAAAATTTTAGAATGCTGAACTGCGAGTTAGGCTTCTTCTTCTTCTTCTTCGTCTTCTCTTCCTCGCGATGCGGATCGTAATAATTCGTCGTGTCTCTAAACGCTCGCTCATTCTCTTTCGCTTCTCCGTCCGTCACTCTGTGTTTTCCAGTCAGACAGAAATCGACGTGCTCCGGGAGCAACACTCGATGGACTACTTTATTACACACTGGACAATTGCCCAAATTACTTTCGCCTATGTTTATTGCTTTATTTTTCTTTTTAGCGTGGTGAAAGTTCAGCTCGTCCACGTCGTCTTCGCGCGTGACAACGATGACATCGTCATCTTCGATGTCGTTCATGACCCGCGTCGCGTAGAAGAGCTCCGACGTGGAGGGCGTATAGAAATGACGCCTTGTGTTTAAATCTCTTTCTCTCTCTCTGTCATCTGTCTGTCGTTTGCAAATTCAAAAATTTCGATTAAGGAGGGAAAAGAAGCGAGCTGTGCAGTTGCACAAAGGAGTTTATTGTAACGTGTATATAAGAATGTTAACAAAGAAAATCTACAGGTAATATATATATATGTGTGTGTGTGTGTGTGTGATTGGCGACAGTGATTCGATTACTGCATCGGAGAAGCGCCTTCTTCGGTGACATTTAAGGAGCTCTCGAAGCTTTCAGCCTTCAGCTCTTCTTCGGCTTCTCGTACCGCCTGGTCGGCGAGACGAATAGCTTCTTCATCTTCATCATCATCTTCTTCGTCTTCGTTGTCAGAGCCATTCAAGTACGCGTGGTAGGGTGATTTTGGACACATAAAAACCGGTGAAGAGTTCTTATCCGCCTTGGTTGCTGTGAATATGACAGTTTTTGCCGGACTTGGGCTGTATTCTTCGTCTATTTCGTCCTCTTTCTCTTCCGTCAAAGGGGTAGACGGCAATTTGGTGTCAGTTTCGCATCTCAACAGTTTCATTTCTTCGAGAGACATGGTTTGACGTCTCTTATACTCATCGCTTTCTTCTTCTTCTTCTTCTTCTTCTTCTTCTTCTTCTTCTTCTTCTTCTTCTTTATCTTCTTCTTCTTTATCTCCTTCTTGTACGATTTCTTCAACTGTCGTCGGAGGCGCCGCCATCATCTTCGGCGTCGCTGCTTGCTCCTCTTTTTCTTCTTCTTCTTCGTTGGTTGGTTGCGTCCATGAACCAAACAAATCGTGACCTCTGGCAGAGTCCCAGTACTTCATTCTCGCCTCGCTCGCTTGCGGTTGTTTTACTTCTTGTTCTTGCTTCCTCGTCGTATTGAACGAAAAATCAGCTCCTGCAACATCGTTTGGTTCCGAGGAAGACGACGGAAGCACCCCTCCGCCTTCAACGTTGGCGTTGCCAACCACCCTCGTGTGTGCCGTTTGTCTTCGGTCGTCTGTAAAATTCGAAGAGAAAATCTCGTTTCCTTTATACATACCTTTTTGATGCAACTCGCTCGTCAAACGCACTTTCGACGTATTCCAATGGAAACCTTTCTTTTGTCTATCGTCGAAACGTACGCCAGCACCTACCGTCGATGTCGTCGACGTCTTGAACTCCGCCTTACAGAATCCACTCTTCACGGCTTCCTCAAGCCGTTCAATTAGCGCGTCTTTACTCCCAGCCGGGTTCACTTTCCTCTCTCTGCACGCCGTTCGCAACTCTTGCAGCGTCAACTGTTTCAAGTCCACGGGTGCGAGAGCTGCCCCAATTTGCGCATCTTCCTTCTTTCTATCTACGGGCACTTTCAGAAATTTCGGCGGCGTTTTCTGCGAGAAAATCCCGTGTCCAGAGTGTCCTCTCTCTCTGTTTACGTTCCACGTTCTCATATTCTCCTTGAACTCTTTCCCGACTTCGACCGAGTCGTTTTTGAAAATCGATTCCACCCCCGAAGTTGGTCTCTTCACGAGTGCGGTGTTCTTCTTCTGTTCGTTATTATTGTTGCTAGTATGATGATCATCGTATTCTTGTTTCAACGATAACGGGTTTCGCCCGTTTGTAATTTCCGAAGAGTACGTTCGTATTCCCATCTTCTTCGTGTTCTTAATCGATCGATCGATCGGTTGCGCGCGCGCGTTTGTGAAATTCTGAGGAAGAGGAGAGTTTCGCATTTTTTATTTTTTTTTCTTACCCCTCCCTCTCCTCCTCTGCGTATAGTCTAGTCTGGCTCTCTCGCTCTCCCGTTCGGGGAGTCGCCCCCCTGGTTGGTCTTCTCTCTCAAAAAAAAATATCAGCCATCCGAGTCATCCCTCGTCATCCATCATCTTTCCCGCCTAAAAAAAGAGGAAAAATCGAACGCGCGCGCGCGCGCGCTTCAAAAGAGAGAGAGAGAGTAAGAGAAAACAACTTTCTTTAAAAACAAGACTGAAGAACACGCATAGTTTAAAACAGAGGAACAGAGATAAGGAAGAAATCATGTCTGGCGTTGTATCAGCGCAGATGCACTGCTGCGGTGGTGCAAGACTCACCACCCAAAACGCGGCGAGAAGACGCGTTTCGTCTTCATCGTCATCGGCGATGGCGATGAAAGCAGCGCGATCGTCGTCTTCGTTCGAACAAAAAAATTTCAACGATGATGATAACGTCATCAGCGGTGAAAACGACGAAGAAATGGATGCGCTGAGCAAAACATTGAAGAAAGCGTTCGTGACTGCTTCGGCGTCCTTGGTTTTAGCCGTCGCGGGTATGCCTTCAGAGTCTGTAGTAGCTGCACCTTTGGACGTGACGAATAAGATTAGCATCAATGGACCGGCGCGATATTTGCCGAGCGAACTCACTAAACCGGACCCGATTTTCGAGGAAGACTTTAACGTATCCTTCGCTGGTTTAAAAGTAGACCACAAGATATTAGTCTCTACGATTATTTTCGGTCAAGCGATTGGTTTTGCCGGGGCCATTGCCGGCGGGTTGGAAGCGAAAAAGAGAGCGGAGGAGATTACACAGTTGAACAAGTCGCTTTTGGAAGTGAACGGGAAAATCAAGAAAGAATTGCGAAGAGAGAAACAAAGCAAGACGCCTGGAGTAGATATGAGCATCGATAGCGACGGCGATCCATACGTGGAGAAAATTTTAACGCTGCTTCGATCGGGTAAGGCATTGTTGAAGATAGAGGAATCGAAGGAGAAATTTGAAGAGGCTTTGGGTAAATTTGAAGAAGCTCACGCACTCATCATCGCCGAGAGCGGTAAGGAAAAGTTACTGGTGCCGTGGAAGGCGGAGAGAAAAGCATTAAAAGGTATTGCGGCTGCTGCGAGTCGTTTGGGATACACGGCGAAGTCTTTGGAAATGACAAAGAAGGTACTCGATTTAGCATTGGAGCATAAAGATATGGCGGAAATCACAGATAACTACGGTAAGATTGCGGACTTGTACACCGAGTTGGATCAGTTGGAATCCGCGCAAACGTATTATGATTTGTACTTTAACGCGCTCGATAACGAGTATGGCTTCAGCGCGGAAAAGAATACCCAAGCTGTTGCGAGATAAAAGAAAAAAGAAGATTAACCGCCGAATTGTCTGTCTGTAATTTTTACTACTACATAATGATTGTTTCATTTCAAAACGATATCACTAATATTGCTATGTGCGTTCTATTCTGTTTTACTATCACACCCGATCACTAATCGTCATCGCTGCTAGTACTGCTAAACCTATCCACTTTCTTTGCATCAATCAATCGCGCCGTAACAAATCTATCAACACCCGCGTAATCACTTCGAACTCGAACGTCCTCGTAGAGGTTCGTGTTCCATAACTTCTCCCACACGCGCAACGCTTGTTCTCCACCGTGCGTCTCTAACGCTAAAAATCCCCCGGGAGCTAAATATTTGTGCGAAGATTCGCAGATTATATCTAAATCACCCATCCCCATCTCGCCTCGACCATCTAACGCAGACATCGGCTCGTGTCGACCAACCTCCGGCTGCAGGTTTGCGGCGATATCCGAGGGAATATACGGTGGGTTCGAAACTATTCCAGCGAATTTGATGCCATCATAACTGCGCAAAGCGTCAAACCACGATCCATGCAACAAAGTAATCGTATCGTTCAAATGTAAACGCTCAACATTTATCTTTGCAATTTCCAGCGCTTCCTTTGAAAAATCCGTGGCGTATACCCCGGCGTTTGCCTTCGAGAACGTATCCTTCAACTCCGTGGCGAGCGCGCATGCAATTGCGCCAGAGCCGGTACCTAAGTCTAACCAAGGCAATTTCTTTAAATGGTCCTTCTTCCCATATATTTTCACGTGCTGATATGCAAAATCAATCAGGAGTTCGGTTTCCGGTCGTGGTATTAAAACGCCCGGGGCGACGTATAACGATACCGTCCGAAACTGCGAAGACTTCGTCAAATACTGAATTGGGTACCGGTCATCGATACGCTTGTTCCATAATGCTGTCATTTGGTCGAAACTCATGCGCATGGAGATATCATCACTCTTTCCCTCACTCGCGACGACGTCTTCCAAGAGCCACTCCAACTCTGTAACTAACGACTGTTCATCTACCGGGTCGTTATTATTGATGATGTCGTGATGATGATGCTGATCGCCGTCTTTACTACCACCGATGCCGCCATCGAACGAAGAAAACGATCCTCTATTCTCTTTTATCTTCTCTTTCGCCCACGCGTGCCATCGTTTTAATTCCCCTCTCGTAGAATCGTGTTTCGCTTTTCGTTCGTTCAACGGTATCGTCATGTCATCGTCGAAGTTTTGTGCATTCCTCACCGACGACGACGACGACGAAGAGGAACAGGAAAACGTCCTCTTCGTCGCTCTGTGGGAATAGGGACAGCGAAGACGATGCTGATGATGATGATGATGCGTCGATGCTGCTGCTGTTGCTCCTGCAGCTCCCAAAGCGCGAGAAGGAGAAGGTTTCAACATCACTCGAAGTAGTTTCATTTCTCGTCTCTCCCCTTTTTGTGATGTGTGTTTTTTTGTGTGCCGATGTTTTTTCAAAAAAAAGTGCCTTCTCACGCCACTTCAGTTACATAGCGCGTATGAGTTTTTTAGAAAAGAAGGAGAATAACAGGAAGAGAGAGAGAGAGAGAGAGCGTGAGAACGAGAGAAAGTAGTAACCTCTACCATGTCTGCGCCGTCCTCCTCTGGCTCGTCCGCCTTGACCACCACCATTTCCAACGCGTTATCTTCTTTACTTCTTTCCAAATTCCGAGACGAGAGCGGAGGAGAAGGAACGAACACCTTGGAAACATTTCTTTTGATTATATTCACCGGTTTGCTCTCCTTCTTTCCGACGCTTTTTGCCGTTCGACGTTGGGTATTTCCTTCGCTGTTACAGTTAGCGTTGAAATTTGTAGCCACGAAAGGCGTGCGCGTGACGGTCGGTTCGGTTGGGTTTCTTTCCGCGACGGATGTGATTTTGAACTTTTCGTCCCCTAGTGAAGGGGGAGGAGGGGGAGATATCGAGCAGATATTCATCGGAGAAGTTAGATACGCGGGGAGATTAAGGCAATTGATGAATTGGATGTTGAAAACGTTATATTCATCGCCTTCTGCGACGGGATTTACGACTTCATCTACTCCCAAGGAAGGAGATGTGCTTGTACCCGAAGAAGAAGGAGCTGGAGAAACCTCGGCGGGAAAAGAAGTTGCCATGCAAAATCGGAACAGGATGATGAACGTCCCCATTCGGTGTTTCGACGTGCAGGTAAAGAAACGAAGCGCAAAGAAAAGAAAGAAGCGAGAAGAACACGAAGATGATTTAGACGGCGATTACGTCGAAGAAGAGAAGGAGGAGCAGAAAGAGCAGGAAGAGGCGGAATCGTTTGGCAACAAAGACAACAACAAAACAAAAAATGACGATAAAACAGAGACGGCAAGTAAACGCATGAGGGAAAGCTTTAGAAAACGCGTCGTCGCGAGATTTCTCTCGCTTCTTGAAATCAATTTAGTAGATGTAAGAGTGTACGAAGACGATGTATTCACCGTTACAACGACACAGCTTGTTGTGACTACGAAACTTGTAGGAGATTCGCTAATGGTGTTTGTGAATATGCCAAATGGCATTCGAATAGTTCCAAAATCAGTCCGCGCTGGTAAGAAAGATAACGTTGCCATAGCAGTTTCGAAAGTTTCGTGCTCAGCAAGGGCTGATTTGGCGAAAATAGGTAAAGTAAGTGATGTGCAAGTTGAACTGTTGGGGATAGATCCGGTCTTCACGGAAGATTCGCAGGATTTATTCAATCACGCATGGATAGAAAGCTTTCGAATACAACAGGTTCGCGACGTTATGATGGAAAAGGACAGCGCGAGCACGAGCTCGTCGTTTGCGCTCAGTTACGAAATTAGGAACGCTCGCGCGGAAGGATTTTGTTTCCAAAACTCACTCGCGGATTCACTCGTGCGGGATCAAATAGATTCAATTACATTGAACGAGCGCGTAAAGTCTTCAGTTTTACTGACTGTGCCTGAAATTAGCGGAGTGTTGCGAACAACAAATATCGACCAAAAAGGAGGAAATAGTAGTAAGAATGGAATAGATGCAGATGGTGGCGTCAAAAATACGACCGTCTCGATGCAAATGTCGGGTGCTTCGCTCGACGTTCAAGATGATTGTTCCCTGAAAACTTACTCTCGAAAAGTTGAAATCAGTAAATTCGAAATTGAACATCATTCAAGCAATGACCAGATGGTTCAACCGGAAACGATAAAAATAGCAATGGATGACGTGCAGATTGATTGGGATCCCGACGCACATTTTCTAATCGAGACATTTGCAGAAGATACAAAAAAGTTCCTCGGGACTCTGGCCTTTCTCGAGAAGAATCAGTCCGAGGAGGAGAAAGAGATGAAAGCGTCGCATGATCGTAACATTTCGCTTGATGTTACGAATGTTTCGTTTGCAGCGGATTTGACTCTCGGGGCAAATGTTCGCCTCGCTTCGTCGCGTCTGCATCTCGAGGAGATCTCGGCGATACACTTTGAAAATTTCGAAATCGAAACGAATGCAATGACGTTGTTCACAACGAAATCGCTCGCTCTCGAAATGCGAGAGTACGACAGCGGTTGGGATATCACCACAAATGCAGCCGCCGTCAAGTTTGCTCGAGACTTAGATTTCGGCGATTTTTACGCTGCTTTGTTCGCTGGTGAGAGTGCATTCAGACAAGCGCTAAAGAAGTTCACCTCCACCCCTACCAATGACGACTCCAAAATCATCTCCCAAAAAGCTTCATCGAAAGAAAATGCATCAATTTTGAATTTACCGGATTCGTCAGGAGTACTTCGTTGGATATCGACGGGAGGAAACACGGTTATAATTGAAGATTCGGATAAGCTCGAGAGCTTCTTGCGGTTGCAAGAAAAATTTCTGAAGCCGGAATTGAAACGCTCCAGAAAAATCTCAAGAGACGTTGACGAAATAAAGGATGCTCAAATGCTTCATCAAATATTCCATAATGTAGCGAAAGCGTATAAGAAGGGCGTAGATAGCTTCAACGAGAATAAGAAAGACGTGCACTTCCTGAATCTGGTCGATAACATTTTGACAGTTCGTGCAGAAAGTCTGGATTGGTCTTTCAAATTTGGTTGTGATGCAGATGCACATGAGAAAATAGGACATTTCTGCCGCTGCGTCGATGCCCCATACTCGGATGGCGTCGATTTACAGATCATTCAATACCAAACCATCGATTGGACATGCGAAAAGTTTGATATATTCCTCGGTGGCGAGGAATGCGCCATGTTTGAAGCAAAAACCATTTCCATGCAAGGACCAGTTGTTTTAGCAAAGCAGAGCGTCCAGTCCAAAGATACTCACTTACTACCGTTCCCGGTTGGTAAGCGAAGATTTGCGGCCATTCGTTCGGTTCATTCACCTTCGAGGCCAAGCGTATTAGCGTTCACTAATTTATCTCAGACTTGGATAGATGGACAATTCCGGTATTCAGCATCATCAGAGCCGAAGTACGCTATTCTCTCGCGCGAAATATCAAATCGCATCCTCCCGAAATCAAGGCATCGCGATGCTCCAAACGGTGATGCACCTATAGAAAAAGTAAAAGACAGCTTGCCGTGGTGGGATAACCTAAGAAACTTATGGCGAGGTGATTTCACGATTATTGCAAGGAATTCGCAAATCGTCTTGGATTCATCTTTGAAGGAAACCCAAACTCGACATGCACTTGCTTTTAAAGCTACGAAATGCGAGGTATCGTACAAATCAGGACACCTACTTCTTCGCGCTGCTCGTTTTGCAGTATCGAAAGAGCCATCCTTTGTGAATATAGTTCCTCATACGCTTTTTGTCGCGCCAGCGGTCGAGATTGGTGTGAAGTACGAATGGTTGACTAAAGATAACATAAACGGATATGCGACATCATATCGATTCGATCCAACAACTGGCGTGGAATTGCGCACCCTGTCAGAATGTAAAAGTTGTGATGGTTCACACGAGCTCAACGTACAGTTCGCATGCAAAGATACCTTACTTCCAGGATGGCGCGCAGATCACATATTCGATGATATTGAAACAAAGATAAGTTCTAACATAGAACTAGACTTTACGGATGAAGAAGATTTCTCAACCCCTACGTCATCGACGAAGAACACGATGGATAATTTCCAAACGCCAGTGTCTTCCTTTCAGTCTACCAAGACAACGACGAATGCATATTCTACTTCTCCCCTTGCGAAATGGCAGTCTGATGACTTCAAAACCAGAATTGATGCACTCAAGCTTTCGCCTTCGAGAATGCCTTCGTTGCTGCTTTCACCGTCGCGCGCGCGGAATATATCAGATCTGCATGGTGTCCTCAATTCATTCGACGGTGTCAGCATGAATTCGACTTTCACGGAGACGCCATATTTTAGGTTCACCGCTGACGATATGAGGTACATGAAAAAATGGTGGAAAGCGCTGATGAAACCAGATTTGGTATCTTTACGCAACGCGTGGAGGTACAAACAATACGGAAGAACCACCCTAACAGAGAAAAGTTTGGATAAGACAGAAAAAGTTAAAAGTAAGTCAATGATTTCCATATTGTATTCGAAGCAACCAAGCTGGGAGGTGACGGCGGAGTATTTGAATTATTCCTTACCAACAAAGGAGAAAGACGAAACTGTCCAAAGCATAGCTGCTTTCTTGGAAGGATTCAGTTACATATCTAACGCAAATGAGAACTTGAACGTCCACGCGAAGGATTTACGCATATTTTTACCTGAAAAAGAAGAAAATGAGGTAGCTTTTGAGCCCAATCAAATGGTTTCGGCAAACTTTAATGACACCATGCGTGAGATGTTGAGAGGCTCAAACGCAGCTCCTTCACCACGTAAATCTAGAGCTGGTGATGGTAACGGTGCTGACGAAGCGGTCACTGCATCGTCGCTTCGTGAAATGGTCACAGACTCGATGTTAGTGCTTGAAAGTCACGAATTTTGTGTGCGCAAAGCTTCGGAGAAGGATGAGGTGCGAGTTAAGGTGGACGCTCCAAGAGCACTACTCGAATCAAAAACGAGAGAAAAAGTTTTCACTTGGATTCGCGAGATGTGGGAAGCTTCGCTCGGTGATGATCCCTCAATTGAGAAGCCACCGTCCATGTTTGAATTAGAAAATCTCAGTAAAAGTCCCGTCGATATGGACTTTGATCAATACAAAAAGCATAGAAAAAATATCAGTGCGACGAGTGGATTCAGCGAATCTTCACAATCTAACGCGAACACTGCGAACGCCGAACTAGATTTGCTGAAATTGATTAAACCCGGGGTTGTAAATACTGACGGTGAAAATGCTTTCAGCGAGACAAAAGCGTCTTCTCCAAGTCAAGTAATCGCCGACGAATGTTTGTTCGTTGTCCAAATTTCTGAACCGCAAATAAATCTGCGAGGTAACGATCGAAATGGGCGATTATTGCTCGCAGCTGATAGTGGACTCGTTGTTGGTCGACGCGTAGTGTCTTCATCTTCTGATTCCTCTTCAGAGGCGCATAAACAACGGTTGGTTGATGTGAATTTACACCACGTAGCAGCTCACGTCGCACCTACGGACGTCGACCTCCGAGCTGGCGTACAATGGCTCGAAGATAGACATTCTGATGACGAAGTTGCGCACTTACAAGCAAAACAAGCGAGCTTGCTGAGACAAATCTTTGCTCCATGTGAGATGATTTTCAAGCACTCCACTCAAACGAGTGATAGCGGTGCATCTGACAATTCAGATGCTCCCACAAAATTTTCTTTCAAATCTCCAGATATTGATGCCTCGATGGAATCCGAACAGCAGGCTGTACTTGTCGATGTTATCGGCTCGTTGTTTTTAACTCCGTCAAATTTTACGCCTCCAACTCCAAAATGCAACGCAGTCGCTCTGTTGAGGAAAAAAGGACAGAGAAGTTTGTTTGACCAGGAAGACGCTGCTGCGTCAGCAATCGTCGCGGCTCCTTTGCTGGAATATATCAAATCTGTCCATGCACTGAGACTGTATGACATTGATGTTCAAAAATGTGACGAAATTAAGACTGACAACGCGACGGGGAGCGCAGATTTGAAGAGACAAGGTTATCTCGATGACCTGAAACGTAAAGAAAAAGCGCTGGCGAAATCGATACGGCGCGCAGAGTCTTTGACGAA
>Ga0255768_10004995_pt1 | contig 12855 bp, 14 predicted proteins | sample 071ome_33_FD_179983 | JGI IMG/M metagenome (GOLD analysis project Ga0255768, IMG submission 179983) | Coastal salt marsh microbial communities from the Groves Creek Marsh, Skidaway Island, Georgia - 071412AT metaG (version 2) | ecosystem: Environmental > Aquatic > Marine > Intertidal zone >...
TGGTAATTTGAGCTTTTGACGCATTTGGATCAATTTCTAGATCTTCGATATCTGTATCAAGAGAACGACGATCAGCTTTTACTACAAAGAAACGATCGTATCCAATTGTATTATCCATTGACAAAAACTTTTGTTTATTATAAATTTTACGCTTAGCACTAAATTCATCATGAGGAATATATTTTTCAGAAGTTCTAAAGATCGCGCTATTAAAGTCATAGTTGCGTTCTGCTAAACGATAACCAATTGTGGTAACACCTTTTCTACGTAATTCATTGAGAAGGTGAGCTGTACATGAATTAGAATCGCGATAAATTTTAGAAAGCTTACCACTATTATCAATAATCATATGACGAGAATAAGAGTAGTAATCATCGCGTTGTACACGAACATTACGACCATCACCATCGGTTAATAGAACATAATTTACTTTTTGAACTGGAAACTTAGATCGAAAGTTGTTCACAATATAATCAGAAGCCATTAGTACTTCATTCAATGGTGTACCACCTAAACCTTCTACACGAGAAGTAATGCTATAATAACCTTGAGGGTCAATCGTACGAAGATATAGCATTTTGAAAGCTTCTTCAAACTCAACCTTTTTTAGAGAAGAAGAAAGTAATTCAAAAATACGAGTATCGCTATGGTCAACTTCGCTATTTGTTAAAGGAGAATAAATTCGACCACAGGGATCGCCAGAAGTAAAGCCATAAATCTCAAAAGGAATACCAACCTTTTTACAAAACATTGCAAGATTTAGAGTTTGCTTAATGGTATCACCTAAGATACGATCCATAGACCCTGAGTAATCAATCATCATAATCATACCGTGTGATTTAGCATCAGCTAGATTAGTTACCTTTGCAAAGATGTCATCGCTGTATTTGTAGCTATAAAGCTTACCAACATCAAGCGCACCAGTGCGAGCAGTTTGTGCTCGTTGAGTACGATATGCGGCTTTACGCATTTCAAACTCTTTAGCCATCAAACCAGTAGTTCGTTTTGTTTCGTCAAGAAAAGCTTTATAGTCTTCTTCAATAAAAACTGGACGCGATGAAGAAAACTCTGCGCGAGCTTTTTTAACATCTTCGTATGTAAAAAGCATTTCTTTAAATTGTTTATGAGTAATTGATTTCACATACATTGGTTGACGACCACTATCGTCTTGCTCTAAAAGTTTGCTTTCATTAGAGCGAAATGCATCATCAGTTTCTACCGTTTCTGGAGATTTATTGCCAGCAATATCTCCACCTTCTGGATTTTGTGTTTCAACAGATGGATTACCAGAATTTTCGTCTTTATTTAATTCTTTTGGTTTTTCCTCTGTGTTCCCTGATCCCATCCCTTCGGAAGTTTCAGCTTCTTCTCTATTTTTCTCAGAGCTCTCTGAGTCTCCCATAGATAATAGTTCGCTCTCATCTGATAAATCTTCAATTTGATCTTTTGAATCACTCGACTCAGCATTATTTTTCTCCTGCTCTTTCATATAGTCGTATAGTGCTTTACAAGCAGCAATGACATCTTCCCAAGTATTCACAGCCATCGCCATATCTACTAAAGGTTGTTCTTTTGAAGAAAATTTTACTTCAACTAAATCGCGGAGTTTTGCTTTAATATTAATACGATCAACAAGTGAATATGATTCTATTGGACGTTCATTCGTTCCAAAGAAATCCTTATCAAATAGTTCTTTATAGCCTAACTGAAAAGAACGAACTAATCCGGGATACTTAGATTGAACCTTCTTTTCGATACGAATATCTTCAACAACATTAACATAAGAGCGTGGGCAACCAGGAATAGTTACACTAGAATCGTGCCATCCATCAGCTGGTGTATAAAGAGCATGACCAACTTCATGACCTATAAAAAGATCTGTAAGAGGTTTACTCATTTCTTTCCAAAGAGGAAGACCAAGTACACGTTTTTCAACATCAAAGAAGGCAGTCTGAAAATTACCATATTGAACAGCAATATTCTCATTTGCCAACAGCTTTGCTAAGATTGATTTAGATTGATTAGCCATTTGTTTCTCCATTTGATAGATATATTCTATCACAACTAATCGTAAATGTAAACCCCTTTGTGAAAAAAAGTTTTCTTTATAAATCAATAACTTAGGCTACGAGGCCTAATTTTTTTCTCATTTTTCTTTTCCAGCGATCTCTCTGAAGTTTAGAAAGATGGTCATAATAGAATTTTCCTTCCATATGGTCGTATTCATGTAGGATTATTCTATTTGTAACTCCCATAAAAAGCTTTTCTTCTTGTAAAGTTCCATCATAATCGATATATGTTAATCTGCAGGCATCTGGCCTTTTAACTCCAATAAAGACTCCAGGAAAAGTTAGACAACCTTCTTCTAATACAATTTTACGATCAGACTCCCAAGTGAGCTGTGGATTAATAAATGTTTGCTGATGCTCTTTCCATTTTACAACAAACATGCGTTTTTCAATTCCAACTTGAGTAGCAGATAATCCAGCACCACCACCTTTTTCTACAAAGGCATACATTTCATCTGCCAATGCTTTTAGTTCAGTCATATCCGGTTCTTTAATATCATCTACTCTTTTATTTAAGAGAGGATGGTTACTATCAACTAATTTCATTATGCTACCTTCATTTTCGAAAAGTTGTGTTCTTTCACAAATTCAATTTTACTTCTAAATTTACCATCTAATAAATCACCCTTATGAGAAATAACAAATACATTTGTATTATCGTCAAGTGTATAAAGGATCTTCATTAAGTTATCAATACCATCATGATCAAGAGATGAATCAAAAGTCTCATCTAGAATTAGCAAATTCGTAGATGTTGAATTTTTCATCTTTGCAATTTGGCGCCAAGTAAATAATAGAGCCAAATCAATTCTTTGTTTTTCTCCTTCAGAAAACGAAGCGTAATTGAAGGAATCCCGATGCCTGGACTTTATGGTTTCATTGAAACTTTCATCTAAATTAAAAGAAACAAAGAAATCTAGTACCTGTAAATATTTATTAATCAAGTTGTTCATAACTGGCAAATATTGTTTAATTACTTTTGTTTTAATACCAGTATCTTTTAGCATTTCTGATGCTGCTTGATTATATGATCTACTATCAACTAATTTTAGCTTTTCTTCTGATAAAACATTTCTAGCTTCGTTTAATGTATTAAGATCTTTATTTGCTTTTTGTAAATCTCCACCTGATCCTTGAAGGCTATCTATCTCGTTCTGAAGATCGTGTATTTGTCCTTGGAGCCTGGTGATTGCAGAATTGTTAGATGATATATTCGCCGTATTTTCTCTGACCTGCTCCGAAATGCTATTGAGCCGTTTAATAGTCGATTCCACAACAGTCGACTGTTCAGATGCATCAAATATTGCGGTGTTAAGTTCTTTGGCTTTGGACTTGGCAACGGAGAGTTTTTCGTGTCTAAGATTGTCGTCAATATCTTGGGAACATGTCGGGCAAACGGCGTTTTCTTCATAGAATTTCGCGTCTTTGACAACTGCTTTAACTTGTGTTTCGAACTGAGCTTTAAAGTGTAAGAGCGATTGCTTTTTGTTATGCGCTTCTTTAAGATCATCATCTAATCCTTCTTGCAACTGTAATAACTCAGTAGATAACTCTTCATTAACTTTATTGAGTTCTTCTATTTCATCGTTATTAGCATCGATTTGATCAACCTTTTTAGAAATTTGATCTTCATTTAATTCTGTAATATCGCGAATATATTTCTTTTGAAGAGTAATCTTTTCTTTATTCAGGTCATACTCATATGTAATACTATTAATTTCTTCTTTTAATCTAGTATCTTTTTCTTTCAAAATCTGATTCATTTTAGAAAAGATTTGAATATCTAAAAGATCTTCAATTACGTCTCTGCGGTGCTGAGCTGGTAATTGCATAAATGGAATAAAAGAAGAAGAACCTAGAACTACAATCTGGTGAAATGACTTATGGTTTAATTTTAGAATATTTTGTTCTAAAAATTTTTGATAATCTTTTACAGTAGATGATTGATTAATCATATTTCCATTTTGCCAAATCTCAAATTTTCCTGGTTTGATACCTCGAACAACTTTGAAATTATGTTTACCAATTGTAAAGTTAACCTCAACTTCGCAATTCTTATTATTAATTGAGTTTATAAGTTGAGGCTTATTGATATTTCTATGTGGTTTACCAAACAAAGCAAAGGAAAGAGCATCAAGAAGAGTACTCTTTCCTGCGCCATTTTGGCCAACAATTAAAGTAGTGGGTGATCGATCTAGTTGAACTTCTGTCCACTCATTACCAGTAGATAAAAAGTTCTTCCATTTCACATTATTAAAATAAATCATATTAATTCAGTAGCCTGCGCTTCTACATATAAGGTTCTCATTAGATTTTTAATTCGACCTTTGTCTAAATCTGTTTCTACTGCTTCAACATAAGAGTCTAAAAGATCGGTGGTATCTTCTACAGATACTGACTCATCGTCAACATTATCACCAGTAAATTCTTCAAAAGTTTCAGCAATTTTTAGTTCATGAATATCTTCATTTTGAATACGATCTACGAAGCGATCAAATAAAAACGGGTCTGTCTTTTTTACTACAACCAGCTTTACAAATTTATTTGCTAAATTAGACGTATCATAATTATTATAATCTATTTTTTCATCATTGTAAAATACTTTTTTGAATAATGTGTTTGGATTTCTTACTGGAGTAAGCTCTCTAGTTTCAGTATCAAGAATATGGAAATATTTTGGATCATTACAATCCGACCAAGTAAACTCCATTTGATTACCAAGATAATGAATATTTCCTTGATTAGATTTTGTATGGAAATGACCAGACATTACTAATTCAAAACGTTCAAAGATTTCAGAGCTCATGCCGTGAGTGTTTGGCATTCCTGGCATTAGATCAAAACCGATTAGTTCTAAATGTGCTCCTAAAATAGATGCAGGACACCTTTTAATAAAATCAATAGATTCAGTATAATTTTCAGAATTGATCCAAGGAACAACACCAATTTTAAGTCCATCATAATCAAGAACTTTAGGCTTCATGACAATATTTACGTTAGACGTATAATAACCTAAAAGCTCTTTTAGCGAGCACAAATCATTTGTGTTCTTGTAAAACACGTCGTGGTTTCCTGGAATAATATCCATATGGATACCTTCACTTTTAAGAGTATCCAAAAACACTTTACGGTTTGAATTAAGTGCTTTGAAGTTTACAAACTTACGATGATCGTAATAGTCTCCAAGGTGAAGAATTTGCTTAATGTTATTTTCTTTCAGATATGGAAAAAAGACCTCAGAATAAAATCGTTCTTGGTCTTTAATAAAAATTTCAGATGAATTTCTAATTCCACAATGAGTATCGTTAATAATTGCGAGCTTCATCAATAGCCTCAAGTTTATCCATGATGGATTTTTTCATAGTATTGGCTTTTTCAAAAGCCTGAATTACAGAATTAGAACTAGATGGTTGAGATCTTAATAATTCATCTGCTGTTCTTTGCCATTCACAATAAGAAATAAATTCTTCTTTTAGTCCCATATTATTCTCCCATAAACAATTCGATACCTTTAGCTTTCTTTTCCTTTGCTTTTTCTTCTTTAGCAAATTCTTTTAATTGGCTATCAGTATCTTTCACTTTATCAATACGTGCACGAAGCTGATCGACAAAATAACGACCATTGTCATCACCTTCATATCCAGCTTCAAGAAATTCTTCTACAGAAGCTTTTTCAATCCACTTGAATTTAATGTCTTGTTGTTTTTTCTCTTTTGCAATTCTACGTAAAAATGCATAATAGCAAATTTGAGTAAAGTATGCAAATGCATTTGGATTACCGGTGCGAGTAGCAGCTTCAATATTATAATTTGTAATTGCTTTTAGACAGTTTTCAACTGCGTCCATTACCATTTCTTCACGGTAAGTATACCGAATAAAGTTGCTTTTATGAGACAAGCCTTCGGCAATCTTGAGAAAACAAGTTGCGATATAATCTGTTACAATTGGAAGTGGTTGATCTTCGGCTTGAGCTTTATTGACTGATTCAACATACTCAACTACCTTTTGAGAGAATTCTCTGTTGTTTACGTAATGTGGTTTTTCTTTTGCTTTCATGATATACTCCTAGCGTATATTATTAGTTACTATTATAAACTAATTCTTAGGATATGTACAACACTTTTTTACAGTTATTTTTTAAAAATATTGCACTTTTATGCATTTTAGGGGTTTACAGATTTGCAAACCTATGGTATAATTAATAGAGTCCGGTGAGAGAGGGGGATATACTATCTTTAGTGAAAAACTTTAGAAGGTGATTCCATATCAACAAAATCATCGTCGACGGGTTCTTCTTCATGATAGTTATCTGGTCTTAATGCTGACAAAATATATCTTTCCTTTATATCAGGTCTTATTTGACAAGTGGAAATAATATTCCGCGAATTAATTTTTATAATGTTTCCTTCTGAGAATGGCATATACCTTGTAAAGAAAAAAGTATCAAATTCGCCATTTTTTACTTTTCCCAATAACATAGGTCTTTCAACAAGAACCATTGCACCTTCCATAGAATTTATATATCCTATTACTTCAGCACCATCACTTAAGATAAAGTGCTGAATATCCATATTTGCCAATGAGTCTTGCTCTTCTATCATAGGTTTATCTCATATATCCTATATTTAAATTTCTCTTTAGTATATATCTTAATACGTTCTGCCGCGTGGTTAAGAGTATAGTTTTTATTACTTTTCCAATGGAGATCATCAGCTAAATCATATAGCTTTGTTTCTCTACCATCATCGCTCTTTCTCAATCCTCGTCCAATCGATTGTAAAACTTTGATTTGAGATTTACTCGGGCTAGCGAATATGATATTGTGCAAATTCCGAATATTAACACCAGTACTAAAGGTACCAAGACTTGCAACAATAACGGCATTTTTCTCTCTTTCTACGATTTCTCTAATCTTTTCACGAATATCAGTATCCACAGAACCAGAAACATAAAATATTTTTCTGCGGTGGTGAGCTTTTGATTTAATTAAATCGTACAAAGGCTTACCATGTTTCTCTACTAATTGAAATAAAACTAAAGTATTGCCATCTTGATCTAAAGATAAGTTAGCAATAAAGTTATTTCTTTTAGAATGCTTAATTATAAAGTCTACTTCTTCTTGGTACTTTACTTTATTTATTAATCTACATTCTTCATCAGAATATTTAAGTAATAATACATTAATATCTAGCTCAGATAATGCTCCTTGATCCATAAGACTTTTCGTCGTTGTAACATAATGCGCAGGTCCAAAATATCCTTCAAGAACAAGTTTATGCGTATTAGTACCATCAAGTGTACCAGTAGTACCAAATCTAAATTCAGCCTCACGACATTTCGTAAGAATTGAAGTAAGACTCTTGGCTTTAAAATTATGTGCTTCATCCCCGACAACCATACCATATGGCTCAAACCAATGTCCGGGCATTTTGTAAATCGACTGCCAAGTAGTAATAACCACTTTTTGGTCAAATGTTTTTTCCTTTCCTGAATAAATCTTATGGCATAGTTTTTCTACATCAAAAGTATTATCATATTCAGAATAATCTCCAAAGTCTTTATACATTTGTTCAACTAATGATGTTGTTGGTACAATAATAATCACCTTTTTATCATGATTTTTTAAGTACCACCTCAACATGGAATAAATGATTAAAGATTTGCCTGAGGCAGTAGGAGAAATAAGCAAAGCTCTTTTATTTTTTAATCCATGCTCAATAGCTGAAAGCTGATAATTTCTTGGTTGAATCTCCTTACCTTTTGATGTGATAGTCATTTCTTTCATAAAAGACATATCTACATCTGTTTCTGCATTAGGTAATCCATAATAATTATCATGGAGTAATTCAATTTGATAGTCTCTACCAGGAGTTGCAGCAAACTCTTCTACATAGCGATATAAACCAGCCGGTAGTTCTTTTTTTCTTATATCGTATAAACGAATTTTTCCATCCCACATTTTGTTCTTATATGCTGGCATAAACTTATAACCAGGAACATAAAACGTGAAAAAGTCTGAAAGCTCATTTGCTACAGATGGTTCACAATCAACATGTAAGAAGGAATGATTCTTATTTTGAATCTTTATTATATACATCAACCACCACTTTCAAATCGTCTCCAATCAATCATATTTTTAATTGTGGAATGTCTCCATCTAATATTGTTAATAATCTCTTCTAATGTTTCTATAAGTGTTTTAAGATAATCTATTTTAGCTTGAGATTCTTGAATGTGTGGATCAGCATCGTAGTAATAATCCATTTCCCCTTTTAGTATCTTTAATCCATTTAAAGCATCGTATTCCCAGCCTAATTGATCCATTTCATCTTTAGACATTTTTCCATTATACCAAAGCCACTTTTTCTTTAAAAGAACTTTAAATTCCATATCTTTTCTTTTTAACTGCAGTTTTGTAACAGATAACATTTCAAGATATTTTGCATGGAGTGAAGCAGTTTTCTTTGAAGCTTCGTCAAGTCTAAGATCGTCAATCTCTGAATCGTTAGCCCACATTTTCAAAATTTCTTCAAGATTTAACATAATATAAAATCACCTTTATAAAAATTTATAATAACTATAACTAAATTCTACCACCGCGGTTAAGTAATTGACAGTCTCATTTGTTACTTCAAATGGAAGGGAAGATAAACTAGTAGGATGTGCATCAACAAATTGGATTTCTTTTACTACGTTATTACTAGAATTATATATTATCAAAGTAAGATCACGAGTTTTCCTATCACCAAAATCGGCTTGGCCAACCATACCAAACATCCAATCGTGAATTTCTTGATAATTCGTAAAATTTTCGTCTACTAAAAAAGTAAGAGTCAAAGGGGCATATTCAACTTTATCAGCAGCAATTAAAACATTACGCTTAGGAGTATTCATAGCTGCACCAGGAACACTTAAATCAGGAATTGCTGCAGCTTGTACATTATACTGCGCGTTTGGATATTTCAAATTATCGATAACTAACCTAAATCCAGCCGGATTAGCAAAACTTTGATTTTCAGCTAATACTGATGTAGGTTCTACCTTATAATTGATTTCGTTTTCATATGCCATAACATTTCTCTTTATTGACTATAATACTATTTATATGTAAAGAAATTATGTTCTTCGAAATAAATCAGCGGGGTTACATTGTGGCTGACTTCTGCAATCTCTAACATTGCGCTCCCATGCTAGATCTGAAGGCATCCAATCAAACTGTGGTGCACCATAATCAAATGGAATATTACTTTTACAACCTACTAAAAACAAACTAATTACAAATATTTTTTTCATTATGTTCTCCAATAAAAAAGAGGGAGCCGAAGCTCCCTCTTCAAAGGTAAGTTAAAACCTACTTCTTATTATGCTAGGATGTTAGTCACAGCAAAGATACGATAGTACTGGTTAGCACGATCTGTACCTGTTTCGCTTGAAGCCGCGCCACCCGCAAATGGGTTAGCAACCATGCCGTAGCGAGTTTTGAAGCCAATACGTGGCTGGAAGTCAGACTCACCAACTGCACGAACCATTGTTAATGGAACGTATGGTGCGTAGAATAGACCAGCATCGTATGGGTTAGAACCACGGTAACCAACGTTTACATAGTCGTTAGTTGCATATGGGTCGATGTACACTTTTGTACGACCGTTAAGCACACCCGCAAATGTGTTGCCTGTGTCGTCAACGTTTAGGTTAGCTGATAGAGCTGGAGTATAGTCCAACATGCCAGCTGCTGCAAGAGCAGAAGCAACGTCTGAAGAACAGATGATGAAGTTACCTTTACCACGACGTGTTTCACGTGCGATTGTGTTAGCTTCACGCTCGATCTGCATGATCAAACCTTTGAACTTCTCAACAGACCAACGACCATCTGAGTCGCCAGATACATCAAATACACCATTTACTGCAGTGTTTGAAGTTTGCGCGCCTAGTTTAGCTTTAACGTTGATTGTACGGATAACTTCGCGGTTGATTTCCGCGAGAATCTCTGCTGACAAGATGTTTGCCAACTCTGATTCTGCATCAAGGCCGTGGATTGCTTTAAGGTCTTGAGCAAGTTCCATTGTGTACTCTGCTTTCAACGCACGAGACTTAGCAGTCACAGATGTCTTATCGATTGAGAATGCCATCTCACCGAAAGCGTTACCTGTGTTACCAAGAGCTTCAGCCGCTGAAGTAGCCATACCAGTACCTGCACCGAATGAATCTTCGATGTCATCAGTGTTTGCATCAGTACCGTGTGAACCTAGAGAGTCAGATGCACCACCGTGTGTACCTGCACCAGAGAAGTCAGTATCTGCTTCGTTGAATAGTGCTTCTGTACCACCTTGTGTGCTGTAACGTGATTTCATCGCGAAGATCAAACCAGTTGGACCAGTCATAGGCTGAACACCTGCAACGTCATAAGCCATAAGGTTAGGCATAGAACGACGAACAAGTGAGATAAGAACTGGGTCGAATGTATCGATTCCAGCACCAGTTGCGTTAGCTGCAGTTTCGTTTAGAGAACCAAAAGCTGCACGCTCTTCGCGCATTGCTTTTTCTTGGTTTTCTAGAAGTACAGCAGTTACGGACTTACGATAGTTGTCCTTGATTTCAGGAACGTCAGCGTTCTCGAGGATTGGCTGCCATTTCTGTTGAGCATTTTCTGCATTAAACATTTTGTTTCTTCTCCTAAAGGAATATTATTTTACAGATTTAGAAAGAGCGCTTAGATATTTTTCCATTAGAGGTGATACTTCAATTTGTTCACCATCTGCATTGGTAGCAATTTCTGCTTCTTCTACGCTCTCAGTTACAGGTTTAGCAAAGTAAGATTCTTTCAATGTAGCTACTTTCTTAGCGAAAGTTTCTGCATCTTCGAAATCAACATCTTCAGCTAGTGACTTTAGCTTTTCAGCTTCAGTAGCAGCTAGGTCTTTAGATGCTTCTGCTAGAATTTCTGCACGACGAAAATCAGCAACAGACTCGTTCAAACGAATGTTGTCTTCAGTTGCTTTTGTTAGTTGCTCTTCAAGTTCTTGAACTTGTTCAGCAAGATCATCTACCATATCAGCTTTTGAATCTGGTACTTCGATGTAGTGCTCAGTAAATACACCTTTCAGCGCATCCATGAATGATTCTGCGATTTCAGTACGTAGACCATTCTCTACTGCAACACGATTTTCTTCCATCCAATTCTCAACTACGTAGTTAAGGTAACCATCTACCTTTTCTACTAGCTCAGAACGAATAGCTGATGTTTCTTCTTCTAGAGATTGAGTATACTCTTCTTCTAGACGATCTATTTCTGTAGAAACTTTGCTTTTTACAGCAGCTTCAAAAATCACAGCAGCTTTTTCTTGGAATCCTTCAGATAAAGTTTCATCAGAAGAAACTAGTGCGTCAAGGTCAGCTTCAAAGTCATATGACTCTTTTACTTTACCTTTAGTTTCCTTCATATCTTCTTCTTCATCATCGTCTTCGTCGTCCATATCTTCGCCGTCTTCTTCATCTTTACCCATAAATTTTTCATAGGCGGCCATTAAGTCGGCTTTATTCATTTTGGACATTTCTTTGTACATGGCATTTACCATACCAGCTTTAGTTTTCGGCATAGCTGATTCTTCTAGCTCTTCAGTTTCTTCAACTGCATCTTCTGCTAGCTCTTCAGTTTCTGCTTCAACTTCTGCATCTTCCGCAATGCTTTCCTCGGTCTCAACTTCAACGTCTTCTACGAGGTCGTCATCTTGGAGCTCTACTTCAGAAACGTCTTCAATGAGATCCAACTCTTCGTTTTTGGTCTCTTCAGACATATGTTACTCCTTGAATCTATAGAGTTAAAGTTTTGAGAGGAAATCGTTCCACACCTTCAATTGACTTTCAGCCAATTGGGATGAAGATGCACGCTTGATTTCAGTCTCATATTTTTCAATTTCTTGTGCCTTGAGTAGACCATTATCCCAAACCCATTCGACGCCTTCCATAATCCCATTTACGAAAGCTTCTGGGGCCGAGGGGTCTTGAACAATGTCAACTGTTGCTAGAATAAAATCTTTTCCAACAACGTTTACTCCGTTACGGTTCACAAGAGTGCCCATACCACGACTAGAAACACCCAACTGAACACCGCCTTCGACCAAACCTTTTACAATTTGACCCATAGGAGTATCTAGTACGAGTGCCTTACCCATCACATTATTACCATCCCAATTTAGTTCGGTAATACGATGAGATACTTTATCCAAATTAATAGTAGGTCCATCTGGGTGATTCAATTCACCAACAGCTCTACCTTTGGAAACTTGTTCGGTTACATATTTGTTAACGGCGCTTTCCATTACTTCGCGAGGATATACGCGACCATTTCTATTTTTAGACTCGGCCTGCATGAAGATACCTTCAATAACGACATTTCTTTTGCCGTTCTTTTCTTCGGTAACGTAGCTGAGGCTATCCTCGAGATGTTCTGTAATAAGCTTCATTAACTTATGCTCCCATTAGATCTGCAAATTCTTTAGCAGCTTTTTCTGCTTCCTTTGCAGATTTATAACCTTTATCTAATAAGTCCCCATCAATATAAACGGAGAACTTGGATCCAGCTTGTTTAATAACAGCCTTAGATTTTTTTCCAACCTTAAAAGACTTAACCTCTTTTTCAGCCGCTTCATTCAGGGCTAGGTTCTGTCTCAATTGTTTGAACTTCTGCATCTGCTGGTTCCTGTTGTATTTCTGCTTCTATACCATTATAAACACTATTTGCAACTTCGATTTTCCGCGCATCTAATGCTGCAGAAATCTTATCTTG
>Ga0255768_10004999_pt1 | contig 12852 bp, 21 predicted proteins | sample 071ome_33_FD_179983 | JGI IMG/M metagenome (GOLD analysis project Ga0255768, IMG submission 179983) | Coastal salt marsh microbial communities from the Groves Creek Marsh, Skidaway Island, Georgia - 071412AT metaG (version 2) | ecosystem: Environmental > Aquatic > Marine > Intertidal zone >...
AGCAAGTGGCTGTTAACCACTGGGTCGGGGGTTCGAATCCCTCTCACGGAGCCAAGTAGGAGAAACTAAAATGGAAAGAACCGCAGTAGGAAATTTATTTTTAGAAGCAGCAAAGCGTCGTCTTGAAGCGCAAATCAAAGATGCAGAAGCAAAGGTAAATCTCTATCTAACTCAATCAGTTGGAGTTGGAGAACACGCAGAGATTACAGAAGAACTTATCAAGGCAGCAGAGCAAGGTGCTCATGCTCAAGATGTTCTAGATTTTATCAACAAGCGCTGGAACTAAAATAAGCTCCCATAGTTTAGTGGTTAGAATGTCGGGCTTTCATCCCGGTGGCGAGGGTTCGATTCCCTCTGGGAGTACCAAAAGGAGGCGCAATGATAATGGAATTGCACAGGGCAGATGATAAAGTTGATCCGTTTGAGATGCCGACACAGGAAAACAAAGTGAATACAGACAGAAGTCAATTAAGGAGTTATTCGGAGTTGGTCAATCACCCCGATCATTACAACCAGGGAAAGATTGAGGTGATTGACGCAATTCAGGATTGGGGACTTGACTTTATCGAAGGGAATGTGGTAAAGTATGTAGCAAGGTCAAGGCACAAGTCGTCTCGTGTCGGTGATCTAAAGAAAGCCAGATGGTATCTGGATTATCTTATTAGACAATTAGAAGGAGAATAAAATGTCAGTTAAGGTTTCACTTGAACAAGTAGTTCAGCAACTTACAGAGGCACTTGCCGACGCAGAGAAGACCGATAGTGGTAATAAGGCAGCAGGTACTCGTGTACGCAAGGCAGCACAAGGTGCAGCGAATGCACTAAAGGAGTTGCGCAAGCAAGTTCTTGAAGTTCGTAATAGTGATTGATGTGGAAAACTAAAGAAGATTACGAAAAAATGAGGGACTCTATCTTATGGGTAGAGTCCCAATTTATTAAAATAAAAAAGAGGATAAAAGTGGGAAAAATAAAGCAAGTAGTCGAAAAGATAAAGACGGAAGAGAATCTAACGACTTCTGAGGTATTGACAAAATACCCAGATCTTGCTAGACTATTAGAACAAGAAGAGCAACAGGAGAAGCTTAATGAATCAGCAAGCGAACGAGTTCTTCTCAAAGGTTGAGAAGAAGTATGATGTTAAACTAAAAAGGGTTACTAAATGTCCGGTAACAGGTCGAGAAGGACAGCCAATGCCAGGGAATCCTTTGGTTTGGTATGTAGCCTACAAAGGCAATAAAGGCGAGCCAATCGTCTCACGATGGTCTTATTCAACAGGACGAATTGTAAGTCCATCAGCACAAGACACAAATGTCCTATAGGAGAAAATAAATGGAAAACGACAGCACACAGCAGAAGATGGCAGAATACATTCAATCCCTCGCAGCTATTGAGGATTGTATGCGTCCTTATCGCGAGTCTCGCAAGGAGCTTCGTAGGGACTTCATTCAGAACAAGTGGCTGGATAAGGATGAGATCTCAATGGCGACAAAGGCTTATCGTATGTGGGAGCAGAAAATTGACTTTGATGATTTTGCTAAGATTTTCGAAGCGGTAGAGACAAGCTTTATCGAAAAGGAGGGCGACAATGGTTCCGCTTAATAGGTTTTTGCTAGTCAACGTCGTAGAAGACGAAGAGAAGGAGAAGCCTTCTTTTTATCTACCTGACGATGTTGTGACAAACAAAAAGCCCTATGAGGTCGTGGAAATCATTGATGTCTCATCAGAGTCTAAGTTTGCCTCGGCTTTAGACGCGGGCGACAAGGTTGTAGTTGAAGGGCACATGCTTCGTAACGTTGTTGTGTTCGGCGAAAAAGCAACTTTAATTGAAGATAATTATGTTCTAGCGAAATGCTAAGGTATGTTGCGCCAGCTACTTTTGAATGCGACGAATTGGTAGTTGGTGCTACCTTGGAGGCGCTTACATTCGCTGAAAAAAGCAGCCTTCCTGTCTTAACCAATGGGAAGGCTGTTTATTTCAGCCATGAACTAATTGATGGCAAGAAAAAACAAGATGAAGTCGCTTCATTAAAAATGGCGGCGACTTTAGAAGGCAGACTAGCTTTTCCTTTTTGTGATAAAATCTTTTTGAGAGAAGGATACTTGTCAATCATTACCTCAACATCTTCTCAAAAGCTCTATTTTGATAAGATTTATTTGTTTGATGGTGAAGAAATCGAGAATCTAAAAAAAACAATTGTTCGATTCGATGTAATCGACATCATTAAAAAGAGATACCTACTCACACCACTACAAAAAATCCTTGAAACTGGAGAGGAAAAGTTTATTAAGAGAATAGAATTTGGAAAGCAAAACTTAGTTTATTGTTATTCAGATCTAACTAAAAAAGAATTAAGCTCCCACGATTACACAGAGTTTATGGCTAGAAAGAAAGCCGCTTGGTGGTTTAAAGAAAATGGCTACAAATCACATGTTAAAGGCAATGTTACAAAACTAAAGCACTTTAAAAGACTTAAGAGAGCCTATTACGATTTAGATTTACCAGATAACATAGTGGATAAAACAAATGAGTAACATAGACCATAGACATCTTGTTGGAATCGTTCCACTAGCAAAGCCTTACTCCATCTACAATAACATTTGGGATGATGGCTTTATCAACATTAGTGAGACTGTAAATGCTATTCAGGGAGCTATCTTAGAGTGTGCTTCGGCAGGCTGTAGCTCTATTTGGGTTAATGCCGACTACGAGCAAATCCCCTTATTAAAGAAAAGGATTGGGTCTTGGGTTGAAGATCCAGTCTATTATCGTAGATCTTTTGAAAAGAGGCCAAGCCTAACTAAAAGAATTATTCCAATTTATTATTCATGGAACCATCAAAAGGACATAGGCAGGCGAGATTCTTATGGTTGGGGTATCATCAATGCTGGTTTTGTAGCTACTAAAATCGCACAGAACATCAGCAAGCATTTGATTCCAGACCGCTTCTATGTCTCATTCCCGGTTAGTGTTACTAATTTTTGGCAACCACAACACCACAGAAAACAGATTCATCAAGGCGATAGGATCTGTTTTGTTCACGAAGGAAAGACATTCTTAGATGATGAATTTATTTCATTTATCATCACACAAGAAGATTTGCGAGAAGCAAATAGGAATGTAAAAGAGAAAGGAACTGGGTTTTTTATGAGGGACGCAGAACTAGGAAGCGGTTTAGACTCCCTAGTAAAAAGACCACCAGAAGAAAGATGGTCGGCAAGAAAGTTTAAGATTTCAGAGATCTTCTCATTCTTAGAGCTAAAAGACTTCGACACAATCGAAGGAGACTTCTACCATCGCATAGACACCTGGGAAGGCTACAAGAGTTTTATGAAGTCAGATAACCACTTTAGGAAGTTAAACACGAAGTACTTTTACAACAGAGGGAAACATAAAATTAATGGACACGAAGAAACTGAACAAAGACCAGATTATAGCTTCTCTAAGGAAGATGAATAGAGAGTTAATGGAGGAGAACGAGCATCTCCGTAGACAAGTCGCAGCCTTAGAAGAACTTGCAATCGACACCAAATCTGGTTATAATGAAGACATGTTTGAGGAATGGGAGGAGATAAACTTTAATGAATAATGCAGAACTTTACGGGAACATTCCAATGCAAGTCCTAGAACAGCTTGGATTCCCACTAAATTATCTCCAACTTAGCTTGGAACAAAAAGATCTTATCGACCATATCTTCGACGGAACAGCAGAGATTTATGCTAAGAATCTTAAGATGCAAGATGAGATTTACCATCTAGAAGATAAGGTCGCGGACCTACAACACGAACTCAACAACCTAGCAGGAGAATAATGAGTAACCAAATTAAATTCGTGGGTTTACACGCCCACTCTGTTTTTAGCGTTTTCGATGGCTTGGGTTTTCCGAACGATCACATTGACTTCGCCATTGAGAACGGCATGGATGCTTTGGCTCTAACAGACCACGGCAACATGAATGGTCTTTCTTATCAGGTACTTCACTCAAAGAAGCTACAGAAGGAAGGCAAGAACTTCAAGCCAATCTTTGGCATTGAAGGCTATTTTATTGATTCCGTTGCGAAATGGAAGGAAGAAAAAGCAGAAATCGACAAAAATAAAAAGGGTCGAAAGAAGAAAGAAGAGAATAGCGCAGTAGTTATTGAAGACGAGGAAGCAACAAAACGGCAGGAAAAGAACATCCTAAACCGTCGTGCTCACTTGGTTTTGCTAGCTCAGAACCAAACTGGTCTAAACAATTTGTTTACTTTGGTAAGTAAATCGTTTGACCCTGAGAACTTCTATCGTTATCCGCGCATTGATTACGACATGTTGCGGGAACACAACGAAGGCATTATTGTGTCTTCAGCGTGCATGGGTGGTCCTTTGTCAAAGGATTACTGGAACAACCGGGAGGAAGGTGATGAAGCTGTACAGCAGGCGATGGTCCAAACCATTGAAAACTTTACCGCTATCTTTGGAGATAGATTTTACGGTGAGCTTCAATGGAACGCAATCCCAGAACAGCACGAAATCAACAAGCACATTATCAAAGCTGCTAAAAAAACCGGCATTAAGCTCATTTCGACAGCAGACAGCCACTACCCTCGGCCAGAGTTGTTCAAAGATCGAGAACTTTATAAGCAACTTGGCTGGCTTGGAAAGTCTAAGCCAGACTATGCAGAGTCAACCCTCCCAGAGAGCCGAGAGGAACTAAAGTATGAACTTTACCCAAAGAATGGCGATCAAATGTGGGAGGCTTACAAGGCTTACTCAAAGCAGTGTGGTGTAGATTATGATGATGACTTTATTCGGGAAACAATTGAGCGCACTTATCAAATTGCTCATGGGCGCATTGAAAGTTTCTATCCCGATGCTACTGTTCGCCTACCTGATTTTGTTGTTCCTAACGGAAAGTCGGCTGATGAAACGCTACGAGAGCTATGTTTTGAAGGTCTTAATCAAAAGGGGTTGGCTTCCAAAGATGATTATTCTAAGCGGCTTCAAGAAGAACTAGAGGTAATTCAGGATCGTGGATTCTCTAAATACTTCCTAACAATGAAGGCGGTAGCAGATGAAGCAACAAAAACACAACTGGTGGGTGCTGGTCGCGGTAGTGCTGCTGGCTCTCTTGTGGCTTATGTACTTAACATTACTGGTATTGATCCCATTGAATACAATCTCCTCTTTAGTCGATTTTTGCGACGAGATGCTGTCGATTATCCTGACATCGATTACGATGTTGCCGACCCTATGGCTCTAAAGGAAATCCTAATCGACAAGTGGGGTAAGGATGTTGTTGTTCCAATTAGCAATTACAACACCCTACAGCTTCGTTCTTTGATTAAAGACATCTCAAAGTTCTATGGTGTTGACTTTAGTGAAGTTAATAAGGTAACTTCCGTTATGATTAAAGAGGCGACTCCGATTGCTAAGAAGGCACATGGAATTACAGCAGGAGTTTATACTCCAACATTTGAAGAGGTAAAAGAATACAGTGAGACACTTAAACTATTTCTTAGAAAGTATCCGCACATCGCTACCCACGTTGACAACCTTTATGGTCAGGTGCGATCTATCAGTCGTCACGCTGGCGGTGTGGTTATTGCTGACGGATTGAATAAACACATGCCGCTAATCAATAGTGGTGGCGTACAACAAACGCCTTGGAGTGAGGGACAAAATGTTAGACACCTTGAGCCTCTTGGCTTTATTAAGTTTGATATTTTGGGTCTTGCTTCACTACGAATGGTTGAAGGCGCTATCAGCCACATTCTTCGCAGGCACCATGGGGTTGAGAACCCTACGTTTGATGACATTAAGAAGTGGTATGACGAAAACCTAGATCCCAATGTTCTAAATCTAAATGACCAGAAGGTTTACAAGAACGTGTTCCACAAAGGAAAGTGGGCTGGCGTGTTCCAGTTTACAGAGAAAGGAGCCCAAGGTTTCTGTAAGAAAGCCAAACCAGAGTCGATCATTGACATTTCAGCTATTACATCAATCTATCGTCCAGGTCCGCTATCGGCAAAGGTTCATGAGCATTATGTAAAAGCCAAGAAGAATCCAATGGGTGTAAAATACTTGCATCCTTTAGTTAAGGAAGTAACAAAGGAAACCCACGGCTTCTTGATTTTCCAAGAGCAGATTGCTTTGCTTGCTCACAAGCTAGGCAAAGACCTATCACTTGACGAAGGCAACATGCTTCGTAAGCTACTAACTAAGAAAGGAACAGGCAAAGGTCATGAAAAGAAAGACGCTATCCACAAAAAGTTTATTGAAGGCTGCGTTGAAAAACAAATTCGCAGAGAAGATGCCCAAAAACTTTGGCAAACATTTGAATACTTTTCCGGGTATGGTTTTAATAAGTCCCACGCTGTCAGCTACAGCATTCTTAGCTATCAGTGCGCCTATCTTCTTACTTACTATTCCGTTGAATGGCTTGCAGCATTTCTCGATAAAGAACCAGAGGGAAGAAAGGAACAGGCTATCAACATTGTGCAAAGCCTTGGGTATCGAGTAAAGCGCCCTGACATTAATGAATCTGGACAGGTTTGGGAGATTAGTGCAGCAGATAAGAAGACACTGGTTCAGCCTCTTACATCTATCAAAGGTCTTGGAGACAAAGCAGTTGAGCAGATCTTACAGCATCGACCATTTAATAATGTGGAAGAGCTTTTGTTTAATGATGACATTGTTTATTCAAAGCTAAACAAGAAAGCTCTTGATGTTTTAGCTCGTTGCGGAGCCATGAACTCTTTGATGGATGAAAGGTTCACAGGCATGAAACACTTCTGGTCTGCCGTAGCTGTAGATCGTCCAAAGAAGGTTAAGGACCTGCTTGATAACATTGAGCTTTACAAACCTGAAGGAGACTTCAGTGATGTAGAAAAGGTTGAGTATCTAACTGGGCTTACTGGAATCTTCCCATTCAGCTTGGTTTTAAAGGATGATGTTTACGATAGCATTAAAAAGAATAAGATTCCAGCTTTGGGAGATTACGATAAGGCTATTGGTGTCGCTTGGTTTATTCCAAGGGAAGTTATTGAGAAGAAGACTAAGACTGGCAAGCCCTACTACATCGTTAAGACAATTGACGACACAAACAACCAGTTTGCGATTAAGTGTTGGGGTGTAAATCCTGCTTTGGATCGTGTAGCAATCAACCGTCCTTATCTCGCCAAGTTAGATTACAATGAGACTTGGGGCTTCTCTAGTCGGTCAATCTCACGAAATTGGCGAATGATTGGATAGTTATTAGGTGGAGGGATTGAAATGACAATCTATGAATTTATTTTAAAACACTCAACCTACGGAAAAGAACTCTTTGAAAGTAAGGAAATAATGCTAGCCCTTAGAAAAATGAATGAAGAAGAAAGGCTAAAATTTCTTAAACAGTGGGATGAAAAAAGAAAACCAAAGCCAAAGAGAACAAGAAAAAAGGTTGACAATAAGAAAGAAAAAGCTTATACTGATAAAACAAATGGAGGAAAAAGTGAAGCTAAAAGTGTACCGCGTAAGAGAAAACGCAAAACTACCAGTAAGGGCACACAAGACTGATGCTGGAATGGATTTGTTCTATTGTCCTGAAGACAACAAAGGAACAACACTTTTTTCACAACACACAAAGTTATTTCAAACTGGACTAAAGTTTGAAGTTCCTGAAGGCTACATGCTTGAGATCAAGAACAAGTCTAGTGTAGCTAGCAAGCGACAATTAGTGGTCGGTGCTTGTGTTGTTGATAGTGGTTATGATGGTGAAGTGTTTGTAAACCTTCACAACATTGGCTTCGCTAGTCAATACCTTGAGCCAGGACAAAAGATTGCTCAAGCTGTTCTAATTCCAGTATCTTACTGTGAAGTGGATGAGGTTGTATCAGACAATCTAAACGAAGGTTCAACTCGTGGAGATGGAGCCTTGGGTAGTACAGGTGATCGATAATGGTTAAAGTGGTAGATAGAAATTACTTTAAGAAATTCTTTGAAGGTAATACAAATCCGCATGTAATCAAGATGTTCAGCGACGGGTGTCATGTTTGCCATGACTTGGCACCCGACTATGAAAAGCTATCAAGTGAGCTAAATGACTACACATTCATAAAGTTTGATGTAGACACAGATAGTAAAGTCTCAGACCTATTAGCCCCAGATGGAGTACCAACCATTTACCTGTTTAAGGACGGTGTTTTGTCTGAGATTGACTATGGCGATGGCTACAGCTATGATTACCTAAAAGAATCTATTTTAAACGAAACTAACTTAAAAAAGGAGGATTAATGAAAAAGGGTTTAACTTATGATGATGTCTTGCTTGTACCACAATACAGTGACATAGAATCAAGATCAGAGGTTTCACTAGCTACCGATTTTGGCAGGGGGATTGAATTGGGGTTACCAATTATTGCTTCCCCTATGGACACGGTGAGTGAGGCAGACATGGCCAGCACTCTTGGAAAATTGGGTGGTATCTCAATTATTCACCGCTACAATTCAATTGCCGATCAGTCTGCCATGGTTTGGGTTGCAGCGCTTAAAAAAGCTTTGGTTGGTGCAGCCGTTGGAGTTAGTGGAGACTATAAAAAGCGAGCAATCTCCGCTGTTGAGTCGGGCGCAAAGGTTATTTGCATTGATGTCGCCCACGGTCATCACATTTTGATGAAGAGGGCAATTAAGGAGATTAGAGAGGCCCTACCTGACATTCACATCATGGCAGGAAATGTAGCAACCTTGGAGGGTTTCAATGATTTGGCTGATTGGGGGGCTGATTCTATTAGATGCAACATTGGAGGTGGTAGTATTTGTACTACAAGAGTACAAACGGGACATGGTGTTCCAGGGCTTGAAACGATACTCCAATGCGCCAAATCAGACCGAAATGCAAAAATCATTGCAGATGGCGGTCTTAAAAATTCGGGTGACATTGTTAAGGCTCTTGCTGCTGGCGCTGATGCTGTTATGTTGGGATCGCTCCTTGCAGGAACAGATTGTTCCCCAGGCACAATCTTCAAAACAGAAAGCGGCGAACTAAGGAAAACTTATAGAGGAATGGCATCTGCTGCTGCTCAAAAGGATTGGCGAGGTCATGTAGCCTCTTGTGAGGGTGTTTCATCTTCAGTTCCCTATCGAGGCAAACTTGCTGATGTTGTTAAAGAATTAGAGCGAGGCATTCGTTCAGGTCTATCTTACTCAGGTGCCCGTTCAGTAAAAGAACTACAAGCAAAAGCTCAATGGTTACAGCAAAGTAATGCTAGCACTACAGAGAGTTCAGCGCACATTAGGTTACGATGAGCAGACAAGGTAAAAAGAGAATCGTTGTAGAGATTGACGAACACATCCATGCTGAGTGGATGACTAAACTACACGACGATGAGATTACACAAACTAAATTGTTTAGAGCAGTCATGGAAGCATACATTAAAGATGACGCCATAATGCGAAAGTTCGTTGATAAATACAAAGAAAAATTTAAAATTCAATCAAGAGCAAAACGATACAGAATTGCTAAAAACATAGAGAAATCTAAGAAAGTAAAAGAAAGTTTAAGCATAACCGAAGATGAATTAGACAGCATCTTTGATGTTATTGAAAACCACCATTCGGAGTTATAATGGAATGTATAAGAAAAGAGGGAAAAGATTCACCATGTTGTGAGAAGAATTGTCGTCATTGGATTAATTATAATGAAGATAATAACTGTTGTTTGATTTCAGTAGATAAACATGGCAGACTAACCCTGCGAGAAGTAGCGGAAAGATTAGGTGTAAGCTATGTTAGGATCAAGCAGATACAAGATAAGGCTATCTCCAAGATCTCAAAAGAGAATTTTGGTGATGAGTGAACTATTTAATAATGTAACACTTTAAGGAGATTTACAAATGTCAAAGAAACCACTACTTTCAGAAGGAACTGCTCGCAGATGGGCAAAGTATGCTGGAATTCAGAACGAGTCCAAGGCTCTCTTAGAAGGCATGTACAAAACGGAAGAGAAGTACATGGAAGAAGAAGAGGGTCTAATGGAAGAAGAAGAGCCCATGGAAGAGGGCGAAGCTCTTGAAGAGGCTGATGTTTTAGCCGAGCTAGAGGCAATGCTAGCTGAGCAAGACGAGGAGCTAGAAGGCGACGAGCTAGAAGGCGACGACATGGAAGACATGGAAGACATGGAAGACGAGCTAGATGTTGATGCTGAAGAGGCTGAGGCTGGCGAAGCTGCTATGATGTCACAGGAAGATGTCGAGGCTGCTTTAAAGGCTGGTCTAGAGGCAATGGCTTCTGCCGTAGCTGATGCTCTAAAGATTAAGATTGATGTTCGCTCCGGCGACGAAGGCGAAGAGATGGAAGCCGAGGAAACCGAAGAGGAAGTCATGGAAATGATGGATGAGCCGGTGGAAGAAGAGCTTTACGAAGGCATCAACCGTGACGAGCTAGTCGAGAGAGTAATAAAAAGAGTTGCTGCTCGCTTAGTTAAAGAGTCCAAACAAAAGTAAAAACTTTGATTTAAAAGTGTTACAATAGAAAGGGCAGGGGACAAAACCTCTGCCCTTTTGCCGTTTAAATCACTATTTATTCAAGAGGTAAGTTATGAGTGCTGAATTAATTTTAAACCTTATCAATGAAGTGTTGAACAATCCAAAGATGGAATTAATCACAGAACAAGATGAAGACGGCAAAACTGTAATTAAGTTTCCTAAATTCAAGATTAACGAAAAAAACTGGGGTAAAGACCTAGAAACAGAAGATCGAGCAGTCATTGAAAGAATTGGTTCCCAATTAAAAGGTGGTACTCCACTCGACCGTGTTGCATACTTACAGGAATTTCTTACAGAAACCGAACAAGTTAAAGAAGATATAACTGTTGGTGAAATCATGGGTGCGCTCATGTTCTTAGACATTTTTGCTTCAATTGTTTTTGAGTTTAACGCTTCTGTGGCTGGCTTCTTATTTGAGGCTTTATTCGCAGGCATCTTTGAAGGTTTCCAAATTGAAGCTAAAGAGGGCGGTGGCGAAGCAGGTACAACTGATGTCGTTCTAAATGTTAAGCCAAAGGGTAAAGGTTCTAAGAGTGGTGTTGAATATTCATTTAAGTTATTGTCAGATGCTAATGCTGTTATTAAAGGATCTTTTAAGGATCTTATTGACGGAATCAGCAAAAGCAAAGGCGCTAGCGAGACTTACCTTGTTGTTCTTAAAAGCGGAACTGAAGACGTAATGAATTTAGATTTCTACGAGTACGACATCAATCAAGATAATTGGTTTGAGTGGGTAGGTGCTCCAGTTGCAAAAGAAGTAACAGCATATGAAGAAAAAGAATTTGAATTTGATTCACCAGACACTCCCGAGGAAGTTATGTCTGGATTAACAGGTGGCTCAATCACCATTAAAATAAAAGAAGACGGAAGCTTTATGCCCAAAAAACCTTCTGGTTACAGCAAATTAAAAGCAGATGAGAGGCGGGCTTACAATAAATCTTATGAAGAAACACCAGGAGAAGAAGTAGAAGTTCGTACTCCAAAAGCAGGTTTAAAGAGGCAAGGGTTGAAGAGAGAAGATGGTGAAACTCCAAATTATTTAATCCCTGGTAAAAAATATAAAATTCAAATTCCTAGTGGAACAAAGCGTGTTGTAGATTATGAAGCCAGCGCAAACTTCAAAGAGCTTTACAAAGACTTTTTAAAACCTGATGGATTTGAAGGTCCAAGCGGTGAAGACTTCGTAACTTATGTTGGAGAAGGTACTTATAAAAAAGATTCCGAGTTCTTTGATAAATTGAAGACACTCGGCACCTATACTGGCAAAGGCGGCGCAGGTCAGTTTATAACTCGCGGTTCTTACATGAAGAGGCATCCAAATGTGAGAGGCCCAGAAAGACTTACCTTAGATAGAGAGAAATTCCAAGCCGCCGCAAACGCTTATACAGATTTGGTTGGTAAACAAATTTTTGATATCTTTACCAACTTAGGCAATTTGATTGATGATGTATCAGGATACTTTTTAGGCGTAAGTGCCAATGAACGAAACAAATTCGCCGCCGCCGCTAAAGATAGATCAAAACAATTAGCAGAATCAGCAGAAGAGAACTTGGTAGAAATAACAGAAGACGACACTGAGCAGGCACTTCAAAGACAAAAATATAGAAGACAAGCTCGTGCAGGTCAAAGACAAATCGGCACGATGTCTGATGTTAGAGAATCAAAAGAATTTGATGATCAGCTACAGCTACTTATGAAAGAGGTGTTCGGTAGATGATCGTAATTACAATTGGCGAGCTTTCAATAGGCAAAAAGCTTAAATGTCCAGCAGCTACACAAGATCTAGAACTAAACACAAAGAACAGAGATGCTGCTATCAAAGCAGAACACATTCAGTACGGTCCTCTAAATGTAGACGAACCCGGCGATTACTGGAAAGACATTGCTGAACACTGGGATACAACAGAGGAAGCAGCAAAGAAATCACTTTGCGGTAATTGTGTAGCTTTCGACATCTCACCAAGAATGGATGAGTGTATGCCCGGTGAAACATCAGACGATGATGGTCGCTTAGGTTATTGCTGGATGCATCACTTCAAATGTCATTCCGCAAGAAGTTGCCGCACTTGGGCTAAAGGTGGACCAATTGAAGATGACGACATCTCAGCAGATTGGCAAGAGCGAAACAAGAAAAGCCTAGAAGAACGAAAGAAAAAGAAAGGCAAGAAAGACCGCTGCTACCGGATTGCTAAAAGAAAATACGATACTTTTCCATCTGCTTATGCTTCAGGAGCAATCGTTAAATGCCGCCAAGGTAAGATCTGGAAGGGCATAAAAGAATGACTCACGATCTACTAAAAGAATTAATTCTAGAAGAGTTAGATGCTCTACTAGAAAAGAAAAAGAAAGCCGG
>Ga0255768_10005004_pt1 | contig 12846 bp, 10 predicted proteins | sample 071ome_33_FD_179983 | JGI IMG/M metagenome (GOLD analysis project Ga0255768, IMG submission 179983) | Coastal salt marsh microbial communities from the Groves Creek Marsh, Skidaway Island, Georgia - 071412AT metaG (version 2) | ecosystem: Environmental > Aquatic > Marine > Intertidal zone >...
AAGGTCTTGATGTTGGAGCGCGGACGCAACGTCGAGCACATCAAGGATTACACCACCACAAACATGGATCCATGGGAATTCCCGCACCGCGGTAAGCCCACCACCGCGCAGAAAGACCGCAACCCGGTGTTGAAGCGTGATTATCCATTGAACGAACTCAACCCGCACTTCTGGGTAGACGACCAAGATTGTCCGTACACGGAGAAGAAGCGCTTTGATTGGTACCGAGGCTACCACGTCGGCGGACGTTCACTTATGTGGGGTCGCCAGAGTTATCGCTGGAATCGTGAGGATTTCTTGGCCAATGAGAAAGAGGGAATTGCCACGCCGTGGCCTATTGGTTACGACGATATGGCCCCTTGGTACGAGCACGTGGAACGCCATGCCGGTTTGAGCGGGTCTCATGAGGACATGGATGTGTTGCCGGACAGCGTGTACTTGCATGCAATGGACCTAAACTGTGTGGAGAAAACTGCTGCGGAGCGCATCCGAAAATCTTTTGATGAAAAGCGCCGATTGATCATTGGTCGCACCTCAAACATCGCCGTGCCGCACAATGGCCGTACGGGTTGTCAGTACCGCAACAAATGTTGGCTGGGCTGTCCTTACGGCGGCTACTTCAGCACGCAATCCTCTACTCTTCCAGCAGCTCTGGACACCGGGAATTTGACCTTACGCCCGCACAGTATCGTGAAGGAATTGATCTACGATAAGGACGGTAAGAAGGCCAAAGGGGTGATTGTTTTGGATGCCGAGACGAACATGACCTACGAATACACAGCACCTATCGTGTTCTTGAATGCTTCGGCGTTGAACTCGACTTGGATCTTGATGAATAGCGCCACCGACGTTTGGGAAGGCGGTCTGGGATCGAGCTCAGGTGAATTGGGCCACAACTTGATGGACCACCACTTTCGAGTGGGAGCTTATGGAAACTGGGAAGGCGATGAAGATAAATACTACTTCGGAGGACGTCCTACCGGGTTCTACATCCCGCGTTTCCGTAACTGGGGCGATGATAAACGCGACTACCTGCGTGGCTTTGGTTACCAGGGTGCGGCTTCACGTAGCGACTGGCGGCGCGGCGTTCGTGAAATGGGTATCGGTGCAGATTTTAAAGACAGCATCAGCAAACCAGGTTCTTGGAGTATGGGGATGACCGCTTTCGGGGAAGTCCTACCTTACCATGATAACATGATCAGCCTCGACAAGACCCGAACAGATAAATGGGGATTGCCGGTACTGGCCATCGACGCTGAACTCAAAGAAAATGAAATGAAGATGCGCGAAGACATGAAGCAGGATGCTGTGGATATGTTGGAGGCAGCTGGCTTCAAAGGCGTCTACGCGTACGAGAGCGACTACGCCCTCGGAATGGGAATCCATGAGATGGGAACGGCGCGAATGGGAACGGCACCAACAAACTCTGTGTTGAACAAGTGGAACCAAGTTTGGGATGCTCCGAACGTCTTCGTGACGGACGGTGCCGCAATGACTTCGGCTTCTTGTGTGAACCCATCGTTGACTTACATGGCCATGACTGCACGTGCTGCAGACTACGCCGTGAGCGAATTGAAAAAAGGAAACCTCTAAAGCATTGACCATGGAAAATAAAGATTTGACCCGCAGACAAATGGTACAACGCATGGCGCTTGCCATCGGAGGAACGCTGGTAGCCCCAACAGTTTTATTGGAGAGCTGCTCCTTTGATCCAGACACCACCACGGCAGGACCTGCGCGATTGGCCTTATTGGATGCCATCGCTGAAACCATCATCCCGCGCACCGCTACAGCTGGGGCACGTGATGCACGCACTGGTGCCTTCATCGATGTGATGATTCGCGATTGTTACTACCCAGATATGCAAGAGAAGTTGAATGCCGGTATTCAGGAGATCGCGGTAGAAGGCAAGAAAGCCATCGGCCGTCCTTTTGAAGAAGCCACTCAGACGGAGCGCGAGGATTTCCTTCGTGATTACGACGAGGCGGCACACGAAGATGGCGCACACTTCTTCCGTACTATCAAGGATTTAACCTTGTTGTGCTACTTCACATCGGAGGAAGCGGCTGCAGACGGTGTGGTGAACTACAATCCAGTACCTACGCGCTATGATGGATGTGCACCTGCAGATGAGAACACCAAAGTATTCTATTCAAACATCTAATATCACAGAAGTTTTGTTTGTGAAACCCCGCCTGAGAAGGTGGGGTTTTTTGTTACCTTGAGCATTATGCTCCTAAAAATTGCCAAAATATCCTAATGCCGCTGTTGCAATCTCCATCGTTTTATGGACGGTGGAACTTTGGCTTGTGGCCCTTCCGTGATATGTTGGGTCGGCGTTATTTTGGATGTACATCGGGCCCTGCGCGGTGCTTTCCATATCTACCTCTGTCCTTGCCTCTAAGATGACCTTGACCATGGGGCTTTTTCCTATACAAGTGGCCCTGGCCTGCATGTGCTGTATCCCCTTGTTTTGGTACCTCTACACTAGTGTCCTTTTGGGTCCAATTCTCCTCATTACCTCAGCCCTCATTTTCAACCAACGCCGCTAGAACAATTTTTCAAAGGCTTCGTTATAAGGGTACTAAGACACCTCAAAAATGAAGACGAACAAATTTTTCTTTTGGCTCCTACCCCTAGCCGGACTGTTCTTTTTCGTGCGTTGCGAGCCTAACATTCCTGCGGAAGAACCCGTAGTTGCGGGCAGTACGGAACCTCGTGAGTGTTTTGACTACATCTACCCCATCCAAGTTGTTTTTGACGGCGATACCCTTGAGGTAAGCACGTTTGAACAGTACAAAGACTTGCACGTACGTTGTGCAGATATTTTCACTGACTTTACTCCGGGAACGGACCCTAAAGGCCGTGATAGTAATAATCGGGTACCCACAGGAAAAGGCCATAGCGCCTCAACTAACGACGGGTACGGCGATTGTCCCCGCGACAATGATCCGTGGTGTGGGGAGATGATTTTCCCTTTGACTATTAAGAACGTTCCTGGACTCGAAGGTCAGATCGATGTTCAGAACGACAGTACGTTACAGTACTTCCGCTGGATAGTGTGCGATTAAATTGTGTTAACGAACAACTAGTCATTTTAGAATGCGAAACCCGGTCCCCCAATGGCCGGGTTTTCTTTTGGGGGTATTTTTAAAACGTGACAAAAATCACGCTTTTTGGAAATTGGACAAATCAAATGAGACACTTATGGTTGAAAAGTTCTTGTGCGCTCACTCAATTGGCCCCCGCGTTCATCTTATTTTTAATCAGTGCTTTACCCAAGTACCTACTTTTAGTTTTTATACGACCCACAATACTCGTTTTATGAAAAAACGGTTCCTATTCTGCCTTGGTTTGGCCTTTTTTGGATGGACCAATTCCCTTAATGCCCAGAGCATTTCTGTGGCAGGCAGTTCCTTATCGTTCGACGATCCCATCACCTCGAATCCGTCCACAGCTGTGGGTGGATTTTGTGTTTATAATGATGTGGTTACCGTCGGCACTACCTCCTATGATGCCATCATCTCCATTGACGGGATGACGAATGCCTTAATCTCGGATTTCGACCTCGACAACACGAGCAACGGCAACTCTTCAGCGCACTTTAGCCCTTCCGTGCTTTGGACAGGGCCCAATGGATTGGTTCGCTACACCATTCAGTTCATCGAGGACGGCACGGCTGGCTCCCCCATTCCTGCGACCCTCGGAGATTTCTATCTAACCGCTTGGGACCTCGATGCTGTGGGACCTTCAGGCCGCTACGTTGAATCAGGAAGTTTCTCGGGATACACGCTAGGTTCATCCACTTTCTTGAGCTACTCGGCCACCGGTACAGGCAGTGGGTCATTCGCAAACACCTCGCCAGGCTCAAACACACCTGGAACCGACGGACGCTCACGCGTAACCCTTGAATATGCTAGCACCAGCAGCATTAGCTTGACCATCGGAGCTTCTGGTACGGGTCCAGTGACCTACCTCATCTCAGGCGACAACCCTGCGTCATGGTTCCCGACTACCGCAAATGAAACTACCGTTCCGACCATCAACACCTTCGGAACGACTACTCCATTCTTTACTTGTGACGGGTTCCCAAGTACCGGACAATCGGTTTTGGTTGAAGCGGATAAACTCAGCGATAGCTTGATCATCACCGCCCCTGCAGGATACCAGCTCAGCACGGCATTAAACGGAACCTACAGCGCAACCCTCACTTTGGGGACCGATAGCACAGGAACGTTGGATACCGCCATCTACATTGCTATGGACGGAACAACGCCTGCGCCAAATCCCGCGAGCATCACCTTGAGCTCAACGGGCGCGAACAACGCAACAGTGAGCGTTACAGGAACTAAAGGAGGTTCGCTTACCGCCACGAACTTTGCCAAAACTGACCCTACAGTGTGTAGCGCTAACGACGGTACCATCACCTTTGATGTGACTAATGTGCCTGATGGCGCCTATACCGTAACCTACGAAGGAGGCTCAGCAACCGCCAATGTCCTTAGCGGCGTCGCTACGATTACCGGTCTTACACAAGGCCACTACATTGACCTCATCTTGACGGATGCCAACGGCTGTCAAACTGCTGCCGGTAATACCTTGAGTCTCGATGATCCTATCGATTTTACCGTTACTTACAGCCCCGTATCACAAGACATCTGTGCCGGCGCGACTGCCACTTTTGGGGTCAGCACGACTGGAACCACGGTTTATCAATGGTATTCCTTAGTGGGTAATGTTTGGACTGCCATTCCCGGTGCCACCAGCAATACGTACACCACACCAGCATTAACCGATACTAACCGTTACCAAGTCGTTGCCGTCTCTCAAAGCGATTGTCAATGGACTTCCTACCCTGTTTCGGCGAATGTCAATCCTACCCCACAAGCCTCACTCGTGGCTTCACCGGCAAGCTGTCCGGGTACTGCAGACGGTTCTGTTGATCTAACAATGATCACCACCGTTACACCGATCTCCTTTGTGTGGAGCAACGGCGAAACGACTGAAGACCTCAGCGCCGTGACCAGCGGCACCTATACCGTGACCATCATCGATCCATTAGGCTGTCAGGGCACTGCGAGCATCGCCGTGAGCGATAGCGACGGTGTGGCTCCGGTAGTCATCGCACAAGACCTGACCATTCAAGTGGATAGTCTAGGCAATGTCGCCATTACTGCAGCGGATGTAGACGGCGGTAGCTCGGATAATTGTAACCTCACTTTAAACATAGATACGGCGGCTTGGACCTGCGCCGACCTAGGTGCCCATACGGTTATGTTGGTGGGGACCGACGGCAACCAAAGCGACACTGCTTATGCTACGGTGACTATTGTAGATACCCTGGCACCAGAAATTTTATGTGGTAGCGACACTACCCTTTATGTGGGCGCCGACACCTCTGGTGTGAATTATAGCTGGGCGGCGGCTAACCTGTACGATGCTTGTGGCGTAGACACTTCTTACGTGAGCGATACGAGCGGCACTTGGTTCGGTATAGGAACGCACACGATATGGACTGTTGCCACTGATGTGAACGGCAATACAGATTCGTGCAGCTTCACGGTAGCTGTTCAAGATACTTTCGCACCGAGCTTCACCAGCTGTTTGATGGATACCACCTTGTATGCAGATGCCCTGAACTGTGGCGCAAACTTAGTTTGGACCACGCCATTAGCGACAGACAATAGCGACAGCATCATTTATACGCATAGCGACACCAGCGGCACCTTCTTCACGGTAGGTGTCGATACCGTTTTCCACTATGCAGAGGATCCAAGTGGTAATAGCGATACATGTTTCTTCGTAGTAACGGTACTTGATACGATCGCACCGTCCTGGACCGGCACCTTAGATACGCTCACCATTTATGCAGGTATTGATACTTGTGGCGTCTTCACGGATAGCTTAAGCTTGACACCTCCGCCTATTGTGGAGGCTTGTGGAATAGACACCTTGTTCCATGATGCCAACGCGTACTATGCGCTTGGAGATTATGATATCTATTGGTACGTGACCGATGTTTATGGCAATACAGATTCTATTCTTCAAAAACTCATCGTAACGGAAAATATCAAGCCGGAGATTTTCTGTCCGGACTCTCTTACCATCTACGCGGATGCGGACAGCAGCTGGACTCAAGTAACGTGGACCGGAGATAGTGTCTACGACAACTGTGGGATGGACAGTGCCTACTTCAGCTTGGCCAAGGGCGGCTATTTGCAGATCGGTCTGTTTAAAATAGACTACTTCGCCTACGACCTGCAAGGCAACGGCGATACGTGTAGCTTCTTCATCACCGTGGAGGACACCGTAGCACCTGTGATCAACTTGAGCCAAGGCGATACGACCTTGAATGCGGACCCGGATAGTTGTTTTGCAGCCTTTACTTGGGCTTCGCCAACGGTCACTGAGAATAGTTCTAACTACACCACCACCTACTACAACAGCAATACCCCTTCGGGCAACTTTGGTATAGGCCAGCATGTCGTTGCTTACGTGGTTCGCGATGCCTCAGGCAACAAGGACAGTGTCGGATTTACCATCACGGTTATCGATGCCAACGGTCCCGCATTGTATCCGTACAGCGTAGCCCTGACCTTGGACGCAGCGGGCTTTGATACGTTAACCCTGCCCATGGTAGATAGCGCCTCGAGCGATTGTAGCGGAGTGGATTCTTTATGGCTCTCACAAACACTCTTTACTTGTGCGGATGTAGGTTCGCCAATAGTTTGGTTCTACGGACTAGATAGTTTGGGTAATGTGGATTCTGTTCAGGTTCCAATTACTGTAAGCCAACCCACCGGCGGTGTGGTTCAAGCGACCATCACCTCGACAGATGCCCTCTGTTATGGCGAAGCAAACGGCACCGCTTCCATCAATGCGACCGGCGGTAGTGGAGCGTACTCCTACACTTGGATTAACCTAGGCAGCACAGCCACGGCAGCCAACCTCGCAGCCGGCACCTACTTTTGGGAGGTGAGCGACACGAACGGTTGTACAGCCATGGGCAGTATTACCATTAATGAGCCCATACCGTTGATCACTAGTATCACGCCATCCAACTACAATGGATACGGGGTTAGTTCCGAGGGTGCTAATGATGGTTCTGCCGACCTCACCGTAAGCGGCGGTACAGCACCGTACACCTACTCTTGGAACAACGGTGCCAGCACTGAAGACCTCAGCGGTCTACCGGAAGGCATGTTCATCGTGACCGTACTAGATAGCAACGGTTGTAGCACGATGGATACGGTGATTTTAACAGAACCCAATTATTTCTCGATCTCCGCAACCGTCTTGAGCCACAACATCTGTCCTACCGACCTCGACGGTGCGGCGTACGCCACAACTACAGGCGGTGTCGCTCCGATCAGCCTCTTCTGGAGTTCAGGACAGGGTACAGATACCATCACCGCATTGACCTCTGGATGGTACACCATCACCGCAATCGATACTAATGGCGCCTTAGCCACGGATAGCGTGCTCATCCTCGCCCTCGACGAGGATTGTGATGGTATTCCAAACGATGATGAAGGTGGCGTTGCGGGCGCCGGTGGCGGTATGGCCGATGCAGATGGCGACGGCATACCGAACCAGCAGGATACCGACAGTGATAATGACGGCATTCCTGATGCCGTAGAGTTTGATTCGGATGGCGATGGTATAGGCTTTGACGATTGTGATGGCGATGGAGTTCCTAACTTCCTAGACGCTGACGTTTGTGACCTAGAGGCAGCCACTGTATTAACTCCCGACAATGATGGTAATAACGACTACTGGACCATTCCTGGCATTCACCAATTCCCTGGTTCGCACGTAGTCATCTTTAACAGATTAGGTTTGAAGGTCTACGAGAATACGGACTACCAGAACGACTTCGACGGACGTGCGAATACCAACACGTATTTGAATAATGCTGAGGAAATCCTTCCAAGTGGAACGTACTTCTACTATGTACGCATGGGTGGCACCTCGAGCCAAGAGTTTAACGGATACCTCTACATTAACCGATAATTGGCCATGAAAAGAATTTATAGCGATATGAAACAGCGCAACCGCCTAGCCTCACTAGCTGCGGCTGCCCTACTCCTAGTGGCCGGTCACCTTTCGGCCCAACAGCATCCTTCGCTGGACAACTATTTGTTCACCCCAGTGGCAGTTTCTCCAGCCCACGCCGGGATGCAAGACCAACATGTAGTAAGCTTAGTCGACGCCCAGTGGGTCGGGCTCAAAGGCGCTCCTCGCACTGGCCTGATCAGTATGGACTACCGCAACCTACGAGGCCTTGGGTTGAACCTTACCTTGATTAATGACCAGGTAGGTCCCGCACTCACCCAACAAGCAGCCTTAAGCGGCGCCTACCACCTTCAGGTCAGCGACTTTGTAAAGCTTAGTACCGGACTTCGTGTGACTGTGGGACGCACTGCGGTAGACCTCCTCGATGAAACCTACTATGACCTTGTGGATCCCAACATCTACAACCTTCAAGGTCCTATGATTGCAAATGTTGATATCGGTACCACATTGAACACTGAGAGCTACTACATGGGTGTGAGCTTTAAAAACGTAAACCGCGCAGAACTTTACGACAACAACTACACAGCCCAAGTCCTTCAAATCTTCGGAGGCCATCGTTTGAACCTCAAAGGGGATTGGTCCTTACGCTCCAGTTTCCTCGCCAGTGCCACCACCAATGCCCCAGCAGATCTGAACTTCCACCTTTTCATGGAACATCAAAACAAATGGGGGGTTGGCGCACATTATAGTCCGGCCGATGAAGCTGGGGTACTTTTACGCCTCAATCCTTCCAGAGACTGGCACGTATTCTACCAATACAATTATCCTCTAACGGATTTGGTGTATATCACCCAACGCAGTCACGTTGTCGGACTTTCATTTAATGTTGCACCGCGTATCGAATCATTCACTTCACCAAGACTTTTCTTATGAGACGCGTAAATACCTTCAGAACATTTGGGTTGTGCGCCATGCTCGCCCTCGGAACCACCGCTCAAGCACAAACTATCATCACAGGTTTAGCCACACCAGATTCCCTTGATCATTTCGAGCTAGGAGAAGCCGGTGCGGACGACTATGGCGCCCTTCCCTATGGCGATGGTCACCTTTTGTTTCTCTCTAACCGCGACGGCAGTGCACTAACTGCGCGCGACCCACAAACTAACGAGCCCTTCGCACGTCCTTACCTTCTGCGACTCAAAGACCTCAAGACCTTACCGTATGAACTCCCTGGCATGCTCACAGACCAGAAGTACTACATCGGTCTTTGTGCCCTGCTCCCAGATAGTTCAGGTATCATCGCGAGCCACAGCCGCACTAAACCGTATAAAAACGGACGCGTAGGCATGACCTTGACCTTCGTTCCTTTCAATGGCGAAAAGGCTAAAGAATTGCCTTTCATCGATCCTGCCGCAGATTACCAACATCCCTACTTCGATCCTATGGACTACACCCTCTATTTCGCCTCCAACGTAGAGGGCGGACAAGGCGGATATGACCTATATAGCAGTACCTTGAGTTTTGACGGTGCTTGGAGCACTCCAGCTCCAGTGGCCATGGCCAACTCTAAGGACGACGAAGTATTCCCGTCCATGGGCCCAAAACTGACCCTTTTCTTCTCCCGTAGTTCGCGCAACTATGGATTGCAAGGCTTTATGCATACCGCTGGAGATTCTGCTGTGGTTGAACTCCCAACCAATGGACGCGGTGATGATTTCGGTATGATTGTCCTCGATGACAGCACGGCTGTGCTATCGCAAAGCAAGCGTCCAGGAACGGCCGCTAATCTTCATTTGTACAAGATCGCTGCACCTATTCCGGAGGATACCACGACGGTAGCTGAGGAAACGGCAGAAGAATCGGTGGATAGCGCTGCTATCGCCATTGCTAAGGCAGATTCTATCGCTGCATACAACGCCAGTCAAACAGCTGCCGCAACCTCGACTCCGAAGGATGTAAAAGATACCAAGACTTGGACTACTGATAATTCTCCTGAACCCGGAACCACAAGTGGGTACAGCATTATTGTGGGTGGCTTTGTGGAACGTGACCTGGCCGATAACTTCCTGGAAAGTATTAGCGGATGGGCTCCTGAGGCCTTCATCTCACGCTACAACAAGAAATACTACGTAGTGCAAAGCGTACACCAAAACCGTGCAGATGCCGACAAAGCCAAAGCTTCCGTCAACAAACGCGATTACCGTGCTTGGGTGTTGAGTAAGGGTTTGAAGAGTATTTAGGGTTAAACCAAGAACTTTAGATCCGACAGCTCCTTACCAATCTCATGAATTCCGGTAAGGATACGATGTACTTGTTTTGGCCCTGGAGATTTAGTTCCGCTTACATACTGAGAAAGCAGTGTGGGGTTCATCCCAATACGTTCAGCCAAAAACTTAGCATTGAGCACTCGATAGTATTTAAAGAACTGCGGAAGGTCGATATGCAATTGAAATTCCTCGCGACGTACTTCACGGTCAAAGGCCAACGACAGAGCTTCTTCGGTATTCTCATACAGTTCATTCAAATCCGAAGCAACAGTAAAAACTGCAGCATCTTTTGCATAGGCAGAATAACCTGTATTGGTCTTCTCCACCACCATGGTGATTAAATTCTTGCTAGACATCTATTCGAGCTATCTCTTCATCAAAGGTAAATAATTATTTACTTATTTCCTTTGCTTTAATCAAGTTCCCAACCAGAAATCTAACCTCCAACGAATGTGCACAACTCCTTGATATCCATAACCCAAATAATTCCCCTAACTTTATTCCAAACCACAGAACCAGTGACCGTAAAGCTCATTAAATTCCTCTCCCTGCTTATCCTCGCAACGAGCTGCACCGTGGCCCTGCCTGAATTTCAGACGGCCGCATCTCTAGCCCCAAGAGAAAACAAGATCGCAGTAGGTGGTTTTTCAGGGAGAGGCTTAAATGCTAGTACAGGTGGAGTAGCCGTCTATAATCGAGGGCTTACAAATAACCTAGACCTGACCACCACCACAAGCATCTCCAGACTGAACATAGAACAGGATAACCTCCGTGTCTCAGCAGTCACAGGACCTAAATGGTCTACACCCAATCAAAAATGGGCACTTTCAGCTCCTGTGGGAGCGGTCCACACCCAAACCTTCAACGATATAGACGCTGGATACACCTTTATATTCACCCCAACCCTGTACCGAAGCTGGGCCAACCCAAATACCAATGTGACGCACACTTTCTTCGCCCGCAGCGAAGCTGCCTACAACCTCTACCGAGGCCGATGGTTCGCTATAGTCAGCGGCTACGGACAAGCTTACGAAACAGAGCGATTAACGCACTATCTTTCAGTCTCGGGAAGTACCAATGGTCCTTTCTACGGAATCTACTTCGGCTATGGACTTTCTCTAAAACCAATTCAATGAAAAAACTAGTCCTCTTACTCCTACCCTTACTGGCACTGCTAAGTTGCAGCAAACCCGAAAATGTCCAACGCATGGAAGAACTCCTTCACGGCGACTGGCACGGGGTAGAAATCACCAACCAATTAATATCAACGGGGCTTTTTGATACTCTTCACCCGCACAGCACAACTGATCTTATTTCCACATTTGACACACTCAATGGAACCTTTATTGTTGATAGCCTAGGTAAAACACTCGATTCAGCCAGTCTAACTATTGATAGCGACTCCGTAATCACAGTATTGGGAGCGGATAACGCTGTTGATTGGTCTTTTGACCGTAAGATGATCATTGATATCGGTCTTCCTATATTGGCGGATTTAGAAGCCCAATTCACGGGTAATCAAAAGTTCAAAATACTGAATATCACCGAAGACGAACTCATTCTCTACTTTGATGAAGTAGTTCCAATTACCTATCAAGGATTTACTGCCGACATTGAAATGCGTCACACGCAATACTGGCAGAAATAATCAGAATCTGTAATTCAACCCCAGCCCACCAACTAAGGGAACGAATGTAGCTTTTAGCCCTAATTTCTGCGTAAAGCGGTACTCAATAGTGGCCCCTCCAATGGGGGTAAATTCAGTGCTAAACAGAATAGTACTAGAGAAAGGAATATTTGGATAGTGATGCAAGTTTTTATGATATCCATAAAGTGCTCCTATAATCAAATGGCCCGTCCACTTTGAGGCTTCAAAAATCTCCGTCTTATAACATAGTGCAACAGTAGCATCACGGTATGAGTTGATAAAATAACCAGCCTCTACCCAACCATAGTTAACAGAAGAAAGATGGCTTACCGCCAAATCCCCACGGAAATAATGGGTAGTATATAGCGCATACGAAATCTGATTCTCCGGCTTCTCCCAATGGAACTTTGATTGTGAAAAGCCAACAATGGGCAATATGAATAAGAGCAGAATAAGCCTCTTCATAATTAAAAACCTACTCTATAATTGACCATTGGAATTGCCAAATACCACATCTGACCAAACGGGTTTAATACTACTGCTATACCTAATTCACGGTAACTAACCCCATTTAAGCTCAAGGTCCGCCTTCCATATTCAAGGCCAAAGCGATAGGCAGTAGTTGTTACAGGAGTAAGATTGTCGTAGGAATTCGGCAACCAGCGTGGTGGTAAAAAACCATCATCCCACTCAGGATCATATCCAGGGTCTCCAGGCTCTGGCTGGTCGATGTACCACGAATTCTCAACTAAATCAGTTGTTTCTCGCCATTGTACGATTGCTAATCTATTGATGTAGGTTAAATAACCAATTCTTTTAACTCGTCGCCCTTGCCTTGGATTAAAGTAAAAGCGGTAATCCGCAGCGAGTGTATTCCCCATGACCCATTCTCGGTAACGGTCACTACCATAGGTA
>Ga0255768_10005010_pt1 | contig 12833 bp, 6 predicted proteins | sample 071ome_33_FD_179983 | JGI IMG/M metagenome (GOLD analysis project Ga0255768, IMG submission 179983) | Coastal salt marsh microbial communities from the Groves Creek Marsh, Skidaway Island, Georgia - 071412AT metaG (version 2) | ecosystem: Environmental > Aquatic > Marine > Intertidal zone > Salt...
CAGAGGTACCATTTACTGGAGACTTGCGTTTTAGTTATGATATTTACTGGTCTTTGCCTATGGAAAGCTTTAAGGCATCTCCAAGCATACCAACAACTGGAAGTCCAAGTAGCTCTGTTTATTATGATACCTCTATGTCCGACAACCAAACTTTTGATCAAGTTGTGTCAAACATTGACTTAGCTTATTGGGCAATGAAAAACCTTAAAGGTATTAAGTATGGCAACCCATGGGAAAAAGCAAAAAATAACGTTGCCGATAGGTACAAAATGGGTCCTGTAATGGACTGTAGTATGCTTCCACTTTGGATTTTAAAGTGGGGTCCTGCAAATTTAAAGAAAAAAGGTCAGCTTCCTTGGAAGCAGCTTGGCTTTAGCACTACAACTCAAGTTGCTGGAATAGAATTGTTGCAACAAAGAGCTATAAATGGAGAAAAAACTACTCCTTATTTAAAAATAAAAGATGGTGTTATTGTTCCAATGCCAGCTTTTGTTTTTAGGGGCAAAGATGCCGCCTCTAAAGCAATGATGATTCCAGGAGTTATTGGCTGGGAGTTTGGGCGAAAAAACGGACAAAGTACATTTGTGCATGCCATGTTTTCTCTTGGACCAGCAAATGTAAAAAAGGGAAGTGACCCCACCTTTAAAACACTTGAAGCTTTTAACAAAAATGAAAAGTCTGGAAGTAGGTTTCTTAAAATTTACCCCAACGGAAAAACTAATAACTCTGAACTTCCAACCATTGCGGCTTTTATACCTGGAGTTGTTTATGAGTATCAAGGATACGAAAAACACTTTGACAGGCTTTTTGATTCTTTTAATCTTTCTTCAGACTTAGTAGCACTTAAGACTGCTAATTCAAGCTCCCCAACGCTTACCTTGTGGACTGCTGACATTCCCGGCAAAAAATATAAAAGCTTAAAAGACGCTGGGTATGGATTTAACTGGCAGTGGGCCTACACTGGCGGAGGTTTCAAGGCACTAGCATACCAAACAAAAATACTAGTTGCTAAACTTAAAGCAGATCTTGTGGCAAAGAAAATCCAAAGCGCAACCAAAAAAGCTACGCCTGCCAAAACTTTAAAAACAGCAAATGCTCAAAATAAAAAGAAAAAAAAGAGCAAAGTTATTCAAAACGCTGCTGCATCTACATCTACAACAAACAAAAAAAATGCAGATGTTCAAAGAACAAAAGAAAGAGCTTTGATATATGCAAAAAAAGCTGAAGAGATTATTAAAAAATGGTCCAAAGGTGTTGATGAGTTTTTAAAGAAAAACAAACAACATGGCTGGAAGTTAGTCTGGCAAAAAGACGGCACTGCTTTGTTTAAAAAAACAGTCACTTTTTCTATTAAAAATGATGACCTGCTTGCCTTGGGCGACGACATTGTTCCAAACTCAATTTCTGTAGGCTTTAGCAATAACTTTGCAAGAATACCTTTAACGGGCCACCAGTATGCTACCCATCAGTATATGGGGTCTGGAGATGGTGAAGCTTCTATTTCTTTTACCATCAAAGGAAATAAATATATAGCTGCATTAACTGCAATGGAAAAATACCTAGAGGCATCGGCACGTCTTTTAAGGCGAGTGCCGGAAGCCGGAGTTGTGACTGTAAGGAATGAAATTATTAACCTAGTTGGTGGAGACAAGTATATTGTTGACTCTTTAAATATATCTACACTCCCAGATGGCGTAGATGTATATTCTGCTCAATTAAATATATCGGAATACAATAGAAGTGTTCTTGAAATGGCAAAACCAGTTCAAGAATTTGCAATGTCTGTTGATACGAAGAACGCACTAATTAAAGCTTTGGTAGAACTGCATGGTCAAAATGTTAAAACATTTGTTGATTATAAAAATGGAAAATTTAAAATATCTCAAAAAGGCATACCTGATTATAGCTTTGTTTTAAATTACATGCGAGCAAACAACAAGCCCCCAAAAAACGTGACTGCCATAGACTTTGTTTTAGCTAGAGTTAACTATGTTCTGTCTAGGTATTTAGATCAAATTGGATTTACTGATTTGTTTCATTTACTTGGAATGACTGCAGATGATTATAGATCAAAAACAAATGATAGTAATCATCCTTATTATATATATGGTGTTTTTAATAATATATTGCGCGAAGCGGTTGAATATAAAACCGCTGGAGCCGACTTCGATCGACCCCTTTTTAATTTTTATGGTGACCCCTCTAGCATTACAAATAAAGAAGAAATTTATTATAGAGCTGTTAAAAATTACTTAAAAAACTTTAGAAAGTTCAGCGAAAAAAATACTCTAGCTTTTAGCTTAGGCGATATGAAAGACGCTGGTTCTAATAATTTACTTTTTGTGCCAGTAGATTCACTTAAAGTCACTAAACTACTTTCAGAGCGTGTTGGTAATTTTAAAGTTTCACAAATTTTTTCTATGGACTTGAAATATAATTTTCAACAAAAGTTAAAAAAAATCTTTCAAGTTTCTCGTGTAAAAAAACTTGGCTTTGGAAGTGTTAAGGTTAATTCTTTTAGCGCCCAAGAAGTTCGACGAATTAGAACCGACCAGTTTCTTCGTAACTTTCAAAACGGTAAATCTTTTTTTGTAAAAACACAACTTGCCTCGTCCGGCCTTTTTTCTTTTGACACTTTAAAAGCACTTACACTTGGCGTTACTACTACCTACGCCAGCTTTGTTCAAAATTTTACAAGCGCAATAAAACAGTTGATTGCTCCAGATACTTTTGAGTTTAAAAAAGAAATACTGCCTCTACTTGGCTCCGAATACAAAAAAGTTGGCCAAAAAGTTTATGATATTAAATTTAAAGCTTACAAAGCTTTTGAGTCAAATGTAGCAACTTTTGGTACATTTCATAGTTTATATAAAGTAGACCCTAGGAAGACTGTTAATGTTAGCTTACTTAAATATGTCAGAGACGAGCAGGCTCAAGTAGCAGCTTCTTTAGTTTTGTTTTCAAATTCTTTGCGAGAAGAATTAGCCAAAATTGTAAATGAATCAAAAGAAACTTTAATGCTTTATCCAAGGTTTCAAAAGATTCTTAAAAACGCAAAAGAAGACGAAGTTGCATTTAGTGGCCTGCCAGCTTATCAAGACATTCCTTTGCCTAGAGTTCAGGTTGACAGTCTTGGTCCCGCTGGAGGCTCTAGTGGCGCTAATGGCGCTGGAGCATTAACAAATAATGCGTTTACTTGGGTTAATCCAGATTTCTTTTGGCGAAATCTGGATGACGAAAGAGCACTAGACCTTAAAACACAATTAAAGTTTTTGCCAAATATACTCCAATACCACAAAGCTTCTTTGGATTTAGCTTATTCTTTTGGTATGCTACCGTCTGACCCCAAAGACACTGCTCAAGGAGCTATTTACGTAAAAGATCAACTAAAAAACAGGCGAAGCACAAAAGCGAATAAATCGGTTCCAGGAGCTTTGACTGGCTCTCAAGTTAAGTCAAAAAGCCCTAAAGCCAATAGGCCTGATTTTTTTAATAGATTACCAGACTCTTTATTGTTGTCTAGCCTACCGCAAGAAGTTGGAAGATCTGCAAAGTTTGGTAAAACTTGGTCTGGATTAAATCATGGCATTAATGAAGCTGACCATCAAAAGTTTCAAGCTACATATGATGCACCTGTAAATAATCCAAGCAAACCGCATTTAACAAGCTCTCATCCTTTAAGTCCAACTGTAATTCAGTTTGGTCCATACGGAATGACTGAAGATAGACTTCCAACAAGTTTAAACAGAAGTCCGCATGATTTTATTGAACAGTTTTTAAAATCATTAGTTACTACCCCTGTAAATACGCATAAAATGAGAAGAGCTTTTCCAGCTTTTAAACTTTATTTTATTGAAACTGACACTTCTGGTATGGGTGGGCTAGACGATAAAGCTTACATTCGCTCTTATGATGACTTCTTTTCGCTTGCTTCGATTAAAGATATTAAGTTAGTTAAGTCTAGAAAGATACCTTCAGACTTGCTAATAATCAGGCTTTCTAATTTAGATGGCCATCTTGATACTGAAAGATTTAGTTTTTCTACAGTTGCTGGTCAAGTTAGAAAAGGTCAAAAAAGTACTAACGCAAAACAAAAAGATTCACACCTGTATAACGATACTACAAAAGAAAATCCTTTTTCTAGACTTGTCTTAAAAGAAGGTATGAGGGTTCAGTTTAAGTTTGGTTACGAAAATGATCCAAACAAACTAACAACGCAGCTAAATGGACAAATAGTTCAAATTAACCAAAATTCTGGTGATGAAATTATTCTTGTTTGTCAAAGCTTTGCAACTCAACTTGTTGCAAAGAAAAAAGGTTTAACTCAAAATTCTATACCTTCAGAGTGGGTTGATACTTTTGAGCTATTATCTTGGTGTATGACACAGCCAGAAATGACTATGTTTGGCAGGTGGGGCCTTGATATTAGAGCTTCTGTTTTAGAAAGTAGGTCTACTGGTGGCTGGGAAAAAGTTTTTAAAATTTTACAAGATCCTAGAGATGACAATATTTTTGCCCCTTCAAGGCGGCACATGATTACTTATTACTCTGATGACCGTGGTGGTATTTGGTCTTACTTGTTGCACCATTTAACTGACTTAAGTATGTGGAATCCTATAAGCTGGATTACTGCACCATACAAAGGACTTAAAAAAAATCTTAAAAGCTATCAGCACAAAAATACTAAAGTTGAGTGGCTAAGACAATTGGGTGATACTCATATTTATATGGTTACAAGCCCTGCTTTACCAACGATCAATACTACAAATGCTGGAGTAAAGTCACAAGATAAAAAAGGCTCTAAAGATGTAGTCACAAAAAGCAGTGCTAGATCTGATGGCAAGCCATCCATGTCATTAAGAGGTACTTATGGTAGAGGCGAATCAAAGCTTTTAGATTATCACTTAAACAAAACTACTGTTTGGGATGTTTTTCAAGAAATGGAACTAAGGCACCCAGGTTGGATTGCTAGAGCAGTTCCTTATGGAAACAGAATGACAATGTTTTTTGGTTTACCAAATCAACTTTATTGGTCTCGCCCAATGCTTCCTCATGAAAAAGCTACAATGATGAAGGATCAGCGCAGAAACAGACTAAAGAACAATAATAGCAACAGCCTCCACTTACAAGCTTTAAAGGCAAGTCTTGATAAAGCAAAAGCATACAAAACACTTAAAGATAACAAAATTGTTGGTTGGTTTTTTAGAAATCCAATTGACTCTCTTATGTGGATAGCTACTGCTGCTGCGGTTATTTATACTGGTGGTGCTGCTGCTGCTGGGTGGGCTACAGCAAGGCAGGCCGCTGGAGCAGGAGTTATGGCTACCGTTAAAGAAATTTTAAAAGGTGGAGTTAAAAACATTGCTTTAAGCGCAGGTCGAAGCATATTTACCGTCGCCGGAAGAAAGCAAGCTTTAGCAGGTTATGGTTCTGGCTTTGCAAGCAAAGCTGCGACAAATGCACTTAGAATTGGTGCAGTTACTGCTCTTTTTAAAACTGGTGTAGTTATCGGAGACGCTATTTTTTCTGATGCTGCTGCAAAATCTATTTACTATGGCCAACAAATGGCTGCTGCCAATAAAACCTATATTGCAGACCAACTATCTAAATATTTAGCTGGAAGGTTAATACCATTTAGAAAAATACATTTTGTAAACTCAGAAAATCATATTGTTGCAAACAATATTAAAAGTTCAATACACGGAACCTACAATGCTTTTTCTTTAGAGTATAAAAAATACACAGAAGCGAGCACTGGCTCTAGTCGAGCTGGCGAAGTAGAAGTTAAAACTATGAAAGCTTCCGATCAGATTCCAGACTCAAATGTTCGTATGGGTTTTGCTTCTTTTGAAAACTGCAGGGGGCGATGGATGGCTGACAGGTATCTTCAAGGTCTTTTGCTCAGACACGCAAAAGACATGTACAAAGGTCAGCTTATTATTTTGGCAGACCCAAACATCAATCCACATGATAGAGTTATTCTAGCTGATTCTTATACTGACATGTATGGGCCAATTGATGTTGAGCAGGTAGTTTTAACTATTTCTGCGAACGGCGGAGCTTTAACTGAAATAACCCCAGACTTGGTTGTTTATGGAAATAATATGATAGATATGCCTTATGACGACTACCTAAGTATTAAAACTGCTTGGTCTCAAATTAGCTGGTCTGAAGCCTTAAGTGCTGCCGTTCAATTTAATGGCTCTAAGTATCAAAAATTAATTAAGCCAAAAAACGCCGGTAATGTAAATAAGCTTCAAAAAAGCCAAGACAAGCACTTTCTTACAAAGCGAATAGGGGCAAGCACCAACGGTCTTGTTAGGGGTATTTATAACCCAAATGAGTCTTGGTGGAAGCCGCTGTTTGGTTCTCTTGGTATTAAGTTTTATGAATGGACAACTCAAAGACAGCCGTTAATTTTCCAACCTTTGTTTGTCGGTGGAAGGCCAATGCTTTCTGGTATTGACCTTCAAAAAGTTAGCGCTATTCAAAACTTTGAAGACAGATTTGTCCCACTGCTAAAAACATTTAGAAAAGGAAGTAAAATTCTTAACAATGTTGGCAGTGCAATTGCTTATAATGATTATAGAACAACTCTAGACGGATTGCCTGTAGAATTAAAATAAGTGGAGCTAATCAATGAAAAGTTATCAAGGTCCCTCAATTACAGTTGATGAAGAAAATGCTAGATCTGCAAGCGTTGACTCTTTAAGTCGATCTGGTCTTTATTCTAAGTTTGCCTTTCAGCGAGTTTTAATTAAATCTTTTAATGAAGAAGAGTTGTCTTCCAAGCAATTTTCAAATAACTTAGCTACAGTTGAAACTGCAGATGGGTTTGTTATAGAAAATGTAAAAGTAGCAACGCCGCTTTCTGAGATTCTTTTTTTTCACGGACTGCCGAAAGATCTGTCTAATATTCCTGGTATTTTATTTTACCTAGGGGAGCCTTCTTCTGGGTTTGTTCTTATTGGTGAAATGTCGAAAGAAAACACTGAAAAGAATCCTCTTTATAATTCAATTTTTTATGTGGTATAAAGTTTATGAAAATATGGTCAGACAAAAAAACAGGAATTATAAGAGACGAAGAAAATAGTCGGGTTATTATTTTTGCTGGAAATGCAGTAGTCCAGCTTGATGGAGAAAATGGTATTATAGCTCTTCAAGGTAGTGTTCGAGAAAACAATGGCGGTGACAGGAAAGAAGATAATTTTATCAAGAAAACACCTGCCTTAATGCAGGTGATTCCCTCCACTGTTGCTACTCCTATTGCACAGGCTACAATTGATTTTCCTATTGGAGATATGAAAAATATCATCCAAGATATATCTGTTATGATGAGTTTTATATAAAATGCACTATGACAACTATGACCTAAAGTGGACTTTAGAGGGTGATTTGGAAATAGAAGGTGGCCAAGTTAAAACTACTCTAGGCGAGCCCCTGGCTTCTATAGCCCAAGATATTCAATCTGCAACTCAGTACCTTCAAGGGTCTTGGAGAAGTGACTTAACAAGGGGTCGTGAATTTTCTGCTGGCGGAGAAAGAAACTCAGAACAAGTTGGCAACGCCGTAAGAGACTCTCTTTACCACGCTATCATACAAAGCACTCCAGTTGATTTAGATGACTTAGAGATTATCGTAGCTCCACTAGACGAAGAGACTCTTTTAAATATTATTACACTAGAAACTGAACCTACTGAAGAAAATGGTTTTACTGGTTCAATACAACTAACCACCTTCTTTCTAGAAAAAGAAGGTGGCTTTTATTATATTTAAGTAGGTTTTTTATGCTAACGCCAATCGACCAATCAATTAGACGTAATGCTGTACTAGATGCAATCAGAGTAAAAAGCGGAATAACTAAAGCCGGTGGTTTTGCTGATTATCTTACAGAAGAGCTTTTAGATGTTATAGAGCAGGTAGAATTAGAGCACTCTGAAAGTATTAACGAAATCAATCCCTTAACCGCAAGTGGACCTTTTTTGGAATTGTGGGCAGAGTTTTTTGATATAGATCAAAACTTTTCAAGACGAGCTTTTTCTTTAGCATCCGATGAAAATGTTTATGTTCAAGCTCCAAACGGTCTAACCTTTGGAGACTTAAATGATGGAAACGATATTATTCTTGAAAATATAGTTATTAGTGGTGCAAATCAACTGAACACAGAAGATGCTGTTCTTAGTTTAGAGGCTGAATTTGAACTTACCGATCCTTCTGTTACTCTTCCTGCTGGAGAATCTCTTGTTTATATTGGAGTTATTGCAAGTCGCTCTGGAAGTGAAGGTAATATATCAGAAAACAGTTTGCGCTCTATTGGTTTTTCAGATTATTCTCAGTACCCCGCACTTCAACTTCAAGTTGGAAACAGATTTCCTATTCAAAATGGTGAAGATGATTATGGCGACGAAGAGCTTTCGGCTGCAATGTCAAGACTTCATTTTGGAAAAGACAGAAAAATACTTGATGTAGTTGTTAATGAAATAGACGAGATTGCAGGTATTTCCAATGTTGACGTAATTGATTCGTATAGCCATCCAAGTTCTATTGACTTTTTTATAGATAGCGAATCTTTTGTTGTTGGCGACCCCTTAGTTACTGCTGCCGAAGGAATTTTAGAGCAGCATGATTTAGGCCACAAAGCTTATGTACACAAAGTAGAAAGAATTGGCGTTGCAATTGAAACTAATATAAGTTTTAGAAACCTTAATTTATCCGAAAAAGAAAAAGACGAAACAGTTGGTCTTTTAGAAGTTTTTTGTTATAATTATTTAGTTCAAATTAGAAATGCAGATACAATGGATTTCGTTCAGTTGGAGCAAGATATTCTAACAGCCTTTCCACAAATTGCTAGAGTTGGCTCTGATAATTTTGGTTTTGATGAAGTTCGTGTCTATAAAAATTATTTTGCTTCTTACAGAAATTTTGAAGTTTACACAGAAGACACTTTGGAAGTTGAATTAAATCAAAGAATTTTGCCAGAAGACTCTATAGTAAAGCCATTTATTTTTAAGGTTGCTTAATAATGCCTTTTATTTCTACTTCAAATTCTAGAACATTTTTAGAACAAGTAATTAGGAATGCTTTTCCAGACGATACTTTTGCTAGGACTGAAATTTACTCTAATGTACATAGAGTAATCAATCCGATTTCTAAAGCAATACTAGAACTTCAAATTAATGCTAGAAATGCTTATAGCAATTTTATTCCACAGCTTTACAATCCCAGAACTTTAGATTTGCTTTATAGAGTAACCGCCACCTCTACAGGTACGGCGGTTAAAGGCATACTTGATTCTACAGAATATACACTGACCCCTTCAGCTCCTAACTTGGATAGTTTTTGGTACGATGAACTTCCTTCTAGACTGGAAATTGATTCTACTAATTATAAGTTTATTTACCCAACCGGCGTTGCTAAAGATTATTTAATTACTCCAAATAAGCCTATCTTTGCTTCTAGTTTAGAGACTAACCTGTTTCCCCTCGATGCAACTACCCTTGCTGCTGGTACTTACACTACAGGGGCTACCGGAATAATTAGTACAGGGTCTTCAACTTTTTGGGGAAGATCTGACACTTCAGCTGTTTTTACAAATACAGACACTTCTCTTGGCACTGCAGAGTACTACATAGAATCCACTGGACTTTATACTGGAACAAGCGCACTTTCGTTTGCCTACAATTTTACTACAAATTTTGGTTTTTCTTTACCAGATTCAATTGTTTTTGAGTATGGGTACAAAGGCCAGGGAACAGCCACCGCTACAGGCTCTGTTGCTGAGTGGTATGAAAGAGCTTACCTGCCTTTTGAGTCGACAGCAGAGGACGCAACAGCGTTCTTTAGAGCAACAATAATAGAAACCACAGCCACAAACACAAGCCTTTGTTCTATTGCAGATTTTAGTTTTGCAAGTCTTCAGGCTTTAAGGCCTGACGCTGTACAAAATCAAGGCTTAAATTATGCTTATGTTCAAGTCTCAAATGCTTCTAGAGCGCTAAATGCAAGTACAAACTTAAATTTTACGCCAAAACCAACAACAGTTATTATCGAAGGTTTGGATGAAAACGGTAATATTTCTTCGGAAAGAATAATCATACCCTACAATGGTGTGCATAGATCTTCAAAAACTTACAAAGAAATTTTATCTACTCAAGTCGCTGACATTAACCCATCTACGGCTTTGGTAACAGTACAACTCCAAGACTTTGCAAGCACCCAAATTGAAAATAACAGCGAAACATTCGCTGATGAATATAGAGAAAATCCTCTGTTCTACGGCCTTTCTTCTACAAATGGGACTTCTTACCTAGAGTATAGAAGCTTTGTCGCTCTTGATGTAGAAGATGTAATAGACGGTCATGATGCAATCGAATCGTTTTTTGAAACCGAGTTTTTGGATTCTTCCACAAACAGTATTCATTTGATGGATTTTACGTACGACGAATCCAATCAGTTGATTTACGCCGTTTCTACTGCGACAAACAAGCTATTCGTATATGATTCATTTATTTACTATCCACAAGATAGTGTCGTAAAGAGGATGGACGGCAGAACTACCAATACTGAACTGGAAATATCTAAAGTGGAACTACACAAAAGGTATCTTCAGAAAGGTCAATCAATAACTGTATCGCCAATTTGGTCGCGCAGGTACAACTCTTTGTTTAGACACCGCTGGATTCTTCAAAAGCCTGACCAAAGCTATGTCGGCTTAACAGAAAGCGGCGAAGTCCCTGTTTCTAGTAATTTTTGGATAATCAATTTTGCTGACTTTGATGAAGTAGAAGAATCTAGGTTTAGGCCAGAAAAAATATCTTATACAGCAACAGATTATGGTGATTATACTTTTTATCTTGAGTCTGAATTTAACCAAGGAGATGAAGTCGTTACGTCAACTGATGTTATGATTTTTTCCGTTCCTTATAAGTTGCCTTTAGCAGAACTTGAGTATACAAACTCTTTGTACGACTCTACTAGTTTGGCAGGCGTTGACCTTAATTCAAAAGGTCAACCAGTACTAGGTTATTATATGACACAAAATGGCTACTCTGACTTTTTGCAAGAATTTGTTTATAATTTCAAATTTGACAACTATTTTTATGACGATAGTGGAAAAGTCTTGTACACTAGAGAGCCTTATGATTCAATTAAAATCGAAGGGCTTTAATTCATGTTAAATTTAAAATTTACAATTGATTTTAGTGAGCTATACTTAACACAAACTCCACAGAATGTTTTAAATGCGCTAGATGGAATTAGCTATCCTCTTGGTATACAAAGAATCGAAGGGGAAAAGTCTGTTGACTACAAAACTAGGGTAAACAAAATTGGTTCAAAGGTTGCAACTCCTACTTACCACGAAGAAGAAGTTTTGTCTGTTTTGCTGGACTCTCCAGTTCAGTGCTTTAGAGCACAGCAAATAGATTCTACTTCTTTTTACAAAGTTAATGTCAGTGCAAAGCATTATTTAGAATTAATCAAATATAGTTTTAGCGGAACCTCTGCGTATACAAGTGAAACTTCTACTTATGATTTATTGAACAGAGATAGCTATAAAGACGTTCCTCAGCTTTTAGACCACGTTACATTTGAACATTCTTCTGGAATCCGTTTTATAGATGGTAATTTTAATCAACAAAGAAACAGAAATTCTCTTCCTGAAAATATATTTCCTTCACAAAAGAACTATCAAGATGGAGTAGATTTCTTTCCAAGTGGAACTGGTTTTAAATTAGAAAAATATATAATACCAGAATCTTTTGTTCTTTCTACCGACAGTCTTCCTGTCGATTTTGTCCTTGAAGAAGTCTATGAAAAAGCTGCCATTACATCTTCAAATCATTATTATGTTGATTATTTAGATGGCGCTATATACTTTGGAACAAATCTTTCCACTTATGATGTTGCTGTATATTATAAATATGTTGATTTAGATTATCCTTTTAAGTATTCTAAAGATCTTTCTTTTGTGAATCTTAATGACTCTGATGTTTTTAACAGGTACAACAGTTATTCTATTTTAGATACATCCTTTTTTGGTGAAAAATATTTTGTTGATTCCACAACTGTTTCTACTGCTTATAACATCGGCTTTCCTGGTTTAAACCCAGAGCTTTCCTCTCTTGTTGACGCTCTGAGAGGAGAAGAAATTATTCAAATATTGGTTTAATTATGGCAACAAGTACTTCTAATTTTTTTCTATTTGTGAACGATCACAACAGTGAAGTTCTTTCAAAACCTTTAGAAGAGGTTTTGAGCTCCGACTTTATTGTTGATGATAATACTAGGTATAGACCACCCAACGAAAGCCAGTTAAATTTAGATCAAGTTCAGCTTAGCAAATACCCAAGCGAGCCTATTTACAGTCCAAATTCGCTTTTAGGCAAAACAGAAATTGTTTCTATAGAAAAAGTTGATGGAGACAAAAAGCAGTTTCCTGTCTTAGAAAGTTTTACTTATACGTTTAATAATAACGATTATTTTTTAAATTCAAACCTGGTCCAAAACGAAGTCTTTAATTTTACCACTGTAATTTCTTCTGAAAGTACAAGCTTACGTCATCGCTTAGGGCTTGACGTAGATCTTGCTTATCCAATCTTTCTTCGCAACTACAAAAGAACTGCAAAGAATGTCAGGCCATATATAGAGTGGGAGTTTTCTAGTGAGCTAGAAACTTATGGAACAAATCAGCTTTACGATGATAATAACTTAATTCAAACTTCTTTTTTGAATACAACTGTAAATACTTTTATGGTTGATAATTTTATTTCTACAAATAGAGAAATTATTGTAAACAAAAGCCCACAAGACTTAATGCTTCACCTTTATGTTGG
>Ga0255768_10005015_pt1 | contig 12828 bp, 21 predicted proteins | sample 071ome_33_FD_179983 | JGI IMG/M metagenome (GOLD analysis project Ga0255768, IMG submission 179983) | Coastal salt marsh microbial communities from the Groves Creek Marsh, Skidaway Island, Georgia - 071412AT metaG (version 2) | ecosystem: Environmental > Aquatic > Marine > Intertidal zone >...
GTAGATCACACAAAGATAGAGACTAAAAACAAAGACATGGAACTGTCAAGGGAAAAAGTAGTTTGTCAAGACGACCTCGGTTATTACATAACAGAAAAAAATAGGCTGGATAATGGCCTTGCAGACTCGAATAGATATTTCAATAGCAAGAGAATGGTTTTATAGAAATGAACAAAGTATATGCTCTCGTAATGATTACTGGAGATGAAGAGACTACAGCTTTGGGGATAGAACCTGTGGGTATTTATTCCACTATGGAGCTGGCTTTTGAATACGTTGAAAAGCTGGAAAAAGCAGCTCCTAACATAAAAAGGGAGTATGTTTTTGAAATCTTTGAGTACAGCCTTGACGAAGAACCTTTGATACTTAGCTTCTTCAAAATTAAAAAAGAACAACAGACAATCAAAGAGGAAGCGATTCAAGAACTTGTCATTGAACTCATGAAACAGGGTCTAGTAGATCAACTAATAGGTGAAGATGGACACTTCTATTACAAACTGACAGAGAAGGGAAAAGAACGCAGTAAGAATATACTCAAGACATAAAGAAGTTTTTCAAGGACAAGGACAAGGATAAGGATAATTAGCCCCGTTCGTCTAGAGGACTAGGACATCAGGTTTTTGCCTTCTCTTCCTGAAGACAGGAGTTCAATTCTTCTACGGGGTACTGCCTTCGGGCATAAGCATGTAGACGTTGTTGGTGAAACAATACGGGACGGGAGTTCGATTCTCCCCGCTTCCACTTACCAAATCATGGGGGCGAAATGGCATCGACCGGTTGCGTAGGTAATGACTGCATGTCGTAGGTGATTAGAAGGGCTACGTAAAAAATCTAATCAACTTTTTAAGTGTCGAAGAGAATTTCGCACTGGCAGCGTAGCTGTCAACTGACCTTTTAGGTCACGGGGTTTGGCCAGCACCTTGCTACCCAAGCTGGCCACTTCTACCTTTACTAGGAGCTATTATGTTGTCGCAGTTAATGTTTATAAATGAAGTTGACCCGACAGATTGGGATAACATTTTCTTTTCCGAAGCTGTGCTTTGGTCAAGGAGGAGTCACGACTCTCAAACACAATGTGGATGCGTTCTCGTAAAAAATAAAACCAGTATAGCAACTGGGTATAATGGGTTTATGAGAGATATTGACGACACCAGATTTCCGAACATAAGACCTGAAAAATATCCATACATGATTCACGCAGAAGCTAATGCTATTTATAATTGTGCCAGAGAGGGTAAAAGCACATTGGGGGCTACTGCTTATATTACCGCTGCGCCATGTACAAAGTGTTTACAGATGCTCTGGCAATGTGGTATTGAGGAAATACTATTCTCGGATTTGTCCGATCCGAAAAGTGATATATGGACAGAAAAATATAATATGGTATTAGGAGAGATAGGCCATCGTGTGGACATAAAGTTTATTCCTAAGAGCAAGTTAGATAATAGCCTGCTTATTGAATCCGCAGAAAAGTTTGAAAATTTTAAGAAACCACTTGACTATTAAGCACCTGTAAGCTATAATAGTATGAAAGCCAACCGAGGAAAGAAGAGGAGAACAATGGCTACTATAAAAGAAATGGCAGAGGCACACCTTCTTAATGTTCAAAGAGAAGTACAAAACCTCTCAAAAAGAAAAGCTGAAATTGAACAAGAAATTGAAACACTGAATGCGTATTTAGTGGAAGGAAGCAAGACCCTTCAAGAAGTAAATTCCGAGGCATCTGACGCTCCGGCTCTTGAAGATTAACCTATTTAGTTTGGAGAAATTATGGAAAGTAATGAATTTTATTCAACACTATCTTCTCTACCTAAGAGTTACAACTTTGGTATCGAAGATAAGAAAATCACTGGGACAACTAACAGAGGTTCGGCTCGTGGTGTGACATTTAACCCTGTTACAGCGGTAGCATACAGAAGCACTGGTGAGGTCTACGGTACGAACAAGCGAGAGACACTCAAGGCTGGTAAGGCACTTGGGCTTACCCGCGAGTTTACAAATCATGTTTACAACGCAACTACGAGCGTATCAAATCGTGGTAATACACAAGTAGTACGTGGAAAAATTAGATCAGCTTTAGGAGTTTAAGATGGATAGCAATTGTTGGGTAGGCGTAGGTCGCCTCACAAAAGATGCGGAATTCTCTACAACAAAAAAGGGAACCGCTATGAGTAAGTTTCGCATGGCAGTGAACGACCGTCGAAACGATAAGACACTCTTTATTAATGTACTCTGTTTTGGTAAGATGGCAGAAAGCCTTCAGCCAAAGCTAGTCAAAGGTAGAGAGGCATCAATTCAGGGAAAACTGAATATTGATGATTACGAAGATGAAAATCAGAACAAGAGAAGTTCTGTTTGCATCATGGCTGATGAAATTTCGCTAGGCGTTGACCCAGCAAGTCTTTCAGCTCGAAGGTTAGACTCCACTAGCGACTCCCCGAGTCCAGAGCCTTTCTAAATAGCAACTTGCCTTATCTGGCAACCCGTTAGGACGATGATACGGGACACAAAACTAAGTTGCTAATCCGCCCCGTCTAGCAAGAAGCTGGGCGGGGTTTTTTCATACAATGCACGCCGCCATTTTAAGTTACGCCTAATGGGTAACAAAAAGGAGGTTTATTATGACAAACTCAACTTTAATTAATGCTTTTTTAAATCGAAGTATAGGCTGGGATACAGTTTTTGACGATCTGGCTCACAGAACGAACTCAAACTTCCCTCCTTACAACATCATCTCAACGGATGGTGGTACAGAAATTGAGCTTGCACTTGCTGGATACAGCAAAGAAGACATTTCTGTGACATTTCAGGATAGAATCTTGACAATCTCCTCAAGTGGGGTTGACAAAGAGGACGATGTAAAGTATAATTACAAGGGTGTTGCCAAACGAGCGTTCACTACGAAGTTCACACTTGGACAATACCATGAAGTTTTGGACGTTACCATGAGTGATGGTATTCTGTCTATTTCCGTTGTGGAAGTAGTTCCAGAGCATAGACAGCTAAAGACGTTTACAATTAACTAATTTGAGGCGGCGTGCATTATGTATGAACCTAGCGGAACAGAGACTATCGAAATATTAACAAACATTGTACTTTTATTTATAGCAGTGCTATTTATGTTTTCAGTTTTGGTTGGTTATCTAGAAGGGCCACAGCAGAAAACAGAAGTCAATTCAAAGTCCGACCTTTTAGAATACTTTCAGGACGATGAAGATATATATGCCATACTAACGGGAGACATGGACTACTTAGCTGCGCACTGCACTCTAAAAGAAGAACCTTTGCCATCTCCTAAGCAACAGACAAAGCCTAAGCAGACAAAGCCTAAGAAGACAAAGCCTTGCACCACAGACGTAGGGGTAGAGGCTGTTTCAGGACTCGTATCTCTTGGTTACAAGAAGTCAGAGGCCAATCAGCTTGTCAACGACATTCTTTCCAATAACCCCAACATGACATCAGACGAAGTTGTTATGGAGGTATTTAATAAATGAACATAAATCTAATGACTCCAATCAACCAGCTTGGATACGGAGTAGCTGGACTAAATATACTGAAAGCTCTACAAAAAAAGGCTACGGTATCGCTCCACATGATTGGTCAGCCGCAGGTCACTAATCAGGCAGATGCAGATGCCGTCAAACTAGGAATGCAAACCGCCCAAACATTTGACCCTAAAGCACCTTGCATTAAAATCTGGCACCAGAATCAGATGGCAGAACGCATAGGGTCAGGTACGTTTATTGGTTTCCCTATCTTTGAACTAGATACATTCAATAGTCAAGAGAAGCACCATCTAAGTTCTTGTGACGAACTAATGGTTTGTTCACAGTGGGCGAAAGATGTAGTTCTGGATCAAGTACCAAAAAATGCTTGGGACTACAGAATGGAAGAAAGGGTGAATGTCGTACCCCTTGGTGTAGACATGGACATATTCAAGCCAGCAACGCCACGTAATAGTGACAAAACAGTATTTTTCAACTGCGGTAAATGGGAAGTCCGTAAAGGGCATGACATCTTAATAAACGCATTTAAAAGAGTTCTTGAACACGGGGAAGATGCAGAGTTATGGATGATGTGTAGCAATCCATTTAACTCCCCTGAAGAAGATGCTCGATGGCATCAGCTTTATAACCACCCAAAAGTCAAATTAATTCCTAGAGCTGAGACACAGCGAGAAGTGTATAATATAATGACACAAGTGGATTGTGGAGTCTTCCCTTCTAGGGGGGAAGGCTGGAATCTAGAGCTTTTAGAGATGATGGCATGTGGAAAACACGTTATTACTACAGACTATTCCGCCCATACTGAGTTTTGCACTAAAGAAAATGCTGGCCTAGTGCCGATAAAAGAGGTAGAACCAGCGTTTGATGGTAAATGGTTCTTTGGTCAGGGGAACTGGGCAAAGATTTCCCCCCACGAAGAGATGGACTTATATATGAAAATGATGAAGTTTATTCTCAATAAGAAGGGGACTATAAACACAGCAGGAATAGAAACGGCAGACAAATTTAGTTGGGACAACACAGCAGATAAGATAATTAATAATGTTAGATAAAGATTTTTGTTCGTCAATTACGCTGTATATGGACACCTCTGGAGAGCTGTATATAGACATGAATATAGAGGACTATAGCGAAAACGCTATTGATCATTTTGCAAAAATGATCTCTTCTCTTGGTACTATACAGTTACAACTAGAAGCCTTTGAAATGGCAACTAGCGGACTAGCGGAAAGTATACCAGACAAAGTAGATATTTTCGTATCAAAAGTAACGGAAATCACCACAAAGAATCTCATGAAAGAAAGCCCTATAATTCCAAAAGAAGGACAGGAGGATAAACCTTGCATTAAACCTTCAGACCTATTTTAGGAGCTAGACATGAAAAAAACACAAAAAATTGGCTGGCAAAAATACGAAGACGTACTAGATGCACAAATAAACTGCCCACTAGCGCAACAACTCTATAAAAATGTACTTGATAGTCTAAACGACCAAGAAGATGTTTTTGAAGACAGTTTTGATATATCCGAGAAAGAAGTGGATGATAGCTTAAATATAGCTGATGAGCAAATAAGAGTTGTCCTAGACAAAGACTTTTCAAAGGAAGTTCTTTTGGCAACTAACTATGATTGTTGGATGGGACATACAAATTTTGACATCACGCCCAGAGTAAGGGAGATGTTAGATAGCATCGCAGGAGTCGAAGTAATGAAGATCTGCACCAGATACAGGTTTTTCATAGGTGTAGGCAGAATGTTTGACTTTCACGAAGTGAGAAGAGACATTGAAGACAAACTTAATCTTTTTAAAAAGGAGTAACAGTGATAAACTTTGAAGAAGAAAAATTGAATGAAATCCTTAACTCTAAGAGGTTTAATGAAATATCCGAATCAGTCAATATTGACTATGATGACGTTGTGAAGATACTTCAGAAAGCCTGCGGAACCTTTAGAGGCTCGTTATCTCAGGAGGAAATATCCACCTGCTGCCTAAACGCGCTTTGGAAAGCTGTGGATAGATACTGTATTGATACTAAGTGTAAATTTACCACATATCTCTACAAAGGCGTCGTAATGGAGTGTCTTACCCAGAAGAAGTTTAATAAGGAAAAGATAAGTTTTGGGGGAATAATTCACGCGAACATCAAAGACCCAAAGGCTAACTACGAGTCCATTGATATGATGGATGAGATACAGTTTGCATGTGAAGATCCTAGTCTTATAACGGACAGATTCTATAAAAATATGTCAATTAAAGAAATGGCAGAGAATAGGGGGGTTTGCGGCGAAACTATCAGAATTAGAATTAATAAAAATCTTAAAAACTTGAAACATTCGCTTTTAAAAAGTGTATAATTACTTAGGAAGAATGGACTGCTATAAGGGACTTGGAAATAACTAAATTTTCTTTTTTATCTGTAAGGAGATAATCTTATGGCATTACCTACACGGTACGGTTCCGCCTTTTTGGTTGGAACTAAAGGTCAAACTTTTGCGGCTGGTTACGACATTGGCGACAGTGGTGTTGTTGATGGAGGAACTATTGTAAAGGCTGGTAACAAAGAAGCGAGTAGCCCAATTACTAACGACTTAGCTATCAACACTCTTGCTGACAATGTTGGCGACAGAAGTGATTATGGCTCCAAAGTTCTTGGTAACGTAGGCACCGGTGCTTCTACCACCGATAGAGTCGGTATTTCTGGAGCGATTGCTGGAAGCGTAGCTGATAACGCTGCACTTGTATTCAACGCCAGCGCAACTGACTGGGTGATTAGAGGCGTAGCAGAGAACCTTGGAGGAAACTCCAACACTGCGATTAGAAAATTCGGTGCTACTATTGGTGATGGTCGATACGACAATACCCACGGTACTATCGCTGACAGACTTATTGGCTCTAAAGCTGACGAGGCATTTGATGTGATGGCTCGACCAAGTACTGAAATCGTTCCCGGCAGAACCAAGGGTTCCAACGCTGGAAACGCAACTACTATGGTCAACCCCGCAGATGGTACAGCGGCTGTTTCCACTGAGATTTTCCCAAGTCGCTCAGTTCCCGGCGAGCTTACCTACCACTTTGGTGGCTTAGGCAAACCTACGACTGACGAGTACAAAGCTAAAGATTCTTACGAAGACGCAACTGATACGTCTTCTTAATATCTTAGCTTGTTGTAATTAGGTTCCCTCTGTTCGCAGGGGGAGCTTTTTTTTGGGAGTCCAAAATGTTTGACCTTAACGCAGAAAACTTAGCTATGATTAGTACCGCTGGCGGTATTCTTTCATCAGTGATATTTTTTCTCTGGAGAAAGTTAATCAAGCCAGCTATAAATTTAATGGACGATCATCAGGAAATGAAGAAGTCTATTGATATTATTAGAGGAGAAGTAACTCCAAACGGTGGAGGCTCTATGAAAGATGCTTTAAATTGCTTACGCAAGACATGCACTAACATAGAAAGAAGTCAAAAGGTTTTAGACCAGAGATCAAAAGCCTCTTTACACTATCATGACAAGGCTTTATTAGAAGTAGATCGCTTTGGAAGATTATCTTGGTATAATGAAAAATTCGAGGTATTCGCCAAGGGGTGCGATAGCCCAAAAGAAGGTTTCGATTGGGTAAACATCGTGGACGAAGCAGAACGTGAAGAGTTCGTCAAAGAGCTTACATCTTGCTTGGAGATGAACAGAAAGATAGATATAGTTACGAACTCTGTCTCTAATGAAAGAGTTCACTTTTTAGGATATCCGTACAGGATTACGGATCAAGACCACGAAGGATTCTTAATAAATATTTTCAAGGAGAACTAAAATGGGTTCTAAAAAATTTACGCTTAACTGGGCTGATCTTGCTAAGATCGGAAAAAACGCTCTGTTAGTAGGTAGTGCTTCGGCGTTAACCTATGTAGCTGGCAATATTGACCAAATTGATTTAGGCTCTCTTGGTGCATTATTTGTGCCCATCGTCGCGGTTGGATTAGATACCGCTATTAAGTGGCTCAAAGACAACAAAGACGAGGGTGAATAATGGCTGATTTCAACAGTCCTAGAGAGCTGTTGAATGCCTATAGAGACGGTTTTGAGGGTAGCGTATGCGACCCAGAAGAGACGGCTGAACTTTTAGCAAAACTAAAAACTCCATTATTTGGATCAACCGCTTTTAGACTTTACGGTAGCGGAGAGAATAAGCTCTCCCTGCCGTTTAAGTCTTTATTGAAGTTTGACCCAAGTTTTGGACCGTCCGAAAGGCAGACAACAGGTGACTGTGTTTCTCACTCCACTAGAAACGCTGTAGATATAACAAGAGCAGTGGAGATAGATATAGACGGGGAGCCAGAATCTTTTGAGGCCCGTGGTGCTACAGAGGCAATATATCAATCTAGAGGTCATAGAGGACAAGGGATGACATGCTCTGGCGCGGCCAAATACGTCCATTCTAAAGGTGGTATCCTCTTAAGAAAAGATTACGGCAAGGTAGATCTATCTAAATATAACTCAAGCCTTGGGGCTAATCATAGAATACCATCTAGTATTTATTCCACGGAAGCTAAAAAACATCAAGTGAAAACTATTTCCTTGATAACCACTGTGGAAGAAGCTAGAGATGCACTATCAAATGGTTACGCTATAAGTGTATGTTCTGGGTATGGTTACAGTAGCCGCAGGGATAGTAATGGAATTGCGAAGCGTAGCTCTGGATGGAACCATGCTATGGCTTGGATTGCTTGCGACGACACTAAAAAACGTTTTAGAGAAACCCTGTTCCTAGTTCAGAACAGTTGGGGTAAATGGAATAGTGGGCCTAGAGTTCATGATCAGCCAGAAGGAAGTTTTTGGATACGAGAGAAGGATGCTAGAGGAATGTTAGCACAACGAGGATCTTGGGTCTTTAGCGATGTGGACGGTTTTCCAGCTAGAGACTTGCCAAATTACGGTACAACTTCCTACTTATAAGAGGTAAATTATGCCTAGACAATTTACAACCATACTACTGGCAGCCTCAGCCCTCTCTTTTGCTACATCAAATTACAACTACAGACCTTACATATCCACTAATTTAGCAAAATCAACGATGAAAGAGGTAGAAGATGTAGTCGAAGAAAAGTGTGACGGTTCCGGCTGGATCACCCACGGAGATGGGCACAAAACAGAATGCCCCGGATGTAGTGCGTGTGAAAATCAAGCAGAAATCAAATCCAACCAAGATGTGTGTACATGTGGATGTAATAAAACTGAGTGTAAATGTCAGTCACAAGAAGTAAAAAAAGATAACACAAAGGCGTCCGATAATAAGGACGCTATTCGGAAGATAAGATACACAATATATCATTTTGGAGCTGAGTGGTGTGGCCCATGCCGCAAAATGAAAGCTGAAACTTGGACAGATAAAAGTGTTAAAGAAGCTATTGACAAATATAATGCAGAACTTATAATGCTAGACGAGGGCAACAAAGACCACAAAAAGTATTTTTCGTATTACAAGATAGGCCAATACCCCACAGTAATATTTCTCTGCAACAATGATCTCGACAAACCAATATATCGTGCGTCTGGTTTTAAAGACGCCTCACAGATGCTTAACACTATAGAAAAAGAGTTAAAAAATGAATGAAGCAATTCCAGAAATTCAGCTAAATGTAGCAAGAAAAGTTTTTGCCCATGCTCAAGCAAAAGATGGTTCCTTTTCTTTTGATCCTTCGACTATTATGGCAATTTGTAATTGTATTATATCAGTATGCAAGCTATTATATATGTGTTACTCCTCTAAGGGAGTCTCTAAAGCTGTGAAGACTAACAGCATACTTCACAACATTCTCCTAAAAAGGGAGATCAGAAAGCAATTTAAAAACAAAACTCAAAGAAAAGTAATGTTCCGAGCTATATTGGATGCAGGAGCTTCGCTATCGGAAATAGAGTTAAACCAATTAATGGAAAGTATACAGGAGCAAAAATGAATCTTTTCCAAATTATTATGGTCTCACTGGCTGCGGCTTTGGGGCTAAGTGTATTTGCTGGGCCAGTTTGGGCATATGTAAAAGACGTGCTCTTTATTGGCAAGGGTGATTCTATTTTACTAGATAGATCAGATAAGTTAAAGCCAAACGAAGAGCGTAAACATCTAACCCTTACAGATATAGTAAAGGAATGGGAAGAATTGCGAATTACATGTGAAAAGGCAAACTTAGATAAAGCTGTAGAGCAGCTTTACGTACTCTTTCCACTGCTATGCCAACGTGAAAAAGGAGACCAAAATGTCAAAAACATCTAGGTTGGTACTTGCTGGAATACTTTTAGTTGTTGGACTTTTTGGAGAAGCATTCCTTGAATTCGTAAAAGCCAATGTAGAAATTGTAAAAATTCCTTCCGTCGATGTTGACGAGCCGTCACTAGAATATAAGACCTTAGTAAAGCCTATTACAGATATGGACATCGAGACGATGGATGCGCGACAAATTGGGGATTTTTTTCTTGAGCTATCCAACGTTGTCGAAACAGATCCGGGTTTCGTTAAAAGCACAGGTGTTTTTAGGGAGTTTAACATCAGGGCAGGCGGCTTAAATTTTTCTGGCTTAGGACTAAAGGATAAGTACCCGCTCTTGGGCCAAGAGATAGATCAGGCAATAGTTAACACTATAGGTAAAGAAGACTCCTCATTGACTGACGATAAAAGAAAAGATCTCTGCAACTGTTTAAAGGCCATCTCTTGGGGTGTAAATAACTAATTATGGGTATTTCAGAAGCAATCATCGGTAGAATACTAGAAAAACTAGACATAGAGCAGAAAGACATAGACAAGGCAACTGAAATACTTGATATGATTTCTTTCACAAAAGAGAACGGCAAGGACGTTATTCTGATTAAGGTCGGAAATAACGTTGAAATAAAACTTTATAAGTAATTACAACCTCGCTTTAACCACCATATTATTGCGGGGTTTTTGTATCTACACACTTGACAAACAGCATGTCCTACCTTACAATAAGTGTGTACAATTATCATAAAGGATACTATGTTAAATGCAAGTTACTAAAACAAATGGAGAAAAAGAAGACTTCTCCGTAGAAAAAATTCACAAAGCCGTTCAATGGGCTACCAAGGGTATCAACGGAGTATCGTTTTCGGATATCTGCATGAACGCAAATCTTTCTATTTATGATGGGATTAGTAGCTCAGAAATTCACCAAATTTTAATTAAATCTGCAAACGATCTTATATCTGAGTCCTCCCCTAATTATCAGTATGTTACGGCTAGATTATTGAATATGCAATTAAGAAAGCGTGTTTGGGGGTACGGGGATAAGCCGACAGACTTCCTTCTTTTTCTACAAAGAAATGTAGACAATGGAGTCTACGATCCAGAGATCCTAAAAAAATGGTCCGAAAAAGACATTGACGCCTTCGGAAAATATATAGACCACTCTAGGGATGACAAGTTTACATTCGCAGGGCTTCAACAACTCATTGATAAGTACCTAGTGAAAAACCGTAGTAATGGAACTATATACGAGACACCTCAGTTCGCATACATGTGCATAGCCATGTGTTTGTTTAATACGAAAGATGAGGTCAAGAAAGCCTATGACTGTTATTCTACATTCAAAATTAATCTTCCTACTCCTATTATGGCTGGTGTTAGAACTAATATACGTCAGTTCGCCAGTTGCGTTTTGGTGGACGTTGATGACAATCTTGACGCTATATTTTCTAGTATTCACGCGGTTGGTAAGTACACTGCGAGGAGAGCTGGGATTGGACTCAACATCGGGAGAATGCGACCAATCAACTCTCCCATCAGGGGAGGAGAAGTCATCCACACAGGACTCATACCGTACTTAAAGAACTTTGAATCGGCAGTCAAATCAACGTCTCAGAACGGAATTCGTGGAGGCTCTGCTACGGTACATGTACCATTTTGGCATTATGAAATTGAGGACATCATTGTCCTTAAAAATAACGCTGGAACAGACGACAATAGGGTACGCAAGCTAGATTACAGCATCCAGTTTTGCAAAATATTCTACGACCGGCTTATTGCCAATCAAGACATAACGTTATTTAGCCCGCAAGAAGCGAAAGGTTTATACGAAGCCTTTGGTGACAATGAAAAATTTGAGGAGCTGTACTTGAAGTATGAAAATGCTCGCTCTTTGAAGTTCAAGAAGAAAATTCCTGCTCGAAAGTTAGCGGAAATTTTTGCTAGGGAAAGACTTGAAACAGGTCGTATCTACAGCATGAACATTGACTCAGCTAATGCACATGGATCGTGGGATGTACCTTGTTATATGAGCAACTTGTGTCAAGAAATTATCCACCCTACACAACCTATCCAGTCCATTGACGACGAGGAAGGCGAAATAGGTATCTGCATACTATCGGCACTGAATTTGTTAGAACTAGGAAGCGAGAAGGATATTGAGGATGCCTGCCGAATGGCGGTGAGAACCCTTGAGTCTGTAATTGACTACCAAAATTATCCCGTGCTGGCTGGTGAAAATTTCACAAAGAATCGCAGATCTCTAGGCATTGGAATTACCAATCTAGCTGGTTTTTTAGCGAAGAACAAAGTTAGATACGAAGACAAGGAAGCTCTTGAACTGGTACACGAGACTATGGAGCAAATCCAGTGGAATTTGATTAACGCTAGTTGCGAGTTGGCTGAGGAAAAAGGGCCGTGCGAAAAATTTAAAGACACAAAATATGCCAAAGGGCTTTTGCCGATTGATTGGTATAAAAAAGAAGTAGACGAATTAATTCGACCTAAATACAATATGGATTGGGAGGGGTTACGTGAAAGAGTTAAAGAACATGGCTTACGCCACTCTACTTTATCTGCTATTATGCCTTGTGAGTCTAGCTCCGTTATTCAAAACTCTACCAATGGAATTGAGCCAGTACGGAGCTTACTAATTCACAAGAAAGCAAAAAATGGAGTCCTGAAGCAGTTAGTTCCTAATTATAGAACCAGAAAAAATTATTACACTTTAGCTTGGGACATAGCTGATAATACAGATATTCTAAATGTAGCTGCGGTAATACAGAAGTTTGTAGACATGAGTATGAGTACAAATCTGTACTACAACTACTCCCATTATGAAGATGGTAATATCCCACTCAGTGTGCTGATTAAAGATCAGATATACGGCTACAAATATGGGTTAAAAAACTTTTATTATGCTAACACTCCAGATGGTGACGGAGAAACAGAAAAGGGCATGAATTGCGAATCAGGAGCGTGTGCGATATGAAAAACGGTTTCATCTGTTCGGCTTTTGATCTATGTCATGCCGGTCATATACTTATGTTGGAAGAGTGCAAAGAGCACTGTAGAAA
>Ga0255768_10005018_pt1 | contig 12822 bp, 9 predicted proteins | sample 071ome_33_FD_179983 | JGI IMG/M metagenome (GOLD analysis project Ga0255768, IMG submission 179983) | Coastal salt marsh microbial communities from the Groves Creek Marsh, Skidaway Island, Georgia - 071412AT metaG (version 2) | ecosystem: Environmental > Aquatic > Marine > Intertidal zone > Salt...
CGATGGAACCTTATGGGGATGGGGAAGCGGAACGGTTGGCGGTTGGGGTCAAGGAAGCACAACGCATTATTCTTCGCCAGTTCAAGAAATTTGTTCTGCAACAAATTGGTGTAATTTATCTAGGATGAATTATTGCACCGCCGCAATTAAAACAGACGGTACTTTGTGGTTTGCAGGACAGTCTCAATGTGGTAACTTTATGGATAATTGTAATTTTTCTCAAGTCTTTTGTTCTTTTGTTCAAGAATATACAAGTTCAACTAATTGGTCTCAAGTGAATTTTAATACACCTATTGTAGCCCTCAAAACTGACGGTACTCTTTGGGGAGCTGGGGATAATACATATGGAGCTGTAGGTGATGGTACTAATATACCCAGATCTTCTCCCGTCCAAGAAATTACATCAAGCACAAATTGGTGTTGTGTAGTAAGGGTGACTTCGGCAGGTGGCTCCTCTATGGGAGTAAAAACTGATGGAACACTGTGGGGATGGGGTTGGAATCGTCTTCAGAACGTATTAATATATCCAATTGCTTGTGGTATCAATCATTGTACATCTTCACCAGTTCAAGAGATGACGTCTCATGCTAACGGTTGGGGAGATATTAATGTTCGATCAGGGAATGCAGCTTTTATAAGAATAGATGCAACTTTTTAATATGATAATAAATAAAAACAAAAAGGAGTAAACTCAAATGTACGCATTAGTTCATAAAGAGAGAGTGCTCGTAGGTCCAATGGCTTGGAACCGTGGCCTATTTGAGGGTGCTCTCGTAAGACACAACGTTTCAGGACACGTTCCAAGACTTGCACCTGATGCAAATAATTTACCAATTGTATATGATGACGAAACGCAAATTATGCCTGCGCGTTATGAAACACCAGAGCATAATACGCGTATCCAAAGAACATATGGTCCATTCTGGACATTTGATGATGGTATAGCAGTTGGTACATTCGCAATTAAAGATCAAGATTTGGATATGGCAAAAGCTAATTTTAAAAATGAAGCAGCGGCGTATCGGTATGAATTAGAGGTAGCAGGTACCACAGCAACTGTTCAAGATACTGAAGTAACTCTTAGTACAAAAAGAGATGATAGAGAAGTATTTGCACAACGGCATGCTTTAATGGGAGATAGTGATACTGTTTCTTGGAAGTTCGCTGAAGGATGGTTAACACTTTCAAAGGCTGATGTTGCTACTCTAGCAAATGCAATCAATACACACGTTCAAAATCAATTTGATTGGGAAGTATCTAAAAATACTGCTATTGATGCGGCAGAGGATCTTACAGCTCTTGATGCGATTGAAATTCGTCCACCTGAAGTAGAGCCTGAATTACCAGAGGCGCCTGAATAAGGAGAATAGGTTTTGCCTGTTAATATAAACCCAATTGTTAATTTTGCTAAAGGATGTGTTGAAGCTTCACCAACGGATCAAGAACTTGCGCAGTTGAGTGGTGCGATTCAAACTATTGAAAATGACGATGCAACTTATGCCGTTGCATGTAGTGCTTTATTGCCGGATGTTTCTGAAAATAAAGGTAGATGGGTATATGTAACAGATACACAAAAGCATCTTTATTCTAATGGTGAAGAGTGGGAAGACATGTATAACTCTACACTTGTTATTAAATGTAATCTTTTTTATTGGGGATCGGCGTATCAACCCAGCAATGCTGCTTCGGTAGCCCGCTCTTCACCAGTTCAAGAATTTACTTCTGGTGCTGATTGGAAAACACTTGCAGAGGGACCAAAACAACCGGGCGCAATTAAAACAGACGGCACTCTATGGTCTTGGGGATCCAATCAATGGGGCAATTTGGCTAATAATTCGTCTGGAGTGTCCGACACTATGTCCTCACCTGTTCAAGAAATTACATCAAGCACAAATTGGTGTTATATGAACGATTTGTCTGCAGTCAAAACAGATGGTACTTTATGGATGTGGGGATGTGGATCAGGTGAATTAATGGTTAACGTTTCGATCTCAGTTTGTAACTCTTCTCCTGTTCAAGAATACACGTCTAGCACAAATTGGTGTTATATAAACCGTATAACAGGACAGAAGGCGGTTGGTATTAAAACGGACGGCACACTTTGGTTAGCAGGAAACGATAGTTCTTATGGAACAATGGGAGTCAATACGTGCGGTATTAACTACTCTTCACCTGTTCAAGAAATTACATCAAGCACAAATTGGAAAAAGTCTAAATTTGCTTCCACTTTTTCTGTACAAGCACTTAAAACAGATGGTACACTTTGGGCCTGGGGCACCGCATTTTGTGGAACAATAGGGCGTACTGGGGAAAATCGGAGTTCTCCGATACAAGAAAATTGTAGCTTTACAAATTGGTGTGAGATTGGATCTGGATCTTCAATGACAACAAACGGTATTAGAGCGGATGGAACAATGTGGTCTTTTGGACCGGATTGTGCTGGGGGTGCTTTAGCATTAGGATTTATTCCTTGTTTTTGCAGAGTATACGAAGCATGCCAAGAGTATTGTAGTGCAACAAATTGGTATAAAATTGGAACCGCATTTGATGCGACGGGTTCTGCTATTAAAACAGATAGTACACTTTGGGCTTGGGGGTGTAATTGCAATGGTAGTCAGATACCAATGAACATAGGGGCGTATACTTGTTCACTTTCTCCTGTGCAAGAAATATCAAGCGTGGCCTGTTGGACTCAAGTATCAACGAAGTTTTGGCTTGGATTAGGTTTACAACAAAAAAATACAGGCTTTAATGAACCATGACAGTAGATGTAGGAAATCTTGAATTATCTTTAGCGCAAAAAACTAGCGGGCAGGTACCTGCATCCGTAACAAAAGGCGAACACACATATACTACTCCAGGAACGTATCTTTTTACAGTACCTAATGGAATAACATCAATTTCAGTACTTGTCGTTGGTGGTGGTGGATCTGGTGGTAAAGGAACAAACTCAGCCGGTGGTGGTGCTGTCGCGTATCTTAATAATAAAACCGTAACCCCAGGACAATCATATACAATTATAGTTGGTGCAGGTGGAGCCGCAACCACTGGAGCAGGAACAAGAGATCAAGCTGGTAACGACGGTGGAAATAGTTCAGCGTTTGGTATTACAGCTGGCGGAGGTAAAGGTGGTCAACAAGGTACACCTGCATATGGCACAGACGGAGTGTTTGGCGGTGGAGGTCTTGGTGGTGAACCAAGCGGGGCATATACAGCTGGATATACTGGCGGCCGTGGTGGAGGACATTCAGGTGTAGGTGATAACTCTGGTGGTGGTAGCAGCGCAGGTTATAGTGCAGCCGGTAAAAACGGCGGAAGTGCATATAGAAACAGTGCCGGGCAAGCTGGAGCAGGCGGTTCTGGTGGTTCTGGTGCTGGTACTAATTCAAGCACATATGAGATTGGTGGATCAGGTGGTGGTATTGGTATATATGGAGAAGGATCAAGTGGGTCTGGTGGGCAGAGTAATGCGTCAACTTTAGACGACGCGCACGGTACTGCAGGATCAAGTGGATCAGGTGTAACTTATGGTGGTGGTACTGGTAGTTCTTGGGAAAATAACAGTTTAAAAGGTGGAGACGGCGCAGTTCGTATTATATATGGAACAGGCAGATCGTGGCCTTCAACTTTAACAAGCCTTGCGGAATCTGGCGGAAATGTGGTAACAGATGGTGTCTCTTCATCAAGCTCACTTGCTAGCGCACCCACAGGATTAGATTTATTAACCGCTCATAAAATTTTAGGACAACTTAAAACTGGTGAAGTACATACCGCAGATACATTTGCTAGTCTTCCTACAGCAAGTGCAAATGTAGGTAAATTATATTATGTTACAAATGAAGATATAATATATTGGGCAAATAGCTCATTAGGTTGGGTAAACTTAAACACAATGCAAGCTGATACTGTATTCTCTATTGGATATGCGGTTTGGGGCGCACTTGGTAATAGTAATAATTCTAATGTAAGCTCTCCGGTACAAGAAGCTTCTGCAGCAGCAAATTGGTCTCAGGTTTCGGTTGGAACTTGTCACGTTGTAGGTCTTCAGAAGGATAATACAATCTGGCAATGGGGTAATGGTATCTATGCGCTTGGATATAGTACTAATACCAATTCCCCACGCGGTGGTACTCCACAATGCGCAACTTGGTGTTTTATAAACTCTGGTAAGTGTAGAACTGTTGCACTAGGAACTGACGGTAGCTTGTGGATGTGGGGTTGGGGCGCTAATGGTCCTTTAGCACAAAATAACATTACTACTTATTATTGCCCGGTGCGAGAAATTACATCATCAACATGGATTCAAGCTTCTACTGGTTGGTATCAAACAAGTCAAGGTGTCAAATCTGATGGTACATTTTGGAGTTGGGGCGCTGATAATTACGGCATGCTTGGTAAAAGTACTTGTAATATAAATGCATCTTCTCCTGTGCAAGAAATTACATCAAGTACAAATTGGTGTACCGGTGATGTTGGGTTTTACAATAACGGTGGAATCAAAACCGATGGAACCCTTTGGGCAATGGGGGTTGGTTTTTATGGGGCATCGCTTGCCCCATTGGGTGCATCTGCGTCGTCCCCAGTTCAAGAATTAGGTAGTGCTACAAATTGGTGTAAAATGGTATGGACAACAGGAAACCAACCATATTCAGGTCTTGCGGTTAAGACAGATGGAACACTTTGGGGATGGGGTTGCAACGGAAATGGTACGTTAGGAGCCGGTGTGAATACGAATAAATCTACTCCAGTTCAAGAAATTTCATCAAGTACAACTTGGTGTGGTGTAGCTGCTGGATCAGAATCTGGAAGAGGTATTAAAACGGACGGGACAGTCTGGGCTTGGGGTAAGCAATTTTGTGGAGAATTTGGTATATACAATCAAAGTTCTACAACTTGTTATTCGTCACCAATTCAAGAATTTACTTCTGGTACTGATTGGTGTATGGTTTCTGCAGGAGGAGATTATAATAATGGAATTACTTCAATGATTAAAAGTACAGTACTATAAACGGATGAAAAAATGGCAATAGATAAATCTTCTTTAGAGACAGAAAATCAAGCTGATATTGATACTCTTAACTGGGGATCATGTACACAGTCTATTTTTGAAGCTGCATACTCTGCAAATAGTTTATGTACTGATAGAAAGGCAACTATAGCCTGTTCCGCAAATTTACCAGATCTAAATACAAAAACTGTCCCACGAGGTACAATAGTTTATCCTGAAGATATAGGTGTTCCTGTTATGGCCGGTTCTCAAGCATGGAAAGGAATAGATGGAAGAACTTTTCGAAAAGATGTTCCTTGTACGACTTATTGGGGTACTGGTTATAATGGTCAAAGAAATATCGGTGTAACATATAACTTGTGTGGAACCGGTCAATCCGCCACATGTTTTTATCCAACAAGAAGTCAGGATTGCTTTATTACTACACTTAATCAATCATCAATTACAAAAGGAGCATATCACGCCGGATTTTTAGATACATCTGGACAATTATGGATGTTTGGATATGGGTATCAAGGTCGTCTTGGAGATGGATGCACCGCAGGGACCGCATGTGAATACGCAAGACAAACTTCTTGTGGTGGAACTGATTGGTGCTGCGTAACGGCCGGAGTGAATGGAACTATTGGACTTAAGACCGATGGTACACTTTGGGCCTGGGGATGGCTTTATCAAGGTGAAGGCGGCGGTGGTTGCCCGGCAGGTCTTTGTTTTTCTGTTCCTACATGTATGTCTCACAATTGGACAGATTGGGCAAGTATTTGTTGGGCTCCAACTGGTTGTAATGTTACTTCAATAAGATCAAATGGAGAAATGTGGAATTGGGGAGACAACCAATACGGTATGCTTGGAGTTGGAACAGCCAGCGGCCCGTATCTTACTCCAGTACAAGAATCTTGCTCTGCAACAAATTGGTGCATGTCAACCCTTGATAAAGGGAATTTGTTAGCAGTAAAAACGGATGGAACCGCGTGGGGGGCGGGGTGGAACTTCTGTGGTTCATTAGGTGTAAATAATACAGTTTCAAAATGCTCGCTTGTTCAAGAAGCTTCTGGATCAACTTCCTGGTGTCAAGTTACTAGCGCGTGTAGAAGTAGTACTTTTTTAAAAACGGATGGAACAATATGGGCGACAGGAGAGAATAATGCCTTACCGATTAATATTGGCGCCGGTTCCACGTCTTCACCTGTTCAAGAAATTACATCAGGTACAAGTTGGTCTTACATCAACAGCGATCAAGGAGCACATTGGGGTTTGAAAACTGATGGTACACTTTGGGCCTGGGGATATAACGGCGATAATATGCTTGGTGGAGGAACTGCTGGAATTTATTATTCGTCGCCAATTCAAGAAGCGAATTCATTTACTGATTGGGTAAATGTAAAACATGGTAAATCCGGCGCAATTGCTGTTAGGAAAACACTTTAATTAAGGATCTTTAAATGTCAATTTGTCAATCAACATTTGAAACAAGAACTCAGGCTCAGATTGATAGTCTTACTTCAAGCTGCTGCGCTGAATCTATTCTTGAGGCCGCAATCGCGGGAAACAGTGTATGTACAAATCGACAATTTAGCGTTGCTCTTGGTTGTGATTTACCGGATCTTGCTACTAAACCTATGGCTGGAACTATGGTATATGTGGTTGAACTCGGAATACCTGTTGTTGCTACAAGCCAGGCTTGGAAAGGATTGGATGGAAGAACATATCGAAGTGATGCATCAGAAGTTCACTTGTATAGTTGGGGTGCTAATTGTTCTAGTGTGCTTGCTTTCGCCAATTCCACCAATTCATCCTCTCCTGTCCGAGAATATCATTCTGCAACAAACTGGTCTTTTGTTGATATGGCAAGGCAGAGTGCAAATGCACTTAAAACAGACGGAACACTTTGGGGCGTAGGAGGTGGAGTAAACGGTTTGGCTGCAGGGGATGGTGTTAAAGGTCAAGCTTTTAGCTATAAACAAGAATTTTGTTGCGATCAAAATTGGTGCCAAGTTTCTACTAATCCAGATGGCAATGTAACGCACGCAGTTAAAAAAAATGGCACACTTTGGGGTTGGGGAAATAATCAAAACGGATACTGTATTCCTTATTATCCTGCAGGACAATATTGCTCACCAATTCGCGAAATTTCATCAGGCACAGATTGGTGTTTTGCCCACTCTGCATTTAATGCTGGTGCTGCTATTAAAACTAACGGCACTTTATGGACGTGGGGATGTGCTAATAATGGTGTTACCGCTCAAAACAATACCACAGTTTGTTATTCTTCTCCAGTACAAGAAATTTCATCTTCAACAAATTGGACTGTTATGACTAGCGGTAACAATATGATTAGTGCGCGTAAAACAGATGGTACAATATGGTCTTGGGGTACCAATTACGGTAATTTCGGATCTGGGAATACAACACACTCATCTTCACCAGTTCAAGAATGTTGTTCTGCAACAAATTGGTGTTCTGTTTCTCAAGGATATAGGTATGCTTTATCTTTAAAAACAGATGGAACTATGTGGTTCTCTGGGGCTCCCAATCATAATGGGGTTCTGAATTATTCACCAAGTGGTAGTAATATATATCTCCAAGAGCTAACAAGTGGAACAACTTGGTGTTATGGAATTATAGCATGTAAATTTGCCTTAGGAATAAAAACGGATGGAACTCTCTGGGGTTGGGGTTGTAATCTAGGTGGACAATTGGCTACAAATAATACAATTTGCTATTCTTCTCCTGTTCAAGAAATAACATCAGCCACAGATTGGTGTTTAGTTAGTTCTCACGGTTGCAGCATTGCTGGTTTAAAAGCTATCGCATAAATAAAGAAAAAAGAGAATAATTATGCCATTAAGTACAGATAAAATGAATTCATACATAACAGCTTGTGCGGTAGGAAGTCCAAGCAGTTTGCAGAATCAGCAATTAAATGGTGCAATAGACGGTCTTAATTCAGCCGCTGTTGGTTATTCTGTTTCTAATTTAGCATCTTTACCCGCCGCAGAATGTAATATTGGTAGATTTGTATTTGTAGAAGATTGCGGTGCTTATCGGTATTCAGACGGTAGTGAATGGACTAATAGTTATGACACTACATTAGTACAAACTCCTGCCATATATAGTATAGGCCAAAATAAATGTGGGGAACATGCTACAAATGATGTTGTTAACCATACAACCATTCAACGTGAATTTACTTTATCCTGTTGGTCTGATGTTGTATCAGAAGAATGCATTGTTGGTGGTTTAAAAACCGATGGAACTATTTGGAGCTGGGGAAAAGGAGCCCTTTTTGCGAGCCATGGAAATAATCTAGATTATAATCAAAAATATTCATCACCTGTTCAAGAATATTGCTCTGCAACAAATTGGTGTCTTCTAAACAGGGATAATTATTCAACAGTTGCAATAAAAACAGATGGAACTCTGTGGGGTTGGGGCTACAATTTTGGTAATTTAATGCTTAATACATGTGGGTTTTTAGCGACAGGTTATTATAGACCATATCAAGAATACACATCAAGTACAAATTGGTGTTATGCTTCGCCTTCGGCGTCTGTTCATTATGGAATAAAAACAGATGGTACCATGTGGGTCGCAGGGTGTAATTTTCAGAATGGAAGAGGAATGGTCCCCGATCCTTCTGTTAATTTATCTTCTCCTGTTCAGGAAGTTTCATCAAGTACAAATTGGTGTTATGTAGGTGCTGGCGGACATAATCATATTGCTGCTCTAAAAACAGACGGAACCTTATGGAGTGCAGGGTGTTTTAGTTATGGGGTTTTAGGAATTAATGATGCTGCAGCCAATGTTTCTTCTCCTGTTCAGGAAGTTTCGTCAAGCACAAATTGGTGCACACTTAGTTTAGCTAACTTGTATAGAACTAACGCAATAAAAACAGATGGAACTCTCTGGGGTTGGGGTTTGAATGTTTGGGGCCCCATTGGTGATGGTACCACTTTAAACCGCTCATCTCCTGTTCAGGAAATTTCGTCAAGCACAAATTGGTGTTATGTAGCCGCTGGTGCGGGCTATACAACAAAAGCTATTAAGACAGATGGAACTCTCTGGGGTTGGGGTTTATGGTGTTGTTGTATTTTTGGCGCCGACCAAGCGGCAAATGGATGCGCGTCTTCACCGGTTTGCATAAATTTGGGAAATAATGATTGGACTGTAATATCTCGATCAGGTACTCTGTCTACAACAGGTATAAGAACATTACAAACAGGATTTAGTGAGCCATGAGTGTTATTAATTTTGCAAATTTAGAACTTATTATTGCTGAAAAAATAAGCTCCGCAACTTCGCCTTTAGAAATACAAACTTATTCAAAAGCTTTAGCACAAATTAAACATGGAACTATATATACGGTTATTAATTTTTCAGATTTACCCGCTACGCAGGATTCCGCTGGATTATTATATTATGTAAGTAGTGAAGAAACTGTGTATGTTTCACTTAGTGATGTTTGGGTTTCGTTTGGTTCAAACAATAATCTAGGTGTGATGTGGGGGAGTTTTGCTTATGGAATGGCTGGTCCAAACAAAGCCAACGGTGATTATTCCTCACCGATTCAAGAATTTTGTAATTCAAAAGATTGGCTAACATTAAAAAATAGTTCACTTAATGTATTCGGGCTTAAATGTGATGGATCTCTTTGGGGTTGGGGGTATGGGAGTGCAGGACGTTTAGGTATAGTTGGCTTTAATGTTGGATTACAAATAGCATGTCCTGTCCAAGAATTAACATCAAGTACATGGATTGATTTATCACCTGGAATGCAAGGTGGCAGCGCTATTAAAAATGATGGTACTCTTTGGTCCTGGGGCGATAACACTTCCGCTTTGGCAAACAATTGTAATATTGCAAATTGTTCTTCACCAGTACAAGAAATAACCTCATCAACAGATTGGAGTAAATTATCTAATACAACTGATTGTACTAGATCAGCGCATGCTATTAAAACTAATGGCACAATGTGGGTATGGGGTTGGAATGCTTGGGGACAACTTGCATTAGGAGATTATGTAAACCGATCTTCTCCTACTCAAGAAATATGTTCTGCAACAAACTGGTGTTTTGCTAACGGTTCATATCACCATTCATTTGCTATTAAAACTGATGGTACTCTGTGGGGAACAGGGAAACAAAATCATGGGGCTTTAGGAGATGGTGTTTGCGCAACTACTTGTATTAATTCTTGGCGTCAAGAGGTGTGTGGTGCCACAAATTGGTGTTTTGTGGCCGGTGCGTCGTGTAGTAGCTTAGCTATTAAAACAGACGGAACTATGTGGAATTGGGGAAACAATTTTAATGGTTTGTTAGGTGCAAATCTTTCTTATCCAGCTACTGTATGCTCAACTTCACCTATACAAGAAATTACTTCTAGTACTCTTTGGTGCAGCGGTGCAGGAAGTTCTTACACTAAATATGGGCTTAAATCTGATGGATGTCTTTATTTTTGGGGTGATTGGGTTTACGCCAGAGCAGCGCTTGGATTTCCAGAGGGTTGTTACTCATCTCCGGTTGCAGAATTAAATCCTGTGTTATGGTGTCAAATATCTACAGGCGGTAATTGTATATTAAGTGGTACATTAGCCGTGCCTTATTATACATGAGGAAAATAAAATGTCAATAGATAAAACGCTTCTTATAAATGCAACAAGTACAAAAATAGGCACAGCAAATTCATCTTGTACTACATCGGATCTTGTTGCATTGTCTGCAGCTACTAATGCTCTGACCACAAATAGACATAATTATATTGATAAGGCGTGTGATTTACCAGATCTTGCATTAGGTATTGTTCCTGAAGGTACTATAATTTATGCAAACGATATTAAAGTACAATTAATGGCAACATCAACATCATGGGTTGGTTTAGACGGAAGAACGTATAGAAAAGATATTGATACAGGTCCTCTTTATTCCGCAGGAAGATTTAATTATGGAGGTCTTTTACGGTATCCACTTAGTTCTAATGAGCAATGCTGCTTTAATGTAAATTGTTATGGCGGAAATTGGATAAATGCCGGCCCAGGGGGCGATACCAACTTTACTACAGGTTTTGGAGTTAAACAAGATGGAACTATGTACCAATGGGGATTTGTATGTTTAACAGATAATACTTTTATCTGTAATACTACTGGCAATTGTTGTCTTTCTTCGCCTGTACAAGAACTTTGTTCTGCAACAAATTGGCTTCAAGTATCTGCTGGAAAATGCAGAGGATCTGCAGTTAAATCTGATGGAACTCTTTGGAGCTGGGGGAAGTCTAATTTAGGTAATGGTACAACGGCTTCGTCTAGATCACCAGTTCAAGAATTTTGTTCAGATACAAATTGGTCATACGTTTCATCTTCAGGTTATGATGCTGCAGCATTAAAAAGTGACGGGAGCTTGTGGGCTATAGGTTCCAATGTATCAGGAATTGGCGCATGCTGTTCTCCAGTTCAAGAATGTTTAAGTGCAACGTGGACAGCGGTAGACCTAAGAAGCGGAAACATTGAAAATGGAGCTCACGCCGTTAAGTCTGATGGAACTCTCTGGGGCTGGGGTAGAAACTGTTCTGGACAATTAGGATATAACTCGGGATCCTCTACAATGATTAACGGCTCTCCTGTCCAAGAAGCTTCATCAAGTACAACATGGTGTGGGGTCGGGGCTGGGAGTTATACTTCCGCAGGAATTAAAACAGATGGTACTCTGTGGTCATGGGGTACTAGAACTGCGGCCGGGGCCGCTGGAGATTATTCTTCACCAGTTCAAGAGATTTGTTCTGCAACAAATTGGTGTGCTGTTTCGGCAGGAAACAGCGGTATTGGTATTAAAACCGATGGTACTATGTGGGGCTGGGGACAAAATTATTGTTACAGCTTAGGAGTAGGCTCCCCCACGTTTTTTTATTCTCCTGTTCAAGAAGTAGGTGGATATACAGATTGGTGGAAAGTCTGTCAATTCGGAACACTTACTTATGCTATAAGAAATTGTTAAGTTAACAAATCCATTATAAATATATCTATTAAACAATGAATGGAGTGAGAAATTATGAAGCTCAATATTGGTGCGGGCGCTGAGCGCTTTCCTGGTTTTAAAAATGTTGATTTTGACGAAAGAGAAAACCCAGACTATAACTTTGATATTGAAAAAGATGTCTGGCCATTCGAAGATAATTCAGTAGAAGAGATAATTGCAAATCACGTCCTCGAGCATCTCGGAGACGGATTTATGCATTGCATGCAAGAGATTTATCGTGTTTCAAAACACGGTTCAGCTGTTCATATTCGTGTTCCTCATCATCGACACAATAGTTTTTATGCAGATCCTACTCATAAGAGAACGATCATGGCTGAAACGTTTCGCATGATGGGTAAGAAACACAATAAGTCCGCAAGAGAAAATAAATGGAGAACTTCAAGACTTGCAGACGTGTATGATATTGATTTTGAAGTTGTTCATGAAGAAATGATTCCTGACGAAAAGTTTCGTAACCAATTTCAAAACGTTCCAAAGGAAGAAGCTGAAATGTATGTTTTACAACATTGGAACATTGTATCTGAACTTGCTGTAACTTTGGTGGTAGTGAAAGAATGATTGAAAATCCTGAAAGTTTAAAGACAATAATTGAAGATCTTGTAAATAAACATCAGGCAAAACTTGCAAGAGAAATTCTTGACTATTATTATACAAGATGTGAAACCCTTGCGGATTATGATGTACTCGGTTATCTTTGTCTTAAAAATAGTTATGCGGAATTATCTGTAAAGGCAGCCGAAGACGCATATGCATTAACTACGAACTCTCTTGAAATGTACGCCGCA
>Ga0255768_10005027_pt1 | contig 12809 bp, 14 predicted proteins | sample 071ome_33_FD_179983 | JGI IMG/M metagenome (GOLD analysis project Ga0255768, IMG submission 179983) | Coastal salt marsh microbial communities from the Groves Creek Marsh, Skidaway Island, Georgia - 071412AT metaG (version 2) | ecosystem: Environmental > Aquatic > Marine > Intertidal zone >...
GCTCGAAATAATTGTTCTGTAATTAATAATCTTGCCATACTATGGGGCAGGGTGAGTCTTGATAGTGCCCACTTTTCACTAGAAGCCTCAAGACACTTTGAACTTAACCCATCTGCTCCTCCAATAATTATCGACACATTATCACCATTCTGCGACCATTGATCCAAAGAATTTTTAAGGTCTGTGGTTGATTTCTGTTGACCATGTTCGTCCATGGCAATCAATATATTGGAGTTTTCTGCTTCTTTTAAAAGCATTTCACCTTCAATTTCTTTGACTTTGACAATATTTTGTTTTTTTCGATTTTGCGGTTCCAACTGAATAATTTTAAAATTGAGGTGTTTCGGAAGCTGCTTTTCATAGTGATGGATTCCATTGGAAATCCACTCGGGTAACTTTTTGCCAATCACAATAATATTAATCTTCACTATCTGAATTGTTGATAGACCAAAGCTTTTCAAGTTTATAAAATTCTCTGGTCTCTTCAGTCATGACATGAACAATTGTGTTACTTAGATCAATCAATGCCCACAGACCATTATCTATGCCCTCATGTCCAAGTAAGTCAAGATTTAGTCGTTTAGCCTCCAGAATAAGATTATTGGCAATACCTCTTACATGCTGCTCTGATCTACCTGTAGCTATAACAATATTGTCCATGGACGAGGTTTGCTTTGAAACATCGAGGGTTGTAATATTCTCAGCTTTGACATCATCAACAGCTTCAAGAATTAATTTCAGTTGTTCTTTAGAATCCATATGAAGTTATTTTAGAGGTTACACTATAGGGAGTGAGGCTTTCAATAGATTTTTTATTGAGAATTTTCTCTCTGATATCAGTAGAGGATATATCTAACATCTTAAGATCTGAAAAATACAAATAACCACTACTTGATTGACCTAGTTTATCTAATGAATCAACTAATTCAAAGCCACACTGGTTGAACTTTTTGGGTGGGTATTTAGGTCTTTCGATAACAAATATATGACAAAATTCTTTGAGGTTTTGTGAGTCCTTCCAGGAAGGTAGATTTTCAAGTACATCAGTACCAATAATTAAACATAAACTTTGATCTGGATTTTTATTCTTTTTTAACTTGAGTGTATCAATCATGTATGAAGGATTTTTTGAGTTAATCTCATCATAATCAGGTTCAATTGTTGGATATTCATCTAAGGCACTCTCAATCATTTCTATGCGTTGATTCAGGCCAAATAGACAATTATTTTTTTGTACCGGTTGATAGGATGGAAGAAGAGAAACCTTTGTAAAAAAATTTAATTGTTGTATTTTTTTTGCAGCCTCTAGGTGACCAAAATGAATAGGGTCGAATGTTCCCCCTAGGAAGGCAATCATAAAAGATTATTCAATTCTGATTTTTTCATTGGGGCCATAGGATATTGACGACTACCATCATGAATTTCATTTCTGTATCTCACAAAATCCTTTTCATTATCGATTAATAAAAAAGGATTTCCAGATTTTTGGGATGACATAGTAGGCGCAATTTCAATCCCATAATCATGCCCACAATGCAAGATGATGTCATCGTCAAGAGTTTTTAATTTTTGCAATGAGTGGAAGAATGTATTTGCATTCCCACCAGGAAGGGCACAATGGCCAGCTCCATAGACAAATAATGTATCTCCAGCAATCAAGTGTCCATCTAGAAGAAAGCAAATACCACCTGCAGTATGGCCAGGGGTATTGATTATTCTCGCTGAAGTAGCACCAAGCCAGATTTCATCATTGTCGTTGACTGTTTGGATAGTATTTTGAAGTTTAAGATAAGGCACTTCATTAATTCCAGCGGTTATTTTTGCACCAGTTTTATCCGCAATTTCATCCGCAGCATTCATATGGTCAGGGTGCCAATGTGTCAACCATATATCAGTAAGTTCGTATCCCTGAGATGTGACCTTATCAATAAATCTATCAGCTTCCCAGGCAGGATCAATGATCGCACATTTTTTTGACTCACGATCAAAAATAAAATGGATGGAATTCTCGTAAACGCCAACATGGTAGAGAACTTCAAGGGTAAAGGTTTTTCGTTCGAACTTTTTTTCCATAATTGGAGATATTATAGCGATGTATTTCTTGACTAAATATTTATACAGACTATAATTTACACCTTTTACTATGGGCGTAGCCTAGCTACTCTTTCTTGGGGCTATAGCTCAGCTGGGAGAGCGCAACACTGGCAGTGTTGAGGTCAGCGGTTCGATCCCGCTTAGCTCCACCAAGTAAATTACGACCACGTCCCGTTCGTCTAGTGGTTAGGACTCCAGGTTTTCATCCTGGCAACAGGGGTTCGACTCCCCTACGGGATGCCATTTATATTACAAGAAAATTTATATATTTTGTATCCTTGCGATATAGTTTCTCAGTTTATTGTTATATTTTTTGATGTATTTTTGAGATTTTTAAAGGTCTTAACTTTTTAAAAATATTCTTTTGGCCAATCTTTTCTGTTGGTATAGTGAAGATTTCCTGAAATACTGATTCTGGTAACATCTGACTTAAACGGCGATACCCAGTGTTGAAGAAGAGAGGGAAAAATAAACAGATCTCCAGTACTAGGAATAAAATTACGATGAGTTTTCATCCAGTCATTTCTAGCTGGTTGCCCATATACGAAAGATAACGACCCAGGAGGGGCTGACTGACCAGAGAATTTTTTTGCCTCTTCCTGAATTTCACCTGGAACATCTAGAAAAATAACAAACGATAAATCTGAGCCATGAGTATGCAAAGGATTAAATTCACCAGGTTTCATAAAATTAATCCATAAATCAGTTGGTGAAATATTAACTGGAATATTTTTATCTAATTGAAAGTAATCGCAGTGAGCTGCCCTGTATGCTGAAATGTATTCAATAAATTGCTTATAAAATTCTTTTTGAACATCCTCAGGAAAAAGGTATTGATTATTCAAATGACCTGCTAACTTATCGCTATAAGATTCTTCAAGATTTTTTGAACTTTCTTCAAGAAACTTTAATAAACTTTCCTGTATTTTGCAAGAGAATAAAAAAGGGCCAAAGTGATAATAGTTATAGTCCATAATTTTACGTAGAGACTTTTGCTGTAATTGATTAATATTTTACTTAGAATTAAAAATGTATTTATTTACTTTAGTGAATAATTAAAAAATTTCTGAAAAGTTTATAATCACCTTGTCGCGTTCGTCTAGCTGGCCGAGGACACCAGGTTTTCATCCTGGAGACAGGAGTTCGAATCTCTTACGCGACGCCAAGTAATTGATGATATGAAAATTATTATTCCAAACAGACTAATAGGTTTAAGACTCGATGCTGCAATTTCAGAAATGTTGCCGGAGTTATCGAGAAACAAAATTACCTCTTGGATTAAATCCGGAAAAATTCTTATAGATTCAAATCCATTCAAACCCAAAGAGAAGGTTTTAGGTGGAGAAATCATTGAAATGAATGTTTCACCAGAAACGGAAACAAATTGGATTGCCGAAGATATCAAATTAGATATTGTTTTTGAAGATGACGAAATACTTATCTTGAACAAACCATCAGGTTTAGTTACTCATCCTGGAGCTGGAAATACTCATGGCACTTTGGCAAATGGCATTTTATTTGCAAGACCTGAATTAAATCAATTAGATAGAGCTGGAATTGTTCACAGACTTGATAAAGATACATCAGGATTGATGGTGGTTGCAAAAACAGAGACTGCCAAACTTTCCTTAATAAAGCAGCTGGAATCCCACTCAGTATCAAGAGAGTATTCTGCAATTGTTTATGGCTCTATGGTGACAGGGGGTATGGTTGATGAGCCAATTGGAAGAGATTCAGTTAATCGTCAAAAACAGGCAGTAACCAAAGGTGGAAAGCCAGCTATTACCCACTATAGAGTCATTGAAAAATTTAAAAACTTTACTTTAATTAAGGCGATTTTAGAAACAGGAAGAACCCATCAAATCAGAGTTCACATGTCTCATATTGGACACCCTCTTCTTGGTGATTTTACATATGGGGGTAGGGTTAAATTTCCAAAAGGTGCAAAAGAGGAATTAAAGGTTGCCATCAAAGAGTTTCCCAGACAGGCGCTTCATGCTAAAAAACTCTCAATTATTCATCCTGCCGATAATAAAAACTTTTCTTGGAGGTCAAAATTGCCAGAAGATTTGGATACAATGATTAATATTCTTAGAGAATATGACTCCTGAGTTTTTTCCAGAAAATATCAATGCAATATCAACTAAAAGATATCTTGTTGAAAAGCCAAAAGTTTTTCTTAATGGATTTGATGCCTTTAATGTTGCAAATCATGTTTTAGATAACCCAGAAAGAGTTTTTGAAAATCGTAAGAAACTAATTCGATACTTTAACCTTCCTAGCGAGCCGAGATTCTTAAGCCAGAAGCATTCTGACAAGTGTTTAAGCTTCGATACTATAGAGTGTGAAGGTGATGCTCTTTATACCAATAAAAAAAATGAAGTCTGTGCAATCCTCACTGCAGATTGCCTGCCCATATTTATTACTGATACTCTTGGTCAAGAGGTAGCAGTGATCCACGCAGGATGGAAAGGGCTTTTAATGGGGGTAATTGAGCAGACTCTAAAATCTTTTGATTCAAAAAATTTGGTTGCACATTTTGGACCAGCCATATCCCAGGAAAGCTTCGAAGTTGGTGAAGAGGTAAGAGATCAATATATTGCAAAAGATAACAGTTTTACAAGTTCTTTTAAAACAATCTCTGGAAAGTATTATCTGGATTTATATCATGCCGCAAAGTTCGTTTTGAATAGTTTTGATATTTATAGAATCTCAGGTGGTAATGAGTGCACCTTCAAGCAAAAGGATGAATATTTTTCATATAGAAGGGATGGTAAGCATTCAGGAAGAATGGCGAATCTTATTTGGATTGGCTAGTAATCTTTTTAGTGATTATCTCTCTAAATATTGGCGCAAAAAAATACATTAGTGGAAATCCAACTATCCATGCATAGAAAAAACTATATAGCCATTTGGAAATAGTTTGATCTCCCCAACCCACATTCACCATTGTCACTATAAATGACATAATTAGTATCATGAATGTCGACATTACTAGGCTAAAAATTAGATGAATTCTTTTATCCATTGGTATCTTTTTCCTTGCCTGAGATCGTAAAGTCCATCTCTTTAGTTTGCGGATTTAAATGGTAATAATGAAGAGACTTCTGTTTTCTTTGTTTTTGTTGAATAACACAACCAATGGTTTCAAAACTCTCTTCAAGTTTAATTTCATCATATTGATTATTAAGGCAGATTAAGTATTTATCAGCACCCCTTTCTATATATTGTCTGAAAAATAATTCACCTTTGTATTTTATTACTGCATAAGCTCTGTTATGTAATTGCATTCCTGGGTCAATAATAACAATACAGTTTTCACTGAATTCAGGCTCCATCATGTTTCCAAGGTTTTGAAGAGCAAAAGGCTCAGAGTTAGTAGAGCAAGAACTCTCAAATATTTCTTTAGTGTTATCTAATTCTGGCATTTAGGACAATAAAAGGTCGACCTTTGATTTTGAAGTATTCGTTTAATTTTACCATTACAGTTTAAACAGTGTTCGTTCTCCCTGCCATAGACTGATAATTCTTGAGAGAAATATCCTGGCTTGCCATCGACCTTAGCAAAGTCTTGGAGGGTGGTGCCTCCAGCTTTTATAGCTCTAGTAAGAACCTTCTTTATATTTTCAGTAAGGGCTATATATCTTTGTTTAGATATTTTGTTAGCTTTGGTTTTAGGATTTATACCTGTTTTAAATAAAGACTCACAAGCATAAATATTTCCCACTCCAACAACAACCTTGCTATCCATTATGAGTGCTTTCACATTTTGCGTTTTATTCCTTGAGTTTTCGAAAAGATAATTTTTATGAAATGAATCTTCCAGTGGTTCGACACCCAAGGAGTTCAATAATTTATGATTAAGATTATCAAGATAGAATATCGATCCGAATCTTCTAGGATCATTAAATCTCATCACCTGATCATCAAAATACAATAAAAAATGATCATGTTTTTTAATGGGTTCATGGCTATTTACTACATTAATTTTTCCACTCATACCCAAATGCATCATCAAATGACCTCTTTCTAAGTTAAAGAGAATATATTTGCCCCTTCTGGAAAAAGATCGAATAGTTTGATTATTTATATTGTATTTAATTGAGCCATCTATTTTCCATCTCAAATTCGGATTACAAATTTCAACTTTTGTAATAATCTTTTTGGTAAGAAGTTTTTCAAGTCCATTTTTTGTGGTTTCAACTTCAGGTAATTCTGGCATATATATAAGGTATTAATTCACACAAATAAAAAAACAGTTAATTATAATTGTCTCAAATTATCTTTATGGAGAGTAATCATGGGGTTCATTAACTCAGTTAACGGAAAAATTATTTTAGGGTTCATTGCAGCTGTTCTTGTGATGATTTCTTATTGGGGCACTCATAATATGAATGGCTATAACACAGTTGTCTGGCTTCATGTATTGGCAGGTATTCAGTGGATTGGTCTTTTGTACTACTTCAACTTTGTGCAAGTGCCAGCTATGAATGCTGCAGTTGCAGACAAAGATGGCCCCGGTCCAGCAGCAATTGGTAAGTATGTTGCACCAAGAGCACTATTGTGGTTTAGGATGGCTGCAGCAACTACTTGGATTCTTGGTCTCGCCCTCCTAGAGATGAGTGGTGTAAGAATTCATAATGCTTTTACCTTTGCTCCTGGGGCAGAGGTTATCGGTCTTGGTTCTTGGCTAGGAACAATAATGGCATTCAATGTCTGGTTTATTATTTGGCCAAATCAGAAAAAGGTTTTAGGCATTGTAAATGCAACGGATGAAGAAAAATTAGCAGCAAAAGCAAAGGCAGGTCTTGCCTCAAGCATTAATGTGATTCTATCAGTTCCAATGTTACTTACTATGCTTGCGTACAGATTGTAATATACGATTTATTCCATTAAAAAACCAGCACAATAAAGTGCTGGTTTTTTTTGTATCATTCCTATTTGTAACATTTTTACAACAAATGTAACTTTTTTACAAAAAAGTTTGCAAAATATATTAATACAAAATATAATAGTCAACATAGCGTGTTGTAAACACCCTATAAACTATAATTTATGGAGATAAATAACATGAAAAAACAAGTTATCGCTGCTGCAGTTGCAGCTACTATGAGTGCGGTTGCTATTGCTGATGTATCAATTACTGGTGCAGCTCAAGTTAACTACACTTACGCAGATTTTGGTACTGGTGGCACTGACACTAATACTATTTCACATGATTTCGATCTAAAAATTACTGGTAAGTCAGGTAACACTACTATCGTAATGGATATCGAGAACAAAGATACAACTAGAGACTTTACAGCTAACACTCCTGCTACTGTAGGTACTGCAGGTACTACTGATGTATCAATCACACAAGATCTTACTGCTACAGTTCTTACTTCAACAGGTGTTTCAGCTGGTACGGCTGCTTCAATCGGAAATCCTGAGCTTAATGTTAAGAATGCATACATGAAGACTACTATTGGTGGTGTAAATGTTCAAATGGGTACATGGACTGGTAGTGAAGCACTTCTTGCAAACGCTGCGCCTTCTGAGAACAAAATTTCTCTAGACACAACAATCGGTGGTGTTAAGTTACAATACGAAAACAACCCAGCTGCTTCTACAGGTAACTCAGTTACTGTTTCTGGTGGAGTTGAAGGTGTTAAAGTAACTTATGAGAAGTTCGAAACTAAAGACGACGTAATTGTTGATCTAGCTTATGGTCCAATCAAAGCTCAGTACAGAACTCAAGATGATGATGGTGATTCAAATGACCAAACTTCATACCAAATCGATGCTGATATTCAAGGCATGACTCTTACATACGCTAACATTGATGCTAAAGATGGTGTTTCATCTGATGGTTTCTTTGGTGAGTATGTAGGTACTGCAGACTCAAGCAAGATTGATCAAGCAGATGGTTTCGGTATCAAGACTTCAATGGCTGGTAACACAGTTAACTTGAAGAGCTATGAAGTTAAGAAAAAAGATTCTGTCACAGAAGATCACAACAAAGTTGTTATTACTCGTGCACTTGAGTCAGGCGCTACTTTAGAAGTGACTTATGACAATATGGATACTGGTACAGCATCTACAAGTAAAGATACTCTTGACATTGAGTTAAGAATCGCTTTCTAATCTAGATTTATTTAGATAAAAAAAACCCAGACTTCGGTCTGGGTTTTTTTTTGTAAAATAACTAATATAAATAGTTATAACTTATAAATGTGAAAAAAATTTCAATTCCTTTTCTTCTAGTTTTTATGCTGTTTGTAGGTGTTTTTATAGGCCCTATTAATAAATTCAGCTTAATTTTTACTCCCCATTTCGGAAAGTTTATTTGGTTGATATCAGGAGTTTCTCTAATTCTATTAATTCATTTTATAAAGAATAACGAAACAAAGATTATTAAACATCAAATCCCAATCTCGATGATCGGATTTATATCATATGCTTCATTAACTTACTTGTGGAGCATTAATACCTATGAAGCAGAATTACATTTACTTTTCTATGTAACCTATTTTTTAATATTTGTTACATACCTCACTTTTTTCACAAAAGATAAAATTTTATTTTTTGAGAAATCAATGATCTTATTGACTTTTATTGTCTCTCTTTTGGCCATAGTACAAACCTTTTTCCCATTTTTATTCCTTAATTTTTATAACTCTATTAATCCCCCTTCATTATCTTTTGGAAACAAAAACATGTTAGGACATTTGATAATAATGCTATTACCTATTACCTTAGTGAAAGTTATTTATGACAAAAAGACTAATTTTTATTATCTAATAGTCTTATTTTTAGCTTTATTGACTATTTTTCTTATAAATGCAATGCAGCTCCTTATTGCTTTAGCTTTTATGATAGTTTTATTGCTTGCTTATCATTACCGGAAGAGAAAAACAACTTCTTTTCCAAAGACTTTAAATTTTAAATTTTTGTTTTCTCTTTTTTTTGTATTTCTAATAATATCATCGTACATTTTTTTTATTATCAACACTTCAAAGATTGATACTAAAAATACTGAAGATGTAGGTCTTATGGAGAATTTTATTTCAATTCAACAGGAAAAAATTTCTTCTTATGTCGCAAGTTTTAATGAGTTAAATATTTTTGATAACGAGATTTTTAACAGAAATCAAAGACTTCCTATGTGGGTTAATTCGATGAAACTCATTAAAGATAATTTATTTTTTGGTGTTGGAGTTGGTCAGTGGGCAGGGCATTACGTTAAATATTATGATTCAGTTCTTCCTGATCATCTTGTTTATTCCCATAGGATTCGTTCACAAAACCCCCATAATGAGTTTATTAGAGTCTTTTCTAATCTTGGTTTGTTTGGTTTTGCTATTCTTCTAATTTTAATACTTCAATCCATACGCGAGATTTGGAAAGCCATCAACTCTTCTGAACATGGCAATACTGCATTGGGTCTTAGTCTAGGGTTGGTTGGTTTTTTTGTAATTTCAAATTTCTCTATACCTGTTGAAACTTTTTTTGCACCTGCTTTAGCGATGATTTATTTGGCTATTATATTGATTATAAATAATGTTCAAGAAAACCAAATAATTATCTCCACTAGGTTTAGATTAATATTTAAATCCTTTTTTACTATCTTTCTTTGTTTTATTGTTTATTCTGGCTTTCAAGTTGCTCTAGCTAAATTCATAGATGATTCAATTTTATCTTTACCCCCTGGTGACCCTAATTTTCAAAAGAATATAACTTCTATTGCCTTAAAGGCTCATGAAGTAAAATCTAATAACCCTTACTATTTATTTGTAGCTGCTATCAGCAGTATGCATTCAGGGGACAATGATTCCGCAAAAAAATATTTGAATCAAGCTATTGCGAGAAATCCACATAATGTAACTTATATTATGAATCTTCTGTCGCTTGCAAAAGATTCAAAAAACTATAACGATGTAATTGAGGTTGCCAAAAAAATTCTTGCAATAGATCCAAAAGAGATCAGAGCTTTAGTTCCTCTAACAATTGCTTATTACAACATTAATGATCTAGATAATGCCAATAAAACTTATAAAAAATTGAAAGAGAGTTTTGAGCACTTTAAGGGAAGAGATGGTTTTGATTTAAAATATCAAGAAATTGTTAATTTTGCGCTTTCAGTTGGAGACTATAGTTATGCGGCATATGTGCAAAATGAATACATTGTTAGGAATTCTAGTCCTACTGCCAATTCTTATGCTGTTTATGGAATTGCCCTTTACAATATTTCAGGAAAAAGAAATCAAGCAAAGAATGCTTTTATAAAAGCGTTAGAAATTGACCCTGAGGTATTTATCCCGCCCGAGATAGCGAAAGCCCTTGCCCTGTGAAAATAAATCTAAATAATAGGTCTCTATTTAGTGTGAGAGGATGTGATAGCAAAAGTTTTCTTCAATCACAGTTTTCAAATAACATTAACCAACTTAGTGATGATGAAATACAATTTAATTGTTATTGTCAGCATCAAGGAAAAATCATTGGCATTGTTTGGGTATTCAAATACAAGGAATCTTATTTTTTAAGCTTTCTAAAGGAATTAGAAGGATTAATAATTTCAAAACTTAATATGTTTAAATTAATGTCAGAGGTTGAATTTGAGGATTGCACAAATAAATATAATATCTATGGCCTTATAAATGAAGAGAATGTTAATTCTTTTTCATTGCATAAAAATATAGACATTCTCCTGTCAAGAGAAAATTTTCAATCAGGCAAGATTGATATATGGGAGAAGCTTTGTGTAGAGCATATGATTCCAGAGATTCATCAGATTAATTCCGAAAAACATATCCCGCAGGAGTTAAACCTTGACATCAATGAATTTGGCGTATCTTTTTCTAAGGGTTGTTATCCAGGCCAGGAGGTGATTGCTAGAATGCATTATTTGGGAAAGCCAAAAAGAAGACTATTTCGTTTTTCTTCTAAGTTTAAGGCTATCGTTGGAGACAGACTTAATGTTCATGGTTCTAAATCTCTTAAATCATCAGGTCAGGTGATTAGGGTGGCTAAAGAGAGCGATAATTATCATTTCTTAGGTGTTTTCGAGGCAAAGCATATTAATGACCAAATTTTTTTGAACAATGATCAAAATCGATTGGTTACAATAATTCATGAATAGTAACATCTATATTGATATCGGTAATTCAAATGCTAAGTGGAAATATAAAGATAAGTATTTTGTAACTTCAACCAAAAGATTTAACTTAGATGATCTTCCCAAGTCATCAAATGTATGGTTATCAAATGTATCTTCAGATTTTTTACTTAACAACAAATCTAATGTTTTTATAGTTAGATCCAAGAAAAGATATAAATCTCTAATTAATTCATATGAGTCACCTGATCAACTTGGATCAGATAGATGGCTAGCAATGATTGCATCTTATGAAATAAATCCAAATCAAGCTTTTGCAGTTGTCGATATTGGAACAGCAGTAACCATAGATTTTGTTAATAGTTCAGGGTTACATTTAGGTGGGGTAATATTTCCAGGACTTGAAGAGGTTAGAAAAATATTTAAGCATTTCCCAATATCAAATAAGATTAATAAAATTGAGGTCGGTCAATCAACAAAAGATGCATGGTCAATTGGCACCTTGGGTCTAATTGTCAACGGAATTAATCAAAAAATTAATGACATTAAAATTATTGATCCTAGTGTGAATATCTACCTTACTGGAGGCGGTTTTAATGACGTGGAAGAATTTCTAAACTTTCAATACAATTACAATAAAAATCTAGTACTTGATGGTCTCGAGATATATGTAAATAATATGGGATAATAGCCTTATTTAATTACCATATTTACCTGTGCAAGATTTGAGAGTTTTATCTGGAATGCGTCCGACTGGACAATTACATTTAGGTCATTATCATGGAGTTCTAAAAAATTGGCTCACTCTTCAGAATGAGTACGATTCATATTTTTTTGTTGCTGATTGGCATGCATTTACCACTCACTACGCCGATAAAGTAAATTTGGAAAGTAATGTTTGTCAGATGGTAATTGACTGGCTTGCATCTGGTATAAACCCTAATACTTCAACTATCTTTGTTCAGTCAAAAGTCCCTGAACACGCGGAACTTCACTTACTCTTATCTATGACTACGCCTTTGAGTTGGTTAGAGAGAGTGCCTTCATATAAGGACCAACAGGAAAAACTAAAATCAAAAGATCTCTCCACTTATGGATTTTTAGGTTATCCACTTTTGCAAAGTGCGGATATCTTAATCTATAAAGCAGGAATAGTTCCAGTTGGAGAAGATCAAGTTGCACATGTTGAGCTTACCCGAGAAGTTGCAAGAAGATTCAATTATATTTTTGGACGTGAACATGATTTTGAGGACCGTGCTGAAGAAGCAATAGCAAAAATGGGAAAGAAAAATGCCAAACTTTATCGTTCTTTAAGGAAAGCTTTCCAAGAAAATGGTGATACAGAAGCCATAGAAAAAGCTATAGCCTTTTTAAAGAGTCAGCAAAATTTAACTATCAGTGACAGAGATCGTCTTATTGGCTATCTTGAAGGTATTGGTAAGATTATTCTTCCGGAACCGAATTCTTTATTAACTAAAGCCTCAAAAATGCCTGGACTTGATGGTCAAAAAATGAGTAAATCTTATAACAACACTATTTCATTAAGAGATTCCAATAGTGAGATTGAAAACAAAATTAAAAGAATGCCAACTGATCCTGCAAGGGTTAAGTTAGCTGA
>Ga0255768_10005033_pt1 | contig 12800 bp, 5 predicted proteins | sample 071ome_33_FD_179983 | JGI IMG/M metagenome (GOLD analysis project Ga0255768, IMG submission 179983) | Coastal salt marsh microbial communities from the Groves Creek Marsh, Skidaway Island, Georgia - 071412AT metaG (version 2) | ecosystem: Environmental > Aquatic > Marine > Intertidal zone > Salt...
TACCGGCAATAGAAGTCTGTGCTGTTCCAACAAAGAATGGAATAAACTGTGCCTGATTTGTTGTGTTCTCTGTAGGAACAACACCACTTGCAGGAAGATTGGTTAAGTTAGAACCATCACCATAATATGCCGTGGCACAAACATTACCAGCAGTAGTTGCCGTAACAATACCGGCAAGAGTTACGTTAAAGGAACTATCACCAGTGATCCAACGAGAAGTCTGACATCCGATTGCTAAGTTCTTACTTCCTGTAACTTGAACACTGTTACCAATGGTAATATTATGACTACCAGTCGCATCACCAGCAGAAGCATATCCAAGACCAATATTATGATCACCACTAGATACACCAGATCCAGCATATTTTCCTAAGAAGACATTACATTGACCACCATTCAGATTTCTTCCTGAACCATTACCTATTGCAACGTTCATTTGTGAAGTGCCATCGGCAGCACATCCTGCATTTTGTCCTAAGAAAATATTATTTCCACCAGTAAGTGTGGCGCATTGCGCGACTCCTTTTCCTAGGAATACATTGTTTGATGAGGTACAGGAATTACCAGCATTGTATCCAATAACGACATTACAAGCTCCACTGGTTACTCGTACACCAGCAGTTCCAAGGAAAACATTATAAGCACCAGAAGTCAGACACTTACCTGCATTTTGTCCGATAGCAGTATTATGATTACCAGTAACACCACCAGTACCACCATAACCAGCACATTCACCTAAGAAGGTATTATAACATCCAGTGGTGTTGCAGTATCCTGCCGCTGGACCTAAGAAGGTATTATAACATCCACTGGTGTTGCAACGTCCTGCACCATTACCAAAGAAGTTATTATGAGATCCAGTGGTGAGGGAGAATCCTGAAGAAAGACCAAAGAAGTTATTATTGGATCCAGTACAATTTTTACACCCCGATTGTGTGCCAAAAAAGTTGTTATTAGATCCAGTGGTGTTGTATCTTCCTGCACTTTGACCAAAGAAGTTATTGCCACATCCACACGTATTTGATTTTCCTGCATTACACCCAAAGAAGTTATTACAAGACCCACAAGTATTATCATATCCAGTACATTTACCAAAGAAGTTATTCCAACTTCCCGTGCTGTTGCTTCTTCCTGCCTCATCACCAAAGAAGTTATTATAAGCACCAGAAGTCAGACACATACCTGCATCTTGTCCAATAGCAGTATTATGATTACCAGTAACACCACCAGAACCACCATGACCGGCACAAAGACCAAAGAAGGTATTATAACATCCAGTGGTGTTGCAGTATCCTGCACATCGACCTAAGAAGGTATTATAAGATGCAGTGGTGTTTTTTTCTCCTGCATTATGACCGAAGAAGTTATTAAAACATCCAGTGCTGTTGTCTTGACCTGCACCATAACCTAAGAAAACATTACAAGAACCAGAAGTCAGACACTTACCTGCATTTTGTCCAATAGCAGTATTATTAATACCAGTAACACCACCAGTGCCACCATAACCAGCATAACGACCAATAAAAGTATTATAACATCCAGTGGTGTTGCATCCTCCTGCTTGTTTACCAAAGAAGTTATTATAGCATCCAGTGGTGTTGTTTCTTCCCGCATTAAGACCAAAGAAGTTATTGCAACCTCCAGAAGTCAGACACTTACCTGCATCTTGTCCAATAGCAGTATTACGATTACCAGTGACACCACCAGTACCACCATAACCAGCACAAAGACCAAAGAAGGTATTATAACAACCAGTAGTGTTGCATCCTCCTGCAACATCACCTAAGAAGATATTATTACTTCCAATAGAATTACATTTTCCCGCATAACTACCTAAGAAGTTGTTACGAGATCCAGTGGTGTTGGAGCAACCAGCACGACACCCAAAGAAGTTATTAGAAAAACCAGAAGTCAGACAATTACCTGCATCTTGTCCAATAGCATTATTATGACTACCAGTAACACCACCAGAACCACCAAAACCAGCATTTTGACCTATGAAGGTATTACGACATCCAGTGGTGTTGCAGTATCCTGCATATCGTCCTAAGAAGTTATTATTAATTCCACTGGTGTTGTAGTATCCTGCTCCATTACCTAAGAAGTTATTATTAGTTCCAATGGTGTTGCAGAATCCTGCACATTGCCCCACAAAGAAGTTATAATCACCAGATGTAATACTATTACCGGCATTACATCCTAAGAAGGTATTAAAGCAAGCAGATCCTGTTGCTGGATCATAAGAACCACCGGCACCATCACCACCAAAGAGGTTTCCGTCTGCGTCTTGTCCAAATCCGGGTATTGTAATAGTTGCGGTCGTTCCAATGCCAGCAGCAGTTACCGTAACACCGGGTCCAACAAAGTTGAGTCCTGCAAACGTATATCCAGTGCCAACTTGAACTCCTTCATCATAGATTGCAAGACCTTCAATTCTTTGGTTAATCAGATCAGTAAGATTCTCACCACTACCATAGAATGCCGTTGCACTTATAATACCACTTACAGGATCAAAGGTAATAGCAGTGCCAACATTAACGTCACCACCAGTGAAGGTAGTTGGTCCAGTTACACTAGGAATCGTAGAAACTCCAGTAACATTCAAACTTGAGAAAGTTGGAGTACCAGAAAGAGTGATAATAGCAGTATCAGAACCACTAACAGTGGCAGTTACATTATCACCAACGAAATTAAGAACTGTTATAGAGTTTGCCGTTCCTACAGGAGATCCCTCTTCCTGTACACTAATACCAGAAAGAGCACCGGCACCGGCACTTACATTAGCCCAAACAGGTGCACTACCATTCCAAAGAAGAACTTGATTATTAGCAGCACCAGTTGCATCAACAAAAGTCGTTATCCCACTAGAAGACTGATAAGGAATATCTCCAGTATCTCCACCAGCAAGATTAGTGGCAGTGGTGGCAGTTGCGGCATTGCCAGTTATATCACTGGTAATCGTTGCAGGTAATCTATCATCACTAATGGTTCCTGTAGTAATATTAGCAGCATCAGCAAGATTAGTGGCAGTGGTGGCAGTTGCGGCATTGCCAGTTATATCACTGGTAATCGTTGCAGGTAAGTAAGCATCACCAATCGTTCCAGCATTAATGTTGGAAGCATTAGTATAATAAGAACCCTCTTGTCCATCTAACTTATCGGCATTAGTGGCAATACCAACAAAGTTAGTGTAGTCTAAGTAGTAGGATCCTTCTTGTCCATCTAACTTATCAGCATTAGTGGCAATACCAACAAAGTTAGTGTAGTCTAAGTAGTAGGATCCTTCTTGTCCGTCAAGTAAATCTGCATTCAGATTTGATACAAGAGTTGTGGAAGAAACAGTAAATGGTGCAGTGCCCGCAGTAACATCAGATACAAATCTCGATGCCGTAATAATGCCACTAGTATCTGCACTAAAATTATTAGATAATGTAACTGCCAAATCAACATTACCAGTTCCATTAAAGGATACTGGGGAAGCAGTGGCAACATCACCAGAAACACTGAAGTCTCTTGCGGTTTCTAACTTAGTTGCAGTAGAAGCAACACCAGTCAAATCAGCAGTAATGGTTCCTGCACTAAAGTTGCCAGAACCATCTCTGAATACTATTGTAGATGGAGTATTTGCATCAGTAGCATCTGATGTTACAGTAAATGTAGCGGCACCAGAGTTATTATAAGTTGCCGAACCACTTATTCCATTACCACTAGTCGCAAGTGTTAGAGTATTATCAAGTGTGCCTGTGATAATACCAGAAGCATTAATATTTCTTACAACTGCTAAATCATTTTCGGTAAACTGAACACTACCAGCCGCAAGTCTTGTTCCTGTTGGGAATTGTGTACTACCAATACCAACAGCATAGTTACTCAACCAGGCATCAGTTCCAAGTCCAACAAAAGAACCAGACTTAAACCACATAATTTTCTTATATGTGGCAGGCAGTGTCTCACCAGCACCTGGATTTACAATTGTAATTAATGGATTTCCTTCGGTTGATGCAACTGCAATACCGCCGTGATTTGCGGTAGTATCATTAGAAACATCATTGTTAAGTGCATCAGTCCTAAATCCAAGAATCAGATCAGGGTCAGAAACTCTTAAGGTTTCTGCAAATATAGTCGCAGTAGTTCCACCAATGGTAATATTACCATCAACATTCAGGTTACGATTAATCTGAACGTCTCTATTGACAGTTAAATCTTCACCGATTGTTACATCATTAGGAAGACCAATCTGTGGTGTAGAACCTTCACCCGATCCACCAGTAACTTCTATTTCGTTTGCGGTTCCGGTGATTGACTGAACATAATCACCGGAAGTATAAGTTCCAAGTGTGATGGAATTTGGTGTGATTGTTGCTCCGAGTGCAACATTAGCAGTGCCATCAAATGATACTGCCGAAGCCGTTACAAAACTTCCAGTGATTGAGAAGTCTCTTGCGTTTTCTAGTTTTGTTGCTGTAGAAGCAACACCAGTCAAATCGGCAGTAATGGTTCCTGCACTAAAGTTACCAGAACCATCTCTGGCAACTATTGTCCCAGTAGTATTAGCATCAGTCGCATTACTTGTTACGGTAAATGTTGCGGCACCAGAGTTATTATAGGTTGCACTTCCACTTAATCCCGTCCCAGAAGTGGCAAGTGTTAAATCATTATCAAGTGTTCCTGTAACAATACCAGCAATAATACCAGAACCAGTTATTGTTGTTGCAGAACCAACCGTTAATGAAGTAGAAATATCTACTGAAGCATTGATATCTACATTAGAGGCAAAAGTGGATACACCAGATACGTTTAAGTCGTCTAACTCAGTGTGTCCATCAATATCAACATTACCATTAAAGTCGGCAGCACCAGTAAAGGTTGATACTCCAGATACATTAAGATTATCTAATTCAGTATGACCATCTACATCTAGGTTACCATTAGCATCAATTGCACCAGTAAAGGTTGATACTCCCGATACATTAAGATTATCTAACTCAGTGTGCCCATCTACGTCTAGGTTGCCATTAGCATCAATTGCACCAGTAAAGGTTGATACTCCTGATACGTTTAGGTTTCTTGTTTCAATATCATCTCCAAGTGTGCTTCCAGAAACATATAAAGCACCACCAACATAGAGATCATTTTGGAACGTACCTATTCCGACAAATGTTGATACACCCGATACATTAAGATTATCTAATTCAGTATGACCATCAACGTCTAAGTCACCATTAGCATCAATTGCACCAGTAAAGGTGGATACTCCTGATACGTTTAAGTCATCAAGTTCAGTATGTCCATCTACGTCAATAGATGCATTGATATCAACTGCCGATGCAAAGGTAGAAACACCCGATACGTTTAAGTCATCAAGTTCAGTGTGCCCATCTACATCTAGGTTACCATTAGCATCAATTGCACCAGTAAAGGTTGATACTCCAGATACATTAAGATTATCTAATTCAGTATGACCATCAACGTCTAAGTCACCATTAGCATCAATTGCACCGGCAAAAGTAGAAACACCAACAACATTTAATGTCCCGGAAATATTAGTATCATCTAACTCCGTTCTTCCATCAACGTCTAAGTCACCATTAGCATCAATGGCACCGGCAAAAGTAGAAACACCAACAACATTTAATGTCCCGGAAATATTAGTATCATCTAACTCCGTTCTTCCATCAACGTCTAAGTCACCATTAGCATCAATTGCACCAGTAAAGGTGGAAACACCCGATACGTTTAAGTCGTCTAACTCTGTATGTCCATCTACGTCAATAGATGCATTGATATCAACTGCCGATGTAAAGGTAGAAACACCCGATACGTTTAAGTCATCAAGTTCAGTATGTCCATCTACGTCAATAGATGCATTGATATCAACTGCCGATGTAAAGGTAGAAACACCCGATACATTAAGGTCATCTAACTCTGTATGACCATCAACGTCTAAGTCACCATTAGCATCAATGGCACCAGTAAAGGTGGAAACACCACTTACATTAAGATCATCTAACTCAGTATGTCCATCAATATCAACATTACCATTAAAGTCGGCAGCACCAGTAAAGGTTGATACTCCTGATACGTTTAAGTCATCAAGTTCAGTATGACCATCTACATCTAAGTTACCATTAGCATCAATTGCACCAGTAAAGGTTGATACTCCCGATACATTAAGGTCATCTAACTCTGTATGACCATCTACGTCAATAGATGCATTGATATCAACTGCCGATGTAAAGGTTGATACTCCTGATACATTAAGATCATCTAACTCAGTATGTCCATCAATATCAACATTACCATTAAAGTCGGCAGTACCAGTAAAGGTGGATACACCAGATACGTTTAAGTCGTCTAACTCAGTATGTCCATCTACATCGAGTCCATCGTTGATATCTACATCAGAACTGAAAGTAGATATACCAGTAACACTTAAGGTTTGAGATATATTTACAGCATCAAGTTCGGCAAATCCATCGACATCTAAATCACCATTAGCATCAATGGCACCAGCAAAGGTGGATACACCGCTGATGTTAACGTTATCTAACTCAGTGTGTCCATCAACATCTAATCCACCATTAGCATCAATATCACTAGAAAAAGTAGCAATACCAGTTACTGTTAAATCCGAAAACGTGTTTCCACTACCAGTTACAACAACTGTTGTTGCATTAATTATTGAAGCTGTTATTGTATCAGCAACACTTACAGACCCTCGAACATCAAGTTGTTCTGATGGTTCAAAAATGGTAGTACCAATACCAACCTGACCAATAACCTCTAATACCTTTTGGTTTTCGGTACTTCCTTCTATACCAATTTTTTGTTGCTGCTGTCTGCCGCTAAGAAAACGTATTGGTGCTGCCATTGTACTTTAAATATTAGAGATTTGATGTTTCTAGAATGCTTGACAAAAACTTGAGGTCAGTAGCATTACTACCAACCATCGTCAGTGTATCTCCCGTTTCTACTACCAACTTTCCAGGGAGAAGATTAGCAGTATCACTGGCTGGGATTGCTAAGTTCTTAACAATCTCAGTGTCAGTTCCACTTCTGCGATGACCAAAACTGATTGTTTGAGTTGATGACCCAACATTAGTTACTTGTGCTAAAAGAACAACACCCGTATAACCGATAGGTGCCGTGTAGATTCCAACTGTGCTTGTTCCAACTACACTCGTGATAGTCTGGAATACATTTACTGCTGCTGCTGCAACTGCCATTTGATTAATCTCCTCCTAATGCAAGAATGAATGGTGTTACTTGTGAGAATAAACTCTTAATGTATACATTACCGGATACAGTTCCGGTTGATTGATTGATCACAACACCATCACCAATCCTAAAGTTACCTCTCTGATCTGTGCTGGTATAGTTAATCCTGCCGCCATCATTAGTAATCACTTCATTTTCTTCAATCGCAACACCACCTCTTGATGGATATGCAGTTTCTATAGTGTTTCCGGCACCAATATATTGGAAAGAATGTGAACTTACAATCTGGAAACTTTGTCTTGCAAAATATGCCGTGCTTCCAACTCCAACTTCATTATTTAGATTCTGCACCAAACTGATTGTTGTGATACCAGCAGATGGTTCAGTTGACTCAAGAACATCATAATAAATTGCGTCTATCTGTGCTGTTGCTGCGGCATCAACTCCACCACCACCAGAGAAAGAAACATTAGGAACACCCGTATATTGTGATCCGGCACTTCTTACAGTAACCACTGTCACTGCACCATTTTCTACAGTTGCCGTTGCCTGTGCAGGAATGGCAACACCAGGACCAGTTGGAGCATCAATCGTTACTGTAGGAGGTGAAGTATATCCAGATCCACCATTTGTAACCACAATATCACTAACAACATAGTACTTACGATCAAAGTAAAGTGCCTGACCATCATAAGGACGATTGTTACCTACACCAGAAACAGTAACAATATTCTGACTTACTGCCGCAGTAGAACTTACTGTTCCAGTATAACGATCAATACAACTAGAAGTCTCATCACCAACTCCTTCGGCAACTAATCCCTTTGTTCCGAATGAAGAGTTGGAGTTTGTGAGATCTAACTGACCACCTTTACCGGCATAGATTGCAGTGTCATCACAAATGGTGAAAATAGAAACCAACTGACAATATGCACCGTTAGTTACCGAAACTCCGATACCACCTTGATTGAACTGGGTATAGGAGTCAACGTTGAATGAACCCTGAACACCAATATTGTTTACCTGATCTCCTTCATCGGCATTGAATCCATCAATCTTTGCTCCAATACTGCCAGCAATAAAGTTGGTGCAGTTTCTTACATAAGGACCTTTTGTGATAACACCAGTTCCTTGAAGTGGACTTAATGATGGATCAGTTATACCAGAAACAATCGCACCACTGTTTCCGGGATAGTTTGTTGTGATACCTGCAGATGCGGGACCAACATCAATAATCGTGGTTACGATTCCTGCACAAGTCGTAACTGCAGAATGAACATTTGCACAGTTGCCTACATCATAAGAACCACCCTCTGCCTGAATACTTTCATCCTTGACTTGAGTTACAATAGATTGATATCCACCATTCCAAGTAATATTGTTGATGCAGGATCTTGCAATACCAACCGAATAATCAATCGCAGCAATCGTTGCATCCTTTACACTATATCCGTTTGGATCAGTTCCGGTAATGTGTTGTAGTGCTCCACCAGCAGTATAATATGATTTACCGGCACCTACACACTTGGAGTTACCACCTCTCGTAATATCGTGGCAGATTGCTCTGTAAATATCTTTGATATCATCTCTACAATTCTGAGGATCTGTTGGAGTTCCACCAGAATCAACAACTTGGAAAGCAGGGTTTTTGTAGTCCGTGCTTGTCAGATATCCTACTGCTTCATTTGCAATGAAATCTAAGTTCTGACGAATCAATCTTGCGGCATCAAAATATCTGTCAGAAGAAACACCGAGTAGTGGACGGAATGCAACGACTGCCGCACCATTCGTCATCGGACCACCGACAAAACTGAGATCAGTTAAGTGACATCCTTGACCAACATAGAACAAATCAGTGTTTGTATTTTGTGGTGCGACCAGACAACGACGAAGTTCTGTTCCTTCTACCGAAACATTGTCTGCAAGATTGATGGGATTATTTTCAGTATAAGTTCCGGGATAAACCTTGACCGTATCACCAGGAACTGCAAGGGCAACTGCTGCTTTGATTGTTGCCTTTGAATTGTTTACGTCTAATCCAGTATTATCATCGTTACCATTTTGAGTAACGAATAAAGTCTTACCCGCAAAAGTTGTTGTGCCTGCACCAACTTCTACGATTCTTGTACCAACACCAACACCACCTGTATCCTGTTTTAGGAAAATCTTACCATCATAAAAGTTGACAGCTAATTCACCTAACTGTAACTGTCCTTCTGTTGGTTTTTTGCCAGCGACCGCTGACCTCTTTATCCTAATCGGAGTGGCCATTTATTATTCTATCGGTATGTACCGGTTCAGAACAGTATATACTGTCCTTTTCATTTATTTATAATACAATATTTCTTCTCGTTCCGTAACGATAAAGATTCGTTGGAGGTTCTGGTTTCATCCAATCTTTGATTTTTTCATATCTTTCCATACTAAAAAACTCCTGGGAAGAATACCATTCTTCCCAAGGAGTATGACCCTTGTCTTGATTACATTCGTGGCAGGCACACACACAGTTCTTGGTGAAATCTGCACCACCCTTAGAACGAGGAACAATGTGGTCTATTGTGAGTTCTTCATCAGACCCACAATAGGCACACTCTAAATCCCATTCTTCCTTTATCTTTGCCCTCCATAATCTTTTCGCTTCGGCAGAACTAGTTGTTTGGAGGTTAAAGACATAGGCTTGGGGATTGTTGTAGAGAGGCATAAGAAATTGCGTCCTACTACTATTTAGAAACCGTACCTCCCTTTAAGGGCATTATAGTTTTGTTGGACTTCTGCTGTTGATAATGATCTACCTTTGTATACTCTAACAGCTGAAATTTTTCCTGACATTGCATAATTTCCCCAACCCCATCCAGGTGTTCCACCTACTGCAAAATTAGAAGTAGATGAAGTTGCCGACCAGTCCCAGGTCTTAGTGTCTTTCAGTTCACCATTTTGATAAAATTTAATATCTCCACTAGTCCCAGTCGCAACATAATGTGCCCACTGATTTGATATTGGTGACATTGCTATACCTTGCCAACTACCTGGATACCCTCTGAAACTTCCACCTGCTGACCATATGTGTGCGGTATTATTTGAACCGCCAAACTGAAAAACTCCAATGTGTCCCACATCACCACTTCCACTAGTAAAATACTCCCACCACTCTATGGCAAATTCTTCGGTTCCAAATAAGAAATCTGTATTAGAAGAAGTTACTGCATAAGCATTAGACCCATCAAACACAATAGAACCACCATCATCAGAACTATAAGTGGGTCCGTTGGTTAAGGTTCCACTGTTTCCATTACCACTTATATCAGTCCAGGTGGTTCCTGTACCTGGATAAGACTTAGTATTACCTGCATCCAGTGCTAATACTAACCCATCTTCTTTTATTTCTGGTCCTGCAAATACTCCCATCAGACATACCTCCCTTTGAGTGCATTGTAGTTTTGTTGGACTTCTGCTGCCGTTAATTCTCTGTTGTAATAGGTGGTATTAGATATAAACCCTCTCATGGACTCTGGCGCATAAGAATGATTTCTACCTATGTATGGAGTAGTTGATGTAAAGTTGTAATCGTAAGTGTACGTGCTTCCAGCTTGGACCCCATTTCGGTATAACTTTAAGGTTCTTGATCCACTAACACCGCCATTCCCGACAAAGGCAATGTGCCACCATTCATCGTTGAAAGATGTGTCGTAATCAGCTATTCTATACCCTTGAGCATAATAGAACACTCCATAAGTTAAAGAATCCATATACACTCCACCGTATGTTGTATTACTTCCAGTTCCACTGAATAAGACGGATTTAGTTCCAACACCAGTTTCTGCAGTTGGTATATGCTTTGCCCAGAAGTTCCAAGTAAATGCGCCAGTCCCTGGAGCAATTTGCGAGCTTGAAAGTGTCGCATAATCATCCACCCCATCAAACTCAAAGTATTTTGATGCAGATGGTCCAACAGAAGTTAAGGTTGGAACACCAATAATAACCTGAAAAGTATGAGCACTTGGACTTGCATCAACATTCGTCCCTCCCTGACAACACAAAAGTGTTGTATTCGTAACGGCAGTCAGTGGAGAAGATGGTGGTGTGAAGTCTGATGTGTAGAGTGCAGTTCCTTTGACTACACGGACGTTGGAAATATATCCATCCCAAGTATAACTACTGTTGCCATTTGCTCCTATAAGAAGCGAGTATGTATTACTAAAATCATGAGTGTAGCTACTAACATCAGTTTCTTTAACACCATTCTTAAAAGCTCTCATTGTTCCCGATTCTCTAGCAAATGCATAGTGAGTCCAGGTGTTTAATGATGGAGCAGGGGCATAAGATACAGAAACGCTGTTGTTATTAGTATGTGCAAGATTTATACTTGAGTTTCCAGAACCATATGCAATTCTCCAAGAATTACTATTAAAAGAACTGGAACCTCTTTTTCCAATAATTCCATCAAAATCTGTCAGTGAATTTGCATATACCCAAAACTCAATGGTAAAATCACCAGTACCAAAATCTAAATCAGCACTGTCAGCAATACTCAAATATTCGGTGCTTCCATCAAACTCTACATATCCAGCCTCAGGAAACGGACCATCACTATGAGATGTTCCACCAGTTAAAGTTCCATTATTACCACCAAACGTATCAGTCCAAGTGGTTCCAGACTTCCAAGACTTGGAGTTCTGTGCGTCCAGTGCTAATACAAGTCCGTCAGTTACAATGCGTGGTGAGTGTCCGAGTCCCATTATGCATACCTCCCTTTGAGTGCGTTGTAGTTTTGTGTAACTTCTGCTGCTGTGAGTCCTTTACCTTTATGAACTTTCACATTAGAGATCTTACCTTTTAGTTGGTTCGTAATAGAATTATCTACGTTTGCTGCTCCGATTACAAAAGTATCTGTCGTATTATTGTAGAATGAAAAGTTTTGTGTTCCACTAGCAGAAGAAACACTATCTATGTAAATGGTTGTTGTTCCACTAATTCTAGACGCAACAAGATGATACCATCTGTTAGCAGTAAATCCGACATTATTTGCTACAACATTAGTAATTCCTCCTATTGCACCATCACTAGATGCTGAGAAATAGAGGTCATCACCAGAAGAATCATAATAAAAGAGATAACTTCTCTGATTATTTGTATTATCCCATACTCCAAAAATTGACTCACTTCCAGATAATCCAGATCCAAACTGAACCCATGACTCTATAGTAAAGTCTTCATTGCCCAGTCTCAAATTAGCAGTGTTTGTAATAGCAACATAATCATCAGTCCCATCAAACTCAAAGGCACTTGCAGGGGAACCTAAGTTTGCTGCTGCATTTCCAGTAACAGAAATACTATGAGCACTAGAACTTGCGTCGGCAATGGTATTACCTTGGCAGGTTAAGAGAACTGTATTCGGAACAGCAGTCAGTGGTTTTGTCGGTGGTGTGAAGTCTGATGTATAGAGTGCGGTTCCTTTGACGATACGGAGGTTGGAAATGTATCCGTTTAGATCCAATAAGTTGTTGGTGTTCGTAGTTCTTCCGATTCGCAAGTCATTTCCTAGGCTATTTGCGAGGGTGTATCCGCTGCCAACAGTGGATGTA
>Ga0255768_10005054_pt1 | contig 12774 bp, 12 predicted proteins | sample 071ome_33_FD_179983 | JGI IMG/M metagenome (GOLD analysis project Ga0255768, IMG submission 179983) | Coastal salt marsh microbial communities from the Groves Creek Marsh, Skidaway Island, Georgia - 071412AT metaG (version 2) | ecosystem: Environmental > Aquatic > Marine > Intertidal zone >...
CGTGCCTCGGCTGAGGTACTCCTTCACGATGTCGTTCTGCGTCGTGCCTCGCAGGGCCGCTGCATCGACGCCTTGCTCCTCGGCGTTGGCGACATAGAGCGCGAGCAGCCACGCTGCCGTCGCGTTGATTGTCATCGAGGTGTTCATCTCTCCGGGCGGGATGCCGTTGAGGAGCGTTCTCATATTGCCGAGATGCGCGACGGGGACACCGACCTTGCCGACCTCACCGGCCGCGAGTTCGTGGTCGGGGTCGTAACCGGTCTGCGTCGGCAGGTCGAAGGCGATCGATAGACCCGTTTGACCCTTGGCGAGATTGGTCCGGTAGAGCTCGTTGGACTTCTCGGCGGTCGAGTGCCCCGAGTAGGTCCGCATCATCCAGGGGCGATCGGGCTCACCTCGGGTACTCACGACGCGACCGCCTCGTGGAGCAGGTCGAGGTAATCCGGCCGGTCGATGTCGACCGCGCCGAGGGACACCAGGTGGTCGGTGGTCCACTGCACGTCGAGAAGTGTGCCACCGGTCGCGTTCAGCCAGTGCACGAGGTGGACGAGCGCGACCTTCGAGGCGTCGGTCGCCCGGTGAAACATTGACTCGCCGGCGAAGAACCCGCCGATGCGCACGCCGTACAGTCCTCCGACCAACTCATCGTCAAGCCAGGTCTCAACGGAGTGCGTCCAGCCCATCTCGTGGAGGTACGAGTACGCGTCGATGAACGCTCGGTTGATCCACCCACTCGGTCTCCTCGGGTCGGCGCAGGCCTCCATCACCTCGGTGAATCGAGTATTGAAGCGGACCTCGTAGCGACGGAGGCTTCGGCGTAACGATCGCGACACCTTGAGTCCGTCGAGGGGGAGGATCGCACGCGGGTCTGGGGAGAACCAACCGATCCGCCGGCGGTCGATCGGCATCGGGAAGAGCCCTGCTCGATACGCAGCCAGGATCGTTCCGGGTTCCAGATCCGCGCCGATCGCGACCATGTCGGTCTCATCGGTTGGTCCGGCCGTGGGCATGGCCCACTCGCTCGGCTCTGGTTCGACGGGCCGTCGCAGCACTGGGAGCGCGGCGGTCGGGATCAGCGGGTCGTCAAAGAATCGATCACCGTTCACGTTCCGTACTCCAGGAAGCCTCGGCCCGTTTTGCGACCGAGGTGACCGGCGGCCACGAGCCGTCGCAGTTCCGGATGAGGGAGGCTCGCCGGATCTCCGGTCTCGCGATGAAGGGTCTCAAGAATCCGGAGCGTCGTATCGAGGCCGATGAGGTCGAGCAGCTCGAATGGCCCCATCGGGAAGTTGCAACCGCCCCGCATGGCTCGGTCGACATCTACCCGGCTGGCCACGCCGCGTTCGGCGAGGGCGATCGCGGCATTCAAATAGGGGAAGAGCAACGCGTTCACCACGAACCCCGCCCGATCGGCGACTCGGATTGACTCCTTGCCGCAGTCCGCGGCGAAACGCTCCACCAGCGCGATGGTCGACTCGGCGACGGTCACGGGAGTCACTATCTCGACGAGTGGCATCGCGGTCGCCGGGTTGAAGAAGTGCAGCCCGCACACTCGGTCGGTTCGCGTGGTAGCCACGGCGAGCTCGACGACTGGGAGCGTGGAGGTGTTCGTAGCGAGGATCGCCTCTGGGTCGAGGAGATCATCGAGTTCGCTCACGAGTCGCCGCTTCACCTCGAGGTCCTCGATCACCGTCTCAAGCACGAGTTCACAGGCCGCGAGTTCGCCGAGATGGGAGGTATGGCTGATCCTGGAGACGGTTGCGTCGGCCTCCGTGGCCTTGAGCCGACCCTTGTCCACCGACCTTTGCAGCCTCGAGGCGACTTGGGCGACGACTGCGGCCGCGCCTTCCTCGGTTCGCGCGCGGACGATGACCTCGAAACCGGCCGAAGCGACGACTTCGACGATGCCGGCACCCATGATGCCCGAGCCGACCACTCCGACTCTGGTGAGACCTGACCCGCCCGCCATGGGGGCAACCTAGTTACCGATCGGTAAGCGGTGACGAGTCGGGATGAATCGGCTCGGGAGAGTCGGGTCGGCGACGTAGTGTCGGCGATTGTGAGCGGAGTTCTCAGTGGCACGATCGCACTGTTCGGGGGAGGCCCCTTCACCGCGAACGATGAGTTGGATCAGGTCCTACTTGCTGGGCGCTCTCGGGTGACGGTGGTCCCGACGGCTGACGCCTTTGAGCGTCCCGCCGAATTGATCGACCGTGCGCGTGTCTGGGGCGAACGACTCGGTGTCGAGGTTGACCCGCTCATGGCGATCACCCGACCGGATGCTTCCAACAGCGATCTCGTCGCGATCGCCGAAGGGTCCGAGGCGGTGTGGCTCGTCGGTGACTCGCCGATCCATCTGCGGACCGTCATGACGAACACACCACTATGGACGGCGATCACCGGTGTCCTCGAACGCGGCGGTGTGCTCGCGGCAGTCGCAGGAAGCGCTGCTGCGCTCTGCGATCCGATGACCGATCCTCGAGGAGGCGCGCTGACGATCGGTCTTGGTCTGGTCTCTCCATTCGCTGTCTTCACGGAGACTGAGACGTGGACGCCGGAACGTCTGCAACGCGCCCGTCAACTCGCGGGTGATGTCGCGGTCGCGGAGTTGCCGACTGGTTCGGCGATCGTCGGTCGCGGCGATGGCGCGAGCCGTGTGTGGGAGACCATCGGGTCGGTCACCCTCCACGGCGAGCTGCCGCGCTGATTCCTCACCGCCAGGCGAAGACCGGCTGCTCGAGGTGGTCGACCCGCCGGTCGGTCTCACCATCAAGCCCGACCCAACGGAACTGAACCAGCACCGCTCCGGTTGGGGCGTGGATCAGATCGTTGCCGAGTGGCACCTGCACGACCGGTCGGTCGCTCTCGGGAATGTCCACGTAACGAGGAGAGTCGTCTCGGCACAGGTTGTGGAGCCCGACCCGGAAGACCGCCTGCACCTCGGCGGCCGCGGGACGGAGGTCAGGATTCGACTCTCCCCAGACGACGACCGGGGTGATGACATACCCCGAGCGGGTCGGGTAGTCGTCGAGCAGGCCGAGCACCGAGCTCTCTTCGAATCGGATGCCGAGCTCTTCATCGACCTCGCGCAACGCCGCGTCGATCGGCCCCTCCCCGTGATCGAGCCGGCCGCCCGGAAGCGCCCATTGGGCCGCGTGGGAGTTCAGTCGAGCGGCTCGTCGACAGAGCAAGAACGCCGCTCCGCCCGCCACACCCACCATGCGACCGTCGAGGCCGGCCGTGTCGCCGGGCACCATGTCGAGTGATGTCCCATCGGGGAGGGTGGGGTCTCCGTCGTGTTGGATCGGATCTGAGTCGCAGATCACGATGGCGACTGCGGCGTGTCGCCGTCCGTCGAGCTCGTGGCTCAGGCGGCGGTGACGAGAGAGATTGTCGGAGATCCGATCGCGAAGGTCGTCGTCGAACGCGAGCACGAGGAAACCTTCGCAGGTCGGTCGAGGCTTCAGCGATACGCGTTGGTGATCGGCACTCGTCGGTCGCGGCCGAACGCCTTACGGGTGACCCGCACACCAAGTGGAGCCTGACGCCGCTTGTACTCAGCGATGTCGACGAGGCGAGTCACTCGGCGGACGATGTCTGGGTCGAACCCCACTTCGATGAGCTCGTCGGTCGTCATGTCGCGCTCCACGTAGCCCGCCAAGATCTGATCGAGCACGTCGTACGGCGGCAGGCTCTGATCGTCCCGTTGATCCGGTCGAAGCTCGGCGGACGGCGGTTTGTCGATGACTGACACCGGAACTGTGTCGCGTGCGTCGCGCGCGTTGACGTACCGACATAGGTCGTAGACGCGGGTCTTCAGTAGATCCTTGATGACCGCGTAGCCGCCGACGGAATCGCCGTAGATCGTGAAATAGCCAACGGCGAGTTCACTCTTGTTACCGGTGGTGAGCACCATCCACCCGAACTCGTTCGACAGGGCCATGAGGATCTGTCCACGGCACCGCGATTGCAGGTTCTCCTGGGTGAGACCCGCCTCGCGCTCGGTGAACGACTCCTCGAGCATCGATTCGAAGGCGCTGAACGCTGGTTCGATCGAGATCGTCCGGATATCGACCTCGAGGTTCGCGGCCAGCAGGTGGGCATCGCTCAAGGAGTGATCGGAGGAGTAGCGCGAGGGCATGGCGACACCGTGTACGTGATCGGCGCCGAGGGCATCCACCGCGACGCAGGCGACGAGGGTGGAGTCGATCCCTCCGGAGAGACCGATCACCACATCGGTGAAGCCGTTCTTCCGGCAGTAGTCGCGCGTGCCGAGCACGAGTGCCTCGTAGAGCTCGGCGTCTCCGTCGATGGCCGGTGCGATCGGGTCAGTCACGGTGGGCCGCGGGGCCTCCTTCGCGCCGCTCACCTGAACCACCGGTAGCGATGCATCGCCGGAATCGTCGGCGACCTCGATGTCGACCACGCGGAGGTCTTCGATGAACAGCGGTGACCGCGCGACGAGCACCCCGGTCGCATCGACGGCGAAGGATCCGCCATCGAAGACGAGCTCATCTTGACCGCCGACCTGATTCACATACACCACTGGGCATCCGAGCTCGCGGGCCCGCCCCGCCATCATCTCCTCGCGCTCGGTGTCCTTGTCATGGTGATATGGCGACCCGTTGATGCTGACGATGACCTGCGCGCCTCCGACAGCGAGGTCGGCGTGAGGTCCGATCGACCCCCACATGTCCTCGCAGATCGACACGGCGACGCGGACGCCGGCAACCTCGAAGAGTTCCAGAGGCGCGTCCCCGGAGCGGAAGTAGCGGCGCTCATCGAACACCGCGTAATTCGGTAAATCGCGTTTGTCGTAAACGCCGACCACCGAGCCGTCGCACACCACCGCCGCGGAGTTGAGCAGGGCTCCCGGCGTGCCGGTCACCGTGCCGATCACTGCCGGGCAGGTCCCGATCCCGTCAGCGAAGCGCCGCAGGGCCGCATCGATATCGGCGACGAAGCGCGGCTTCAGCAGCAGGTCCTCCGGCGGGTAACCGCAGATCGCTAACTCGCCGAACACGACGAGATCCGCGCCGAGATCAACCGCCGAGGCGTACATCTCGAGGGCCCGATCGACATTGCCCCGCAGGTCACCGACCACCGGGTTCATCTGAGCGAGCGCGATCCTCAACCCGGCCACGCCCTCAGGCTAATGAGCGTCCCGCCAGCCGGCTCCTCGACCGTCACCGAGGCGTTCGATCTCAGGAGTACTGGTCGAGGATCGAGGTCTCGGTCACCCGGGCGAGTCGCTCGCGGATTTGTTGGGCGAGCGCATCGTTGACCCCGTCGACCTCAGCGAGTTCCGCGACCGTGGCCCGCTGCAGCCGGGCGAACTCGCCGAAGTGGTTGGCGATTCGACACGACAACTCATCGGGGAGTCGGTTCACGCGGCGCAGGACCCGGAGGCCTTTCGGAGCGAGCTCGAGGTCGAGGTCGGACAGGTCGCCCCGATGCAGGGTGCTCGCGACCACGCGCAGATCACGAAGACCGTCGTCGTCGAGTCGGGACAGCTCGGCGAGCGTGTCCTCGGCGTCGCGGGCCATCGGGAGGTAGTCGGCGACGATCAGATCGAGTTGATCGTCGATTTCCCCGTAGAGCTCGTCGAGCTGAAGGCGAAGCAGCCGAGCGTCGACACCGAGCTCGATGATCAACACCTCGATCTCGTCGGCGATCCGATGCACCATCTCGCCTCGCTGCATGACGACTGCGACATCGCGAACCGTCACGACGTCTTCGAACTCGAGCGCGGTCAAACTCGCGATCGACGACGAGAGCCGTTCGGAGTAGCGCTCGAGGGTCTGCAACGCCTGGTTCGAGCGGTCGAGCAGGCGACCGGTCTCTTGGAGCTGATGTTTGCCCCCTCCGGCGTACACGTTGATGACACCCATTTCCTCGGATGCGCTCACCACCGGCACATCGAGCGATCGGGCGACCCGTTCCGCGGTGCGATGCCGGGTGCCGGTCTCACTCGTCGGCACGGTCGGTTCGGGCACGAGGTGGACGTTGGCTCGGGCGATCCGGCCTCCGTCGGAGGAGATGATGATCGCGCCGTCCATCTTCGCGAGCTCAGAGAGCCGTTGAGGTGAGAACGGGGCGTCGACGAGGAACCCGCCAGTGCAGATCGAGAGCACCTCGGGTTCGTCGGAGAGCACGAGCAGCGCGCCCGCTTTCGACCGAACCACCCGATCGATCCCGTCGCGGAGCGGGGTGCCCGGAGCGACCCGCGCCAGAGCGAGCCGGAGCGGCTCATTGGCAGGTGGATGACGCTCCGGCATGTGTGGAGTGTACGGGCCGTTCCGCGGCGCCTTCCTGCGAGAGGCGCTGTGATCAGACGATCAGATCAGCAGCAGCCAACGCGGCGGCGATGTCCTCGACGCGGACGAGCCGGGAGGACGCGTCGTCGGAGGGCGTGCGCTCGGGAACGAGGATGCGGTCGAACCCGAGCCGTTCCGCTTCAGCGAGACGCCGGTCGGGGCGCGAGGCCTGACGGATCTCACCGCCGAGGCCGACCTCTCCGAACACGGCGAGACCGGAGGGAAGCGGACGGTCGACGATCGCCGAGACGATGGCGAGGGCGATCGCGAGATCGACACCCGGCTCGGTGAGACGGACTCCGCCGACGGTCGACACGTAGACATCGTGCTCGTGTACCGGCAGACCGGCGTGGCGGTTGAGCACGGCGAGCAGCAGGGCAAGTCGGGCTTGGTCGACTCCTTGGCTGGTGCGGCGCGCAGGCACACCGGGCGGCGCTGGGGTGGTCAGCGCTTGGATCTCGACCACGATCGGCCGGCGACCCTCGAGGGTGGGGGTGACCACTGAGCCGGCCACACCGACTCGACGATCGGCGAGGAAGAGATGGCTGGGATCGGCGACACCGCGGAGGCCATCACCGGTCATTTCGAACACGCTGAGATCGTTGGTGGAGCCGAAACGATGCTTCACCGCGCGAACCAATCGGAGGGCGTGGTGACGCTCGCCCTCGAAGGTGATCACGGTGTCGACGAGATGCTCGAGCACCCTCGGCCCGGCGAGATCACCTTCCTTGGTGACGTGTCCGACGAGCACGACAGGGAGATCACGCCGTTTCGCCTCGGCCACGAGTCGCTGCGTGACCGCTCGGACCTGGGCGACCGAGCCAGCGGCCGAAGGGAGTGACGGGTCAGCGACGGTCTGTACCGAGTCGACGATCATCAGCGTGGGGGAAACCTCCTCGATGGCCGCGAGAGCGGAGCCGAGGTTGGTCTCGGGCAGGAGCCACAGGCTCTCGGAGGTGGAGCCGAGCCGCTCAGCGCGATGTCGAACCTGCTGGGCGCTCTCCTCGGCGCAGACGTAGAGCACCGGGCCAGACCATGAGTGCGCCACCTGGAGCAACAGAGTGCTCTTGCCGATACCCGGCTCACCGCCGACCAGGGTGACCGAACCGGGCACCAGACCACCGGAGAGCACACGGTCGAACTCGGCGATCCCGGTTGGCCTCGGTTCGCCCGCGATCGCATCGACCTCGCCGATCGGCACCGGACGCGAACCAGGGCCAACTGGCGCGACGGGCTGATCGCCGCCGGAGGACACAACCTCCTCGACGAGGGTGTTCCACTCACCGCAGCCGGTGCACTGCCCCGTCCACTTCGGATGATGGGTGCCGCAGGTGGAGCACACGTGCGCGATTCGGGGGCGACTCACCTGACCATTCTGGCCCCACGGTGTGGCACCGGTAGGGTGCGGGCATGCCGACTCCCTTCCCGCCGTTCGACGGATCCGCCCCCCGCCAGCAGAAGTTCTCCGAGCCGCCCGAGATGGGCATCGACTCCTCGAAGCGCTACAGCGCCACCATGACGGTGTCGATCGGAGGCGAGACGATCGGCGACTTGGTGATCGCCCTCGACGCGGTCAACGCGCCGGTGACGGTCAACAACTTCGTCTTCCTCGCGCTCAACCACTACTTCGACGGGATCATCTTCCACCGGATCATCAACGGGTTCGTCTGCCAGGGCGGCGACCCGGGCGGCACCGGCACCGGTGGCCCCGGCTATCGATTCGCCGACGAGCTGCCGAAGCCCGGCCAATACCAGCTCGGATCGCTCGCCATGGCCAACGCCGGCCCGAACACGAACGGCAGTCAGTTCTTCCTCATCAGCGGCCCGAGCGGCGTGCAACTGCCCCCGCTCTACAGCCTCTTCGGGCAGACCGTGAAGGGCCTCGAGCTCATCGACCGGATGCAGAACGTGCCGACCGGCCCCGGCGACAAGCCGACCACCCCGGTCGTCATCGAGTCGGTCACCATCACCGTCGCCGACTGATCGCGACTATGGGCGGCCCCTCCGTCCATCTCGATATCGCCCAAGCGCGTCGTCTCGCGCTTGGCGCTCAGGGCTTCGCTCGATCACGTCCGGTCGGCCGCGTCGACCGCCGCCACCTGCGTCGCGCCATCGACGACATGGGCCTTATCCAGATCGACTCGGTCAACGTGTTGGTCCGGAGCCAAGAACTCCCGCTCTTCGCCCGACTCGGCCCCCATCCACGCGACCTCATCCCCGCGGCGACCGCCGATGGGGAACTCTTCGAGTACTGGGTGCACGAGGCCTCTCATGTGCCGACCGCGCACCATCATCTGCACCGCTGGAAGATGGGAACACCCCATCGCTGGGGTGGCATCCGCCAGGTGGTTCGCCGTCGGCCCGACCTCATCGACACGGTCCTCAACCGCATCACCGAGGAGGGCCCCCTCACCGCCGGTGACCTTCGCCAGCGGCGCGGGCCGAAAGGACCGTGGTGGGATTGGGATGACGCGAAGGCCGTACTCGAGCACCTTTTCTGGGAGGGACGACTCACCGCCCGGCGACGCGAACGAGACTTCGCGCGCCTCTACGACCTTCCGGAACGTGCGCTGCCGACGGAGGTGCTCAATCGGCCGACCCCCGATGAGGCCGACGCTCGAGCCGAACTTGTGGCGCTGGCCGCTCGCTCGCTCGGCGTCGCGACGCTGTCCGATCTCGCCGACTACCACCGACAGCGACAGTCCGATTGCAAGCCGATCGTGAGGCGACTCGTTGAAGAGGGGCGACTCGTCGAGGCCGAGGTGGAGGGGTGGGACGAGCCCGCCTTCGTTGATCCGAGCGTCACCTTGCCTCGGCGTATCGACACCTGCGCACTCCTCAGCCCCTTCGACCCAGTTGTGTGGAGCCGGCCCCGCGCCGAACGGCTCTTCGGATTCCGATACCGGATCGAGATCTACACGCCGGCACCGAAGCGCGTGTTTGGCTACTACGTGTTGCCGGTGCTGGTCGACGACCGTCTCGTCGGACGTCTCGACCTGAAAGCTGACCGGGAGGCGTCAACGCTCCGAGTGCTCTCCGCGCACGCTGAGGCGGGTGGGCTCGCCGAGCAGTCGGCGGGGCGAATTGCGAGAGAACTCGCCTCGATGGCTGAGTGGCTCGGCTTGGAACGTGTGGATGTCGTCGCCCGAGGCGACCTCAGTGAGCCGCTGCGTACGGCCGGTCGTTCCGCAACGCCCACCTGATCGTCCGAGTGATCAACTCGCCCGCCGGTCGAACAGCGAGTCGCTCGGTGACCGGGAGATACGGGATGAGCAGATGGCGCCTCGCCCACAGCGGCAAGAGGCCGACCGCGGAGGCGGCGAGTAGTCCGTACGCCGGACGACTCGAGAGGGGAAGCGGGGGTTCGAGCAGCAAGTAGCGGGTCGCCTCGCGAGATGCCTCGGTGGAGGCGAGTTCGGAACGGAAGGAGCGCAGCACCTCATCGAGTTCGGCGATGCTCGTCGGCGGGTCGATGACGCCGAGGCCACTCGCCACTCTCGACATCTGCGCGACGTACTCGTCGCGACCGGCAGGATCGAGCGGACGCTCGCCGTAACGGTCGTGGGCGGCGAGGAAACTGTCGACCTCAGTGGCGTGAACCCAGAGCAACAGGCGCGGGTCTCGGGCTGAGTACTCACGGCCGTCAGGGGCGGTTCCCTTCACTCGCTCGTGGATCCTGTTCACCATGGCGACGGCCTGCTCGGCCTGATCGGCCGGACCGAAGGTGGTCGCCGCGAGGAAATCGGCGGTGCGCTGCAGACGCCCCCACGGGTCGGCTCGGTAGTCGCTGTGTTCGGCCACCCCGGCCATCGCGAGCGGATGGATCGATTGGATGAGCAGGGCGCGTAGGCCGCCGATGAACATCGCCGCATCGGCGTGCACCCGCACCACGGCTGAGTCAGCAGCGAACCACCGCTCCCCGGGCGCTTCGAACAACTCGACCTGACGGGTCTCGGCGTCCTCCCCGACGATCCTCCCTCGGATCCGATCGGCCAGCCAGGCGCGAACCGCCTCGGCCGGCTCCGGGGAGATCGCGTTGGGGTCGCTCGCCGCGCCAGCGTCGTCGGCGTCAACCGATCCTGGATTCATGGTCATATGGTCCCACGGTCCCTCACTACGCTCGGAGTCGTGCCCGAGGAAAGCCCGGAGAGCTCCGCTTCCCAGCCGGTCAGGTGGCCGCCCCGTTGGATCGTCGCCGTCGTCTTCGTCTTCTGGTTGGGATGGCTCGGGTCCGGGGTCGCTGTCGACGTCTGGCATCGGATCTCGGGGCTCGTCCTGCTCCTCGTCATCTCGCTGTTTCTCGCCCTCGCCATCGAGCCCGGAGTCAACCGGCTTGGACGCCGCGGCTGGAGCCGAGGCCGGGCGACGGCGACGATCATGTTCGGCGCCATCCTCGCCATCGGCGTGTTCATCGGCGCCATGGGAACCTTGATCGGCACGCAGATCGCCGATCTGCTCTCCAACTCCGAGACCTACATCTCCGACACGGTCGACACGATCAACGATTGGTTCGGCACCGAGATCGACGCCGAGCAGGTGATCGCCGACTTCAACGACCCGAACGGCTCGGTCCAGCAGTTCATCGACTCTCAACAGGACGACGCGATCCGGCTCTCAGGTCAGGTGCTCAACGGGTTGCTCGCCGCGTTCTCCGTTCTGCTCTTCAGCTATTACCTCGTGGCCGATGGACCGCGGTTGCGGCGCACGATCTGCTCACGCCTGCCACCCGAACGCCAAGCCCGGGTGCTCTCGGCTTGGGAACTCGCGATCAACAAGACCGGCGGCTACCTCTACTCACGGCTGTTGCTCTCGCTGATGTCAGCGGTGTTCCACTGGGCGGTGTTCGCTGCTGCCGGGGTGCGCTCACCGGTTGCCCTCGCGCTCTGGGTCGGATTAGTCAGCCAGTTCCTTCCGGTCATCGGCACGTACATCGCGGGAATCCTGCCTGTGCTCATCACCTTCTTGGACTCCCCGGTGAGAGCGCTGATCGTGCTCGGAGTGATCGCGGTGTACCAGCAGCTCGAGAACTACCTGATCTCGCCGAAGATCACCGCCCGCACCATGGAACTGCACCCGGCGATCGCCTTCGGGGCCGCTCTCTCGGGACTCGCGTTGCTCGGTCCGGCCGGAGCGGTGCTCGCCCTGCCGACCGCCGCCATGGGACAGGCGCTCATCTCTGAGTGGGGTGCTCGACACGACGTCATCGACAGTCCGCTCACCGCCGTCTCCGAACCTCGACCCGTCGTCCGACGGGTCCGGCGGCGCGGTGGCGGCGAGGCGTGACCACCGGAATCGTCGCGGCCGTCGACCGCAACGGTGTCGACGAGTCGTTCCATCACGGCACCGTCGTCGTCGCTGACCCCTCGGGTTGCCGAGCGCTTGTCGGCGACATCGACACCGTGATCTACCCCCGCTCATCGCTAAAGCCGCTGCAGACGACGGCGATGCTCGATGCCGGGCTCCGACTCGACAGCCGAGGCCTCGCCCTCGCCTGCGCGAGCCACGACGGCTCTCCAGCGCATCTTGCGGTGGTGCGCGAGGTGCTGGCCGGCGCCGGGCGCAGTGAGGCCGATCTCGCGACCACTCCCGATCTTCCCTACGACCGAGGCGAGGCCGAGCGTGTGCTCGCGGCAGGAGGCGGCCGGACATCGCTGCAGATGAACTGCTCGGGTAAGCACGCCGCGATGATCGCGACCTGCGTCGCCGCCGGATGGCCGGTCGATGGCCACTTGGAGCCCGACCATCCACTCCAGGTCCATATCGCGGCCACCGTGGAGCGGCTCACCGGGGACGTGGCGCACATCGGTGTCGACGGTTGCGGGGCCCCGACCCATGCGGTGCCGATCGGCGGTCTCGCCCTCGCGATATCTGCGATCGCCGCGGAGCGCGGAAAGGTCTGGTCGGCGATGACCGCGCATCCTGAACTGGTCGGAGGCCCAGAACGACCGGTCTCGGTGCTGATGCGCGCGGTGCCCGGACTCATGGCCAAGGACGGTGCGGAAGGCGTGTTCGTCGCCGGTCTGCTCGATGGTCGAGCAGTGGTGGTGAAGATCTCCGACGGAGCCTCCCGCGCGGCGGCGGTGGTCGCCGCGGCCGCACTCCGCACACTCGGGGTGGACGTGCCGGATGAGGTCGATGCGCTGCTCGCTCCACCGGTCCTTGGTGGGGGCCGTACAGTCGGACGGGTGAGGGCGCTGCTGTGAGCGGACCGGTCTTCGAGACTCTCGACGACGTGACCTACGGGGAAGCTGAGCAGGTGTCGCCGTTGATTCGTCGGGTCATCGCGGAGAACCCGTCGAAGTTCACCTATCACGGCACCGGGACGTACATCGTCGGCCACGGCGACATCGTCGTCGTCGATCCCGGTCCCGATCTCGTGAGCCATCGCGACGCGCTCTGGAAGGTGGTCCGATCGGAGCGGGTGCGGGCGATCCTCGTCACCCACTGCCACTCCGAT
>Ga0255768_10005055_pt1 | contig 12774 bp, 6 predicted proteins | sample 071ome_33_FD_179983 | JGI IMG/M metagenome (GOLD analysis project Ga0255768, IMG submission 179983) | Coastal salt marsh microbial communities from the Groves Creek Marsh, Skidaway Island, Georgia - 071412AT metaG (version 2) | ecosystem: Environmental > Aquatic > Marine > Intertidal zone > Salt...
GATCACCTGGCGGCGACTGCTGCGCCTCGATGATTTCGGCGTGCGCTACGTCGGCCCCTACGGCGAGCGCGTGCAGGTCTACCCTGACGCCTACGTCGAGCACGGGAGCAAGCACGCAGCGGGCGGCGGCGCCACGGGCGACCGCTACCTCGCTCGAGCGACCGCGAGCGTCTACGTCGGCCATTGCCACAGCCGCTTCCTGACCGTCCGCACGCTGCACGACGGCGACGAGCGCAAGACCATCGAGTGCGGCAGCCCGGGCACCATCGCCCGCATCGACGGCGTTGTCCCTGCCGTGGCTCCGCGCCTCGACTGGCAGCAGGGCGCGATGATCCTCACCCACCGACGCGGGCAGACCACGGGCGAGCTCTGCCCGATCGACGAGGGCGTCCTGCGCTACCGAGGCCAAGAGATCGTCTGGCGCGACCGCCGCGCCGAGCTGGCCACCATCCACGAGGCGCTAGCGTGAGTCCCTACACCCTGCCCGACGGCAACGTGCAGATCGCGTTCAGCGGCGGGCGCACATCCGGCATGATGCTCCACCACATCCTTGAGGCGAACGGTCCGCTTCCTGACCGCGTGCGCGTCGTCTTCAGCAACACGGGCCGCGAGATGCCCGAGACGTTGGACTTCGTGCAGGAGTGCGGCGAGCGGTGGGGCGTGCCGATCGTGTGGGTCGAGTACGACCCCAACGAGCGATACCGCGTGGTCACGCGCGAGACGGCGGCGACCGATGGCGAGCCGTTTGAGGCGCTGATTCGCAAGCGCGGCATCTTGCCCAACGCCCGCGCCCGCTTCTGCTCTGGCCAACTCAAGGCCCGCTGTGCAGGGCACTACCTCAAAGACCTTGGCTGGAAGCACTGGACAGCCGCTGTCGGCATCCGCGCCGATGAGGCCCAGCGAGCAAGCAAGAAGCCGCCGCGCGAACGCTACGTCAACTGGTATCCGATGGTGGATGCAGGCCACAACAAGCACGACGTCGCCGCATTCTGGCGCGCGCAACCGTTCGACCTGCGCCTGCCCAACCGCAACGGCACAACGCCGCTCGGCAACTGCGACGTATGCTTCCTCAAGTCCGAGGACAAGCGCGCCCGCATGGCCCGCGACTACCCTGAGCGGTACGCATGGTGGGAGCGCATGGAAGCGCTCGCCAAGGATCTCGGCGCAAGGCCGGCGGGCTCGCGCTTCTTGCGCGCCGGCCAGTACGGTGATCTTCGCGAGTTCACCGAGGCGCAAAGTGACTGGATCTTCGACACCGAGGACGCCCTGTGTCAGCGCGACGGCGGGGAGTGTACCGACATCTAGTCCGCGAGCTCGGCCTGCCGCGTCTGCACCCACTCGATGTACGGCTCCATGATCTCCCCGATCTCGTCGCCTGCTGCCTGCATCGTCTCCCTGAGTTCCGCTTGCTTCGCCGCGAGCGCACGGACTTGCACCACGTCGCCGCGCTCCTCAGCCGCCTGCAACTGCTCCGCTGCCGCCTTGTACTCCTTGCGGAGCGGGGAGAGCCGCTGCTTGACGAGGCTGGACTTCACGCGCCCCAGATCCTTCGCCGTGATCTTGCTGATGTCCATCCGCGCCATGCCAAGCCCGATCATCTCGCGGGCGTACCACCCGGCAATGCTCTCGCGGATCATCCCCGTCGAGGCCCGGCGCCCGTAGGACGTCATCTGCGACGTCGGGTCGAGCAGCGCCTTCGCGAGCGCGCCCGTGTCCGCGATGGTCCCGCCGAACAGGTACGCCGTCGCGTTGATGGCGTGCCGCGCGAAAATCTCATCGACGCTCGCCTCAGTGCCGTACTTCGGGTCTTGCAAGTCGCGGTACAGGTCGTTGAAGAACCCGCCGCCGAGGCCGACCAGGTCGAGCATCTCTCGCGGCGAGATGAACTTGCCCGCTCGGATGCGGTCGGTCGTCCGCAGCAGTTTGCGCTTGTCGCCTTTGGCTCGAGGCTGGTTGGAGATGTCCTTGTCCACCGCGTTGACGATGCCGTAGATGCCGAGCAGGCCCGTCTTCGCGAGCGTGAGGCTGCCCTCCGACAGCGACAGCGACTGCAGCGGCACCATCTCCCGGTAGCGCGGGTCGTTGCCCGCCCACAGCGCCGGGGCCGCCGTCGTGCCCCCGTAGGTGGCGATGCGCGACAGGAAGTCGCGGTCCTCGTCGAGGGTCTGCCGCAGCGTCGCTTGCGTGATGAAGCGCCGCGCACCGAGGGCGAGCGCGGACTTGACCTGCCGCTTGAGCAGCGCCGCGCTGTTGCTACGGAACGGGATACCGCCTGTGCTGCCGTAGACCGCCGACATCAGGCCGGGCTTGGCCGGCATGTCGACCGCCTTGTAAGCCCACGTCACGAACGGCGACGCAGCACCCACGAGCGGGGCTTTGCGGAGCTTCTGGACGTACAGCGGCACGTCGGCGTAGTTGAAGTGGAGCTCGTTGGCGTACTCGGCTGCAGCCTTGGCGATGATGGGGAGCGCGCCAGCACCGCTCGTAGGCTCCTCCATTGGGCGCATCACGGTTTTAGTAGTCGTCCTGCTTGGTGACACAACGCCCGGCTCCCGTGTGGGCATCTCGTCGGGCAGCACAATCTTGAACAGGTTCTTGATTCTTTCAGGAACCTCAATCCTGCGGACGTAGCGGTCAAAGAAAGCTTTGACGAAGTTTGCCGCCCTTTTCCAGTACGACTCCGTCATCAACGAGCTTGCGCCCCGGACACGCTGGGCGTGTTCGGCTGCGTGGCGAGAGAACGCTTGCGCCCACAGTTCCTGCGGGTTCGCTGTTGCGTTGCCCTCGGCGTAGCGGTCCCCTCTCCCCGCGCCGAGTCGCTCGTCCGCGCCAGGCACAGCGCGACGAACCTTGGCCATATCGAGTTTGCCGTCGGCGTCGTAGAACTCCCGCAGCGCCTCCAAGAACTCAAGTCGCATAGACGGTGGCAGGATGTTCTGGAACGCCCAGTGGCCTACCTCGTGGTACAGCAACTCTAGTCGGGTGCGCGGACGGGCTCCCGGTTTCGTTGGGAACACCACGTCCTGACCTGCGACCACGCCGGTGCCCCCACCATCAGGACTGTTGGTGATGGTCGTTCGGTGTGCTGCGCTCGACGGAACTTCTTTGAAGTACGGGCCAACATCTGCGCCAGCGAGGTGATCCATGAAGATAGCGGCCTCTTCAAGATCCACGTCATCGTACTTGCGGAATATGTCAAGAACCTGCTGCTTCGACTTCTGCCGGTAGGTGTTCGGAAAAACGTACCCGTTGGGGTAGGACTTCTTGAGCTCTGACGCGATGACTCGGTATGCGTCAATCTGCTGCTCAAGTTTGCCGATCCGATCCAGATCGCCCCAGCGACGCATCGTGATTCCCGTTTCCGCAAACGAGAGTTGCACCGGGGATATCTTGTCCCCGCCAATAAAGAGCCCCGCCCGCCTGACCGCGTCTCGCAGTTTCGGCGTCAGCGTGATGCTGGGCGGCTTCGTTGCTGGGTCTGAAATGGCGACAGGTGGTTTTGATGGGTCCGGGTCGATCGACGTGTCAAAGACTGCCTTCTCAACCTCTGGAGCGATCGGAGTCGGCTCAGGCTTCGGCTTCGGCTCAGGCTTCAGCGCAGGCTTAGGCTCAGGCTCAGGCTTAGGCTCAGGCTCAGGCTTAGGCTCAGGCTCAGGCTTAGGCTCAGGCTTTGGCTCGGGCTTCGGCGCGGGCTTAGGCTCAGGCTTTGGCTCGGGCTTCGGCGCGGGCTCGGGCCGTGGCGGTGGCTCAGGCGCGGGCTCAGGCGCGGGCCGTGGCGGTGGCTCGGGTAGATTAGGCAGATCAGGCGGAACGAACTCGTCGGGCTTCGGCTTGGGCGCAGGTTTGGGCTGTGTCCTGGGTGTAGACTCGCCCTTCGTAATCTCCACCCAACCATCGCGACCCGTCCACACCTCAATGTACTCGTGGTTGAGCAACCGCTCCGTGTCACGCAGCAGGCTCTCAGCGGCGTGGTACGCAGCGTCGAACTTCCACAGGTCGTCGTTGAGTTGGTATGCCTGCAGCGCCTTCTCAAGGCCCCACGCTACCACGTTGGCCATACCGATGCCGACCCGTCGGAGGCCGAGCGGCCCTGCGCCCGCGCGCATCTTGTCCTCAGACGCGATGCCGACGATGCCGCGGAACTTGTTCATCGTCCCGCGCTGGGCCTCGATGGCGCCGACTTCCGTGGTGATGGGGTTGCCGCCGAACAGGTTCGTCTTCGACAACTCGTTGATGAGCGCCCATCGTGGGTCGTCCTTGGTGATCTTCCCCGTCTGCCAGTCGTACAGCATCTTCGACGACTCGATGAACCGACCCCACACCGACGGCAGCGAGCGTCCCTCGCGGATGGCCGTCGAGAACGCGCCCTGCAGATGGTTGCGGACATGGCCCGATGATGACAGGCCCGTCAGGCCGATCTTCGCCATGCGGTTGAGGTTCTGCCCGAGCGACGACACGTCCTGCATCGCCTCGAGCACGTTCATCTGCACGCCCATCGACCGCCGCCAGTCGCGGTGCAGCGCGACGACCTTCGGCTTGGGCTGCTTCGGCACGCCCTTCGCGCGGTCGGCGATGAAGTCCATCCAGTCGAGGTCCGCAGCCGGCGTCTCCAGGAAGCGGTCGCGGATGCGCTGCATCGCGGGGCCGATGTCGTCGAGCGTCAGCCCGTTCTCGACCATCGCGTCAGCAAACGACGCGGGCAGGTTTCGCCTGCCGCTGTAATCGTCCATCAACTGCGCGAGCGACAGCGGAGGCGTCGTGGCCTCTGAGCGCGTCAGGCCACCCATCTCGTCAATGGCGAACGTCGGCGCGTCGAGCTCGATGGTCGGCGGCAGAGACTCGCCCTTCATCGCGCGAATGAGCGTGCGCTCAAACGCCTGCTGCGGCGTCGCGAAGCCCTCGGGCAGCATCTCTGGGTCAAGGCCCGGCTCGAGGTTCACGACGCGGCGGCCGCCTGAGCCGACCTGATGCGCCCGGCGAACACCCTCGGCGAGGCCGATGTAGCCCTTGTTGATCGCTTGCTGGTGAAGCGCGGTGTGCATCGCGTCAGCGAGCATCTCCCGCATCTTCTTCGGGTCTTTGCTCAACTGCTTCCACTTCCACTCGGTCGCAAGGCCCAGCCGGCCATCGCGTGTCCCGAGCCGCGCCGTGCGCGCCACACCCTTGGCGTCGGTGTAGTGCAGCGCCATGTCGCCCGGCAGGTCGCCCGAGCCGAGCGCGCCACGGGCGAGCCCCATCAGCACCCCGTCGTCGCCCGCCATGTTCTCGACGAAGCGCGCCTCCGCGTCGTCAGCGAGGTCGAGCCGCTTGGCGAGGTAGCCCGCGAACGACCGTCGCGCCTCGCCCGAGTAGAGCATCGACAACGAGTCATCGTGGAGCACGTCGAGCACAACACCCATGCTCGTCGACAGGTCGCGTGAGCCGGGCATCGACTCGTGGACCTTGACGAGCTCCTCGCGGAGCGTCGGGTCTAGGTCTTTGATCTTCCGTAGGCGGTTGATGCCCTTGGTCCCCGCGCTGCGGAACTTCACGCTACCGTCAGCGAGCACCGTCATGTCGTGGCGAGGGCCACCCTTGATGACGACGTAGTCGCCCGAGTCGATCAACTCGCGCTTCGCCCGCTCCGCGACCGTGCGCCGGCGCCACGATGCAGCCGGGTCGCCGAGGTAGGCGGCGTCCTCGAGGGTGATGGGTGTCGAGCCGAGCAGCTCCGGCGTCTCGTTACGGATGAACTGACCGACGTCGTCGTCCCACACCATGCGCGCAACCCTCCGGGGCTGCTTGGCGTCGATCGCCTGGTAGAGCTCGTCGAGCTTCGCCGCGTATTCCTCGTCGCCCGCACGCATCGCCGCGTCGTAGGCGTCGCCCACGCGCTCGTAGATGTCGGCCTGCACGGCAGGGTCGTCGAGTTGCTCCTTGACGAACACCTCAACGTCGTCGACCTCGTCGAGGGCTCGCAGACGTTTCTCAAGACCCTCGCGCAGCGCAACCGTCGTCGCGTCGTCGCCCTCAAGCGAGTCGAGGGCGCGCGTCAGGTCGCGGCGTTCAGCGGCGCGCACAGCCGGGTCGAGGTCCACCGTCGCCACACCGCGTTGCCCGAGCGGGTCAGCCTTCTCGATCTTCCGACGGTCGCGCGCGAAGTCGTCACGCACGTCAGCCATCTCACGGGGCGACGGCGGGGCTTCCCCCTCGGTGCCCACACCCGTCTCGCGTCGCCGACCCAAGCCACCCGACCGCTGCGCTGCGCTCTCGGTGGTGGTGCGCGCCTGCTCGCCACGCTCGACGGCGAAGCGCAGAGCCTCGGTCACATCGACGTCATCGGATGCGAAGCGGTCTGCAAAGTTCTGCGCGGCCGCCGCGCGCATCCACGGCTTGAGCGCAAGGGCGCCACCAAGCACGCGGCCCGTAGCGCCACCGAGCAGCGCGCCGGACGTGGCTGCAGCGAGGGGTGACAGGTCGAGCTCAAGGGCGGCCTGTGACAGTGCGCCAACGACAGCGCCCCTCTTCGCATCCCCGACGACCTTCTGGTAAAGCGGGTGCTGCGACACCTTGTGGACAGCTTCGCCGACCCGTGTGTGCCGAACGTGGTCATCGAGGCGCGCGAGCGCGTCGAGCGCCTTGGCCGCCTGCGGGTTGCTGCGGAGGGCGCGCATCGCTGCGGGGTTGCCGCGGATGGCGCGGGCGGCGGGGAGCACGGTCATCAACAGCGTCGCCGGTTGCGTGGTCACGCCGTCGAAGCCGAGTTGACGCAGCGCGTCGATGCTGCCTGCGGTGCCGCCGACGATGGCTGACGGCAGTTGCGAGAACATGTTCGACGTGTCCTCGAAGGCGTCGCCCACCGTCTCGCTGCGAAAGCCTGCTGCCGTTGCGACGAGCTGCGCGAGGCCCGCGATGTTGTCGTTGAGGTCGGCCACCGCCTGATCAAGTACCGGGTCATCAGAGCGCCGCTTGAGCAGGTCGATGACCTCCCTGTACTGCTGCGGCACGCTCATCGGCACCTGCTCAGGGCTGGTGACGTCGGGAATCTCCACGTCGGCACCGTACGCTTTGGCAACGCGCAGGTACGCTGACGCCATGTCGGCGTCCGTGTACCGCGGCATCTTCAGCCCGGTGGCGGCCTCGATGGCCGGAGCCATGGCGTTGTCGAGGCGCATCACCTGAGCGAGGCCACCCTTGCCGAGTCCGTGCAGGGCGGCGGCAGGTCCGACGAGCAACTGGCCAGCACCCGACGCGGCGCCCTCGATGGCGTCCACGACGCGCCCGATGCTCGCGTCCTCGCCCGACGCCGACACCATCGGCATACCCGCAGGCCCCATGGTCACGCGGCGGTCGCGGTCCTTGAGTTGCTGCACGACGATGGGGATGCGCGACATCTCGGTGTCTGCCGGTACAGACTTGAGGTCGATGCCGTACTTCTTCTCAAAGCCAGCGCGGACCTGCTCAGGCGTGGCCCCGGCGTCCAGCAGAGACTGCGCCTTCTCTTTGAGTGTAGGCATGGGTCAGTCCCAGAGGGTGTCCGCGTTCACGGGTGCCGGCTTGTTCTCGATCGGCGTCCTGCGCTTGACCTCAGCACCGCCGCCGCCGATGTCGCCAACGATCGCACGAAGACCCTCGATCTGCTTGAGCAGACCCGCGCGCTTGGCGATGGCTCTGGCAGTGCCGGGTGCGTCGGGTACATCTTTGTATCCAACGACGTCCTTCTCCCGCCTGATCAACGTCTTGCCGTCGCTGGAGATGACGAGGTCTTCAGGCTTCGCGCCGACGGCGCTCGGGTCCACCGCGAGGCCGAGCAACGCGTCGACTTCCTGCAGTTCACCTTCGACCCCCGCGAGCGTCTTGGCAATCCCTGCCATCGCGGTCGGCGTCATGTCGCCACCATTCGCTCGCGCAAGCACATCGGCGGTTGCCTTCTGCAGCGCCTGGTACGCACGCCCTGCCTCGTAGTTGGCCTTCTCGTGCTGCGCCTCTTCCTTGAACCGACGCAGCAACTGCATCGACTTGTCGAACTGCCGCTTCTGCTTGGTTGCGCGAGCGCGCTCACCCGACGCCCATGCGGACGCGCGGGACGCCTTGGCGCTGGCCTTGCGCTGCTCAGTCAGGGCGCGCTGCGAGAGCACCTTCTCGGCGGCAAGCGCCACCTCCTCCGGCAGGGTCACCTGTGCGGAATACGCTCGCCACGCTGCGCGGATCGCATCCTGCTCGGCGGTGTCGCCAAGCGCCTTGGCTCGACGCAGACGTTGTTCAAGATACGCGGGTAGTTCGTTCGCTTTGATGCCGCGCATGCGAGCGAGTTGCTCCGCTGCGGCCGCGCCCTGCTCGCGCTGGCTGGCAAGCCCCTCGGCAGCGCGAATCTTCGCCTCCATCAGCCGGGTGTCGGCCTCAGACGGCAGGCCCCTGCCAATCAGGCCCACGAGCCGCTGACGCGCACGACGCTTGTGGGCGCCGGTCATCAGGTCGCCCCACGACTCCGCGTAGACGCCCTCGCCGTCGCTGTCATCAAAGTCCTTGAGTACCTGAATGGCCGCACGCGCATCGCCCTGCTGAATCGCTGCGAGCGCACGGGCCTCAAGCGTGTCGATGCCTGCGGCACCAGACGCAATGCGTGACGACGAGGGTGTGACAGGTTGTGTCACAGGCTGCGCGGGCGGCTCCGGTTGCTGCATGGGCTGCGTCGGGCCTGCGGGTCCGCGGCGGGGGGCGGTGCCTGCGGGGCCTCGGCGCGCGGGGGTGGTGCCCTCCACCCTTTCCGCGAGCGGCTCGACGCCCTCCATGCCCGTCGCCTGGCCGATGTTGGCCACCGCCGCCCTCGTCCGTGCCTCCTTCTCCCCGATGTCGGCCTCGATGCGGCGGTCCTCAAGCGACCTGCGTCGCGCCGTGGCAGCGGCCATCGGGTCTTCAGGCGTGGCGAGCACTGGCGCGGGGCGGAAGGACAACTCAAACACGTTGTCCGGCATGTCGCCCTGATCGGCGGCGCGGGAGATCAACCCGGCGAGCGGGGCGGTCAGCGTCGCTGCGCGGTCGGCGGCGGCGAGCCACTGGCTGACAGCCTGCGGATCTCGCAACTGCTCGCGGAACGGCAGCGGCTTGCGTACAACTTCCTCAACCGGTCCTTCCTCAAAGACCGTCTCCAGCACGCCCGTCTGCGGGTTGATGCGGCGACGGAGGCGGCCATCGCCGCGCTTGTAGATGACGCGGCCCATCAGGAGTTCCCCATGCCGACCGCGTAGGCAGGCCGGACGTAGTCGCGGGCGTCAAAGACCACGACCTCACCGAAGCCTCGGTCGGCCATCAACTCCGAGCGGTCCTGCGCCGCCTGCCGCAGGGCACCGGCGAGGCCGAGCAGGTACGACTTGACCGCAGGGTCGCTGTAGGTGCCGGCGATGCCCTCAAGCTGCACCGCGCGGCTGTTGAGCCCCTTGCTGTTCGCGCCGGTGTAGCCCGACAGAATCTCGTCGACCTTCTGCTTGACTACGCCGAACTCTGCCTCGCGCCCCTGCTCGAACGTCGCGGCCTCGTCGAGCAGGCCCGCCGCCTGCACCTCCATGCCCGCAGCCTGCGCCTCAGCGCCCGCCATCTGCTGGCCGAAGCCCATCGCGGCAGCCGCGCGTTGACCAGCGATGTCTGCCTCAAGCCCAAGCATCGCTCGGGTCGTGGCACCGGTGGTCGACTGCGCGGCGCCGAGACGGGCACCCATACCTGTGCGGGGCGCGCCCGCGAGCGCGCCGCCGAGAGCCTGCGACGCCTGCTGCTGAATCAGCGAGCGCGATGCCTGCTCCTGGTCGCGGAACGCCGACAACTGCTGACCGCGGCCAGCCTGAAGCGCCTGTATGCCGCGCTGGCCCGCGCCCTTCAGGGACTCCGCAGCGAGCCGCTGCTGCTCGGACGCGTACTTCTTTTGCTCAAAGGCTGTCTTCGCCATGCGTCCTCACAAGGGCAGGTCGTGTGCGCCGACAGTCGGCTTCTGCCCGATGATGTACACCCACCGACCGCAGGCAGGGACGTACACCTCGTTGGAGTCGAGCCCCATCCTACCCATACCGGAAGTGTCCTCCATGTTCCACCGGACTTCCAGCCATTGCTCAGCGCCCTCGGTCACAGGGTCGGCCATCGCGCCGCCACCCGCGGGCTCAATCTGCGTCCGTCCACCGGGCGTCTGCGACTTGCCCGCAAACACCGGCGTGCCCTGCGTGATGTAGCCCGCGCCGACGCGGTTGGTCCCGCCGACGAGTGGCACCGAGTGTAGCGCGAAGTCGAAGACGCCTTGGTTCATCAGCCCGTTGTTGCGGTACGCCACCCGGTCGAGCGGCGTCGCCGTCGCCGGAACCCACGACCGCTGCGCGACCTGCTGGTAGCCGAAGAAGTCCCCGCGAAAGCCCGTGAGCAGCCCGACGCCAACGGTGTGCGTGAACGAGTTCGACGCAGGCCACACACCCGCGCCCGACGAGCCGCTGTTCGGTGTCTTCACCGCGCTGTCCACAGCGATGACGTGGTGGATGATGAACGGGTAGTGCAGCGGGATGACGCGGCGGTCGCAGGTCGGGTCGTCGTCCGCTCCCATGTAGGGCAGCGGGGTGATGTCGCCTGCGATGACGTAGTTCGTCGCGCCGAAGTTGCACCACATCGGCACCGCGATGACCTCGTACGCTGCGTCAGCCTTCAGGTGGTGCAGCGGTGGTTCCTGGCTCTGCTTGCTCAGGCCACCCGCCACCTTCCGCGCGAGCCATTCGTCGATGTTCTTCAGGTTGCCCTGCAGCGCAGCCTCGTTCACCGGATCGCCCGCCGCAGGCTTCGTGACTGTGATCGTCTCGGGCTGCACAGCGTCGAGCGGCGTCGGCATGTTCTGCGTGTTCGTCGTCAGTGACCGCTGTAGGTCGTCGAGCTTTGACTCAAGCACGAGTTCGATCTGCAGCGAGTTCAGCGACGCACGGAAGTCCGGCGTCTCGTCACCGTCGAACAGCTCAGGTGCGACCACCGCGAGCAGGTAGGTGCGGTACGGGCGCAGGTACACGTTCAGGTCGTCGAGCAGGAACGGGTTGCCGCGCTCCGCGCCGGGACCGAACAGGGCGCCCGGCAGGTCGACGCTGAACACCTCGCGCTCCGGGGTCGTCTGCGCCAGTGTGAAGTGCTGCTGCTGCTTCTCGAACAGGATGAGGCGCATGTCGTACGCCGCGCCCGCGTTGTCCCAACTCAGCTTCCCCGCGTCGGCGCCCGCGTCGTAGTGCTCGTCCATGATGGTCGCGCCCTCAGCGCGCTGGTCAAACGACAGCATCACCGACTCGACCCGGTGCTTATACTCCTGCCCCGACGTGAGCGCCGAGGCCGACCACCGGTCCTGCAGCGGCGGCAGCGTGAACGGCGCGCACCACGCAACCTGCTGGTCGTCGGCGACCCACCCCGTCAGGCCGCCCGACACGATCTTCTTGTAGTCGGACGCCTCGAAGAACGTGCTGTCGATGGACGGCGCGTGCAACGAGATGCGTGTGGATGCCGTCGGCGTCGCGAGGTTCTCGGCGTCAACGTTGCGCGCAGCCACGGCAGTCTGCACCGCATCGACAGCGTCGAAGAAGTGCTCGCGCAGCAGCTTCAGCCCGCGGGTGATCTTCGGTCGTTCAATCTTCGACACGACGCTCCCACTTCAGGCCGTACGCCTTGCTGCCCTTGTTCAGCGCCCGCGTGATGGCTGCGGCCGAGGTCTTGCCAAGCGCCTCAAGCGCGGCCTCCACCGACTCGTAGACGACCTCGTCGCCGGTGTCCGGGTCGGTCGACACGATGTGCGTCGGCTCCACGTCGTAGACCTCGTCTTCGTGGTGGAACCCAAGACCGGGGCGGTCAAGCCCGTAGGCGGCGATCGTCTCTTCGACCGTGCCACAGCCCGCCAGAATCGAGAACGCGTTGTAGCCCTCGCGACGGTAGATCTCGCCGAACTCGCCAATCTCTTGACGCAGCCGGTCGTCGATGTCGCCGTCAGCCTCAAAGGCGAGGCCGCGGCGTGTCTTCTTGTGCAGGGCGATGTAGACCGTCATCTCAGTGACTCCAAGGTGGTGAGAGCCCACGAGTAGTACTGAGGCTCCCATGGTTTGCCCGCGCTATTCTCCCACGGGGAATCGGTGCTGTTGTACGACGGGATAATCAACGACATCCGCACCCGCGAGTCCTCGGGGATGGGCAGCCACAGGTCTTGCATGTCGAGCACACGCCCCGCGATGACCCCACCAGGATGCGCCGGCACCATGTCGTCCCACGAGCCCGGCAGCGCGATGCGGTTGAACTTGGCCGCCTCAAGCGAGAAGTGAACGCGGTTGATGAGCGCGTTGTTCAGCCGCCGCTCCTCCTTCGAGAACCGGCTGTCGATGCTCAACTGCACGATGAAGTTCTCGACCGGGTTGCTCTCCTCCTCAAACGAGTTGTTGTACGTCGCGTCGGTGTGGAGCATGACGAACAGCCCTTGCACCAGCGTCGCTCGCGAGAAGTACCACGCCACCGTGTAAGCGTACTGCTCGCCGTCGCTCGCCCCGCTGAGCTCGGGCTTGACGTCCGCGAGGCGATGCCCCTTGAGGCGCCACCGGTTCTGCGGGGCGTAGTTGGGCTGCGAGCCGATGTAGGACGACGGCTTGTCGTTGTAGACCGTCATCCACGGTAGCGCCGGCTGCGTGTGGCCCCCGACGCCAAAAGGCACGCCGAGATAGCCGCCGACGTGCTGGCTCTGCGTCCAACGCCGGCGCAGCCACCGTGCCTTGATAGCGTTGAAGCCCGACACGAGGTCGTGCAGCGCGT
>Ga0255768_10005057_pt1 | contig 12772 bp, 3 predicted proteins | sample 071ome_33_FD_179983 | JGI IMG/M metagenome (GOLD analysis project Ga0255768, IMG submission 179983) | Coastal salt marsh microbial communities from the Groves Creek Marsh, Skidaway Island, Georgia - 071412AT metaG (version 2) | ecosystem: Environmental > Aquatic > Marine > Intertidal zone > Salt...
TTCCTTAGCTGACTTGTATAAAGTTCTCATTGCCTTTGTAATCCTTGTATTCAAATCAGCAACTTTAGCTGGATCACTAAATAGTGCAATAACTTTATTATATATACGTGCTCTTTTGTTTAGGTAACTATGATCAACTAATTTCTGTAATACATCTTGAATGTATTCTTCTTTAACAAAATCAGATTTTTGATCAGCCAAAACTTCTAAATAGGCTCTAAAAGGAATTTCTAGAGTCTTTAGCTTTTCTTTGTCATATACTTCTGCCTCCTTATCATAGATACCATCAAGCGTTGTTCTATAACCGGCCAGTGCTATTAATTTCTTTTCTTTATCTGTTATTAATTTTTCATCAACATTTTCTGCCTTTTTAAGTGCTTCAATCTCCGTTTTAAGTATAGCCATTTCCTGGTCTATAGAGCTCACACTTAAAAGAACATTAAGATCATTAACGTCAATCTTATTCAAGATACCAGAGGTTTTTAATGATGCTTCAATATCATCTCTTCTTGCAAGAGCTTTATAAAAAGATTCTTTACTTAAAAGGAAAAGTCTTCTTGCATGCTCAATACTAGCATAAGCAATTACTTCATCATTATATTCTGCTGTCCCAGGTTTAAATTTACTTGGGCTATGAGGATTTATAATTACATCAAAACTTGCTTTATGTTCTTTTACAAGTCTTTTAAGATCTTGAATAGATTTGTCAACCTGCTGTCTAAAAGTACCATCTTTAATTTGTTCTTCATATTGAGGATACTTTGCAATTAATGTTTCATCTGACTCTGCTTTGATATCTTCAAACTGCTCAATAAACATATCATGCATTCCATTTGCATAAGCAAAATAAGCATTATTAAAAGCAGCATCATCTTGAGCATCATGTAAGCCCATTGCGTTATCACTAAGCAAATGCTCATCAATATCTTTTTGTGATTCTAAAGCATGTAAAAATTTTATTTTACTGGAGTTGAAAAAATCTGTTGGATCTTGCTGTATTGCATCACCAACGTTATTTGCATCTTGCTCAAATCTATCTCTATTTTGTTTATACTCTTTAAATTTATTAGGATTTGTTTTTGACTGTATATACTCAGGCATTATCTCAAATAAAAATCTTTGAGGTCCCTGAACAAATCCCCCCATTAAAAAACCAGAAAGGAATGTTTCAAAACCTTGAGCAGTCATTTGACTATCTACCGCTTTAGAAATAGCTTGTTGTTGAAGTGCTAAATGATTTGCAGAAGGATCTTCTAACAACTTAGAGTAATAATCAACAACACCAACCTGTACACCTTCTTGGTAAACTTCTTGAAGACCTTCACCAAGAGAAGCAGCAGAATATCTTAATAATCCATATCCCGTACCAATAATACTATTTTTAACACCAATAGCTTTAAGCTTTGGCCATCCTGTTATTCTACCTAAAACTGTTTTACCCGTGGTATCTGCATATAAACCAGTTGCAGCTTTACCTGCTTTATTTGTAATATTACTTGTTCTAACTATATTTCTACCAAAACCTGTTACTTCTTGTCTAGCAATTTGTCTTCCAACTCTACCAAAACCTCTTAAGGCAGTACCTAAAACAAGCTGGTTAGTTGCATATATAATTGGTGCGTTTAATAATATTGTTTTGGTGGATGCTTTAAGTGCAGCATCTGTAATTTCTTTTAATTGATCTCCAGTTAATTGTTCTCCGCCATTTTCACGCATTAGTCTATTAACATTTTCATTTACCATATCTTGATAAACAAAACCAGCTTCTGTTGAAGCTTCACTCATTGCCATGTTAATATTTCTAACATCTCTATAAAAATCAACAAAGGTTGATGTTCTGGCTAATACCTCTAGACCTCTTACAGTATTTTCTCCAGTTCTTAATGCTTTAATACCGGCCATTGTTTCTGGTAGAAATATGTGTGCTGGAATTTTAGCACCTGCTCTTGCAGCAGTCCAAAAATCCTTTGCCTTATCCATAGATCTTATACCCTGTAATATGTTTCGGCTTATTTTTGAAACATTAAACATATTACCTACAGCTTTTACACCTTTAACAAAATTACTACCTGTTCTTGCTAAAAGTACAGGTGCAGAACCACCCTCAGTAGCAGCAGTAGCTGCAGCTAGAGCAAGTTCTTCAGCAGCAATATTACCAATGATACCAAAAGTTTGTCCTGAGTTTAGGAAAAAATTTGTAGCTCCTCCTTTGAAACCACCTCTAGTGCTTCCTCCCAATCTGTTAGCTTCAGACATCTCAATTGCACCATCATAATCTGCTTCTGTAAAATAGTTTGAAGTACCATCCATAAACTTACCAATGGATCTATATCCAGACATAAAGCCGGATTTAAAGTTTGTCCACCAAGGAGACCAAGATCTTTGGAAATCATGCCAACCACTTGTGTTAGCATTATAATAAGCTTCCATATCCATGTCAGGTCTCCAACCAAGTCTATCAAATGGACTAGCCCAATAATCTCTAGAATACCTATCATAACCAGAAGATTTAAATCCGGATATAACAGGATCTTGAATCTTAATTTGTTCTTGACCCTTTGCAAAAGTAGGAGCGGCTTTAAACGCTTGTTTAAATCCATCAAATGTATCAAAAGACAGTTTGGCATCACCTTGTCTTGCACGAGAATAATGAATAGGTGCAGTCATTGCATTAACTTGAGGAGCTAATGCTGCTAAATCTTTAGTATACTGATCCATACTTTGAATACTTTCTGCATCAAAGTTTTGTTCAAACATCTCATCAATTGGAGTAAACTCAAAATTATCAGGTTGATAAATTGGGTCTGTTTCAATTTCAGGATTTCGGCTGTAAGCTATTTTATTTTCAATGCTCATTAGTTTATACCATTTTCACGTTTCCACGCAGATTCTTCTTCAAGATTTTTTCTAAATTTTTCCATCATTATAAGTTGATAACTGTTGACATAATTATCTAAATTATGTTTTCCAACTGGAACACCTTCTTCATCAACTATATATTCTGGAGACATTGTACCAACATTTACAAAGTTACCTGTTTTAGGATCAAATTTCATCATATCCATGGCAACCATATAAGCACCATTATTTTCAAATACTTTAAATGATCCTGCTTTGTCTTTATAAGTGTTAAAGTTATATGCATTATCCTCGGAAAGTTTCATTGACATATCAACAGAAGAGAAGTTATATGCTCCAGCTTTCCTTGGATTTAAATCTTGTTCTTGAGGAAACAACATGGTAATTGATGTAAACTCTGGTATTTCTAATCCAGTAAGAACTTGAGTTGGGTTACCGCTTCCGGCACCTTTAGTAGCACCGGCAAAATTACTTATATAATCATGACTTGATCTAAATGTATAAGATGCATATTCTTTACCGTCAACAGTTACCATAGGGTTATAACTTATATCAAACATTAAATCTTTGCTAGCAGCTGCTTTTGGATTTAACATAGCATTCTTCATATCTCTAAAAATTTGACTCTGAATATATGCAGCATCTTTTACCTTTTCTGAGTCATTCATTGTAGTTGGATCATTGCCAATATAAAATTGTCTTTCCTGTTCTGGAGTCATGTTATATTGTGTGACAGCATTTTTTAACATCATTGCTGCATCTTGATCAGATCCAATTGTGTTTACATTAAAAGTTTCTTCATAGCTTCTATATGTAAAAAGTTCTGAAGAAGTCATGTCTTTTAAATCAACACCTCTAAAAAATGCATCTGCAGAAAACGGTTGGAATATTCTTGCACCTCCTGCTTGAGTATTATAGTACTCATTAAAAGTATTATTCAATGCTTTATTCTGAATGGAATATTGTTCTCTAGCATCATTTGCTGCTTCAACCATATTAAATATTACACCATCATATTGAAGCGGTCTTGGTAAATCACTTGTAGCCCAAGTCATGAATTCATCAAATCCTTCAGCCACAAATTCAGGCAGCATTGTGGCATATGTATATTTATAACTACCATCTTTTTCTTTGTAACCTTGACCTTCGTAATAGTCCTTAGAACTGATTTGTTTGTTTTTAGCTCTTTCTACATAAAGATTTACATAGTCTTCCTCACTTAAACGAACCATTTCATCTTTACCATTGCCCCTTTTCAGCATTATTTGAGGAATTCCACCATCTAAATTTTTACTTAAAGTTTGATCATATCTCCCATCTACTAAAAGATTCCAGTTATCAGCTGTTACTTTATTGAGCATTTGTTCATATCCAATAGATGCATTAAGCCTTCCTTGAATAGTGTTATACATTTGATCAACAGCAATAAATGATTCATTAGCTTGACCATTTTTTACAATAGCATTTGGATTTTTAGTAGGAAGTTGATCAGAGTAATATTGAACGGCTGATCCAAAAGCAGAGTCTACTGCAGATATATTCTCATCTTTAAGGAGTTGTGTTTTAACTTGATCATAAGTACCAGTAAATTCTTCACCATTACTTAAAGTAATGCTCATTCTACCATACTGTGTTCCCTGAACTGGTCTACCTTCTTTGCTAAGTTGATCAACTGAAGTAATAAAATCAATTTGCTGAGAAACAGTTTCTCTAGCAAAGGCGGCTGCATCTTCTGCATTTCTTGTAACAATATCCTCAACGCCTTCTTCATATTGAGTTGAGAATGGAGTCATTTGTCCTAAACCATCACCAAAGATTTGACTAACTAAATTAGCAACCGCAGTCTCTGCATTTTCAGGATCTACCTGAGCTTTGTATTTAATTTCAGCTAATCTATTTAAATGTTGCTGATTTATTTTAGCCATGTCATACCGATGCTGCACTTCTTTTAATTTATAAGGATTTGCCATTGCTATTGTGCGTGAATAATCTCTCATGCTATATGCTTGAGCAGCACCTAAAATGTCACTACTAAGATTATAGTTCATTAGGAGATTAAAAGCTTTGTTTAATAGATCCTCATCTTCATCAAGATTAATTGCATCAATTTTTTCTAATGTTTCTTGGTTTCTTTGTAAGGCACCTGTATTTCTATCATGCTCTTCAAGAGCTTGAGCCATTGCTTTAGCTTCATCGCTTTCAGGAGTAATACCAGAAGTCTTTTGATAGTTCTCCCAATTTTCTTTAGCTTCTAATGATTCATTAAATTGTTTTTGAATAATTTCATTAGCAGTAGCATTTCTTTGTGCTAAATCAGCAATTCTTTCTCTTGCCCATGCAGTCTGTCCTTCTAGTACAGAAGAGAACTGGCCGGAGTCCAATCCCTTTTGAGCATAGTTTCTTGAGTCCACATAACCGCTTGCTCTATATGCATCAATAACTCTTGGATCTTCCAAAAGTGTTTTCTGTAAAAAGTTATATGCTCCGGGTACTTGCTGCTTACCGTTCTTCTCTCTAATAATCCAGTAACCATTAGGATCTGGTATATCAATTTCTACATCACCAAAACCAGCATCCTTTAAGATTTGTGTTGACATAGCCATAAGATCAACATTTTCAACATAAGTTGGTAAACCTTGAGCCAATGCTTTATCTCTATCTGCTTCTTTAAAATCTTGTAGTTGATAGTTTAAGTATTGCATACCAGTTGCCCAGTATTTTTTTCTTTGCTCTGAATTATCTGAATTTTTATATACTTGTGCTAATTGCACATTTTTTTTAAATTCTTTAGTATACACTAAATCTTTTACAATAAGATCATCTTCATAAAACGGTTTAAACAAACCTCTTGCTGATTCAACATTTTGACGTAATGATAAATCTAACCCACTAATTTGTTGAATCTTAGGAGTAAGTTGTTGTGCGTATTGATCTCTTATTTGTTTTGTGTCATCTCTTGACAAATCTGCATAGACAACCCTACCATACAAATCACTAAGTTGTTTATAATTTGTATCATATCTATCTTGTCTAGTCTCTAATACATTGGATAAAAATTTATAATCCGGTGTAAAAGGTTCTATTTCCCTAGCATATGTCTGAGATCCTGGTACGTAAGTTGCCATAATTCTAAATTACTAAAATTTTTTAAGTTTTTAAAACTTTTTCTTTGCACTTATTAAGTTTAAGAACCCACTTTTCCTGTATAGAAAGGAACAACATACTTAGTAACCTCTTTGCCTTTCTTAGCTAAAGGTGCATATGGTAATCCCGCATTACGCATTTGTCTATAATAATCAGCATAAGGATCGGCTCCACCCTCCATTTCATTTTTAGCAGTCTTACCATAAATTAAATCTAAAGCTTTAGAACCATGTTGTAATCCTTCTAACTCTTTAGCTGTTTGAATTATTTGTTCTTCTCTTGATAATGCATTAGCTGCATTTTGATTTGGAACTAATGGTATACCACCGGTAAAATCAATAATACCTGATCTACTTGGGCGTATATTATAGTATGGATTTAAACTATTTAAGTTATATGTATAAGCCATATTGGTTTCAGCATTAGCCATTAGATCTGCAAATTGTTCTCTATCAAGATTCTTTTCATTTGTAAAATTATCTAAAGCAAGTTGAGTATTATCATACTGTCTTTTTTTTGCTTGATTCTGTAATTGTTGAGTTTGCATGTCTAATTGAGCCTGTGCAAGTAAACCTCTGTTTACGGTACCAATATTTCTATTATGTACCTGAGCTAATGTATTTGCATTTTTACCAAACGCTTCACTTTGCGCTTGAGATGCTCTGGCATTAAGAGCTTGAGGATTACCATAAGAATTAATACCTTGCATAAAAATATTAAGTTGTTCATTAGTATCTGCAATTGCTCTTGTAGGTTCTTCTAGTACATAATTAAACTGACCTCTTTCATAATTAGGTTCCCATGGTAAAAATAAATTTCTATCTCTTTGTGCTAAAGCACCAAGCTTTAATAAGTCTTGGGTGTAGTATTCAGGATCTGGTGTGTAATACTCTCTAGGCGTTTCAATTGTCTTTTTCTCACAACACTCATCTGAGTATGTTCCATCAGCACACTTACATCCCGTTTTCTTTTCTGGCTCTATAGGCTCACTAACTTTAACAACTTGATTAAGCGTGTTATTTCCATAGAAGCCTTCCGCTTTTGATATAGTCTTATTATCAAGCCAGTTTGAGTCTTGATTAGGACCACTAGCTATATAATCTAAATATTGTTCTTTATTATCTTTATCTGCAATTGCAATGGCTTGGAAAAATGCTTGATTTAATTTAGTTTCTTCTTCATCTATCTGATAGCCTTCATATAAGTCTGGATAAAGTTCTTGCAGTTTATTAAATAGCTTTTGAGTATTTTCATTCTTTTTGACATCATCAGCGTCATCAGAACCTCTGTCTAACTGTGTTGCATATCTATAAGAATCCTCTGCTAAATCAGAAACTATATAATTATTTTTTTGATATTTTAAGAAACTAGCAATAGCCTTATCTTTACTTGGAATTTGATCATCTGTGTATCCGCGTGCTTTTAGATTAGCCACAAAAGCCTTATATGCTCTATCCGTTGTTTCAACCCACATTGGATCTTGGGAATTAAACAATCTTTCTAGATCTTGATAATCTTTATAACCTTGACCTAAAGACCTTCCGCCTTTCATTCCGGATACATCTAATATTCTGCTATTACCAACACCTGTTCCTCTAGATCTTGTTCTAGCACCACTACTACTACCACTACTACTACTACCGCTACTACTACTACCGCTACTAGAAGAAGTATTCGAGCTTCCTGAAGATGAGTTAGCAGTATTAACAGGTTTTCTTAGATAAACCTTTTGTTCAGGATCCCAAACAAATCCAGATGCTTTCATAGTTGCATCAAAATCAAAGTCACCTTCATATTCAGTTGCATTAGAATTCTGATTAAGATCACCTGGAAAATATTTATCATAAAGTTGCGTTTCAACATCTGGTTTCCATTCCCTTGCAAGTCTATCATCGTTATAAATAGGGTACTTTGGAGCAACATATGTAGCATCTGGTTCATGCTTTTGGAAAGGAAATTGTCCATAGTTATAACCATTAAAATACCTATCACCTCTAATATTTGCATTAGCTAACCAAGAAGGAGTCTCACCTTGATCTTGATAAGATGGAAGACCTTCTCCACCATATCTTGCTTGCGGTTGCATTTGAGACATTGCATCTCTTAATGCAAAAATTTGAGCTTGCTGTTGTGGAGGTAAAGCCTGCATAGCTTTCATAGTAGCTTGCTCTTTATTTATATTTTCTACCTTTTGTGTAAACTCAATAGGATCAATTCCTTTAGAAGTTAAGAATGGATACGCAGCTAAAGGAACACCGTCTGAAAATTGTTTTTTAGATTCTTGACCAAATGCTAATTTAGATAGTGATTTCATGTTTTTATCTAACATTAACTCCGCACTCTTAACTTTAATCAGATCCGCATCTCTATCTCCAATTGCCCCTATAAATTCATTAAGTTGATATTTTTTAGATACTTTAGCTGGTGTCATTTTTTTTCTAGACTCAATACCAAACTCAGCAAGTTCTTGTCTGTTAAGTTTCATTTTAGGTGTGTCTGAAAAAACAAAAGACTGTTCTGGTAAGTACATGGGTACTCCACCTTTACTATGTCTAGGGCCTGTAATATTATACAAACCAAATTGACCATCATTATTTAAATCAGTGAGAACTGTTTCGCCACCTTCAGCTTCAAGATTAGCCATATCTCTAGGCACAGAAGATAAAGAGTAACGTACATTGTTGTCACTATTATTATTAAATTGATCATTAGAAAGGTTATAAGGACTTGTAACAAGACCGTAATTAGACTGATCACCAGTCATCATACCGCCCTGCTGCATTTTTTTTACAACCTTACCATCTTTGATTTCAAAACCATCAGGTAATTTATTTATTCTAATCTTTGCCATAATTATAACATTTCTATATCAGCTCCAGCAGCTATCAAAGCAGCAAGAGTGTCATTATCTACTTCTAATTCTCCACCATATTCAGAAAATCTAATAAACTTTCCTGCCTGAGACATATCCCCACTCATAAGCCGAGAAAAACTTAGAGGGTCTTCTTTAACTCTTTCTATAGATTTATTTATATTACCACCAGCTCCCGTTGGAATCCAGTTCATTAAGTTCATTCCAGGAAGACCTAGCTTAGGCATACCAAACATTGCTTTAGGTAATTCATGGGTATATCCCATCTTAGCCATTCTTTCATGGTCAGCTGGTACTTTAGCTTTATAACCTTTACCAGTTTCGGGATCATACATCATATGTGGTTCAAACTCTCCACCATTAGCAAAACCTAAATCTGGGAATGTGCCACCCTGATTTATATATTCTCTTAATAATGGTTGAATCCTTTCATGAGCTTCATGTTCAAAAGCACCTTCCCTATGATAAGGATCATAACCAAAAAGTTCACCAGCAGCAGCATCTGTCCCAAATCTCCATAATGATGCACCGGTACCATCGTTTCTTATTTGCATATTATGAGAAAGCTCATCTAATAAAAGATTTCTTGTCTGTGGAACAGTAGCTCTTTTATTTATATAAACAGGATTATCTCTACCCAATAAATTAACATGAGGTCTGCGTACATCAGATCCAGATGCTACATCTACCCAACTACTAGAACCATAGATTGGTAAGCTATATTTGTCAGTGTCTTTTTCAAAACTTATAGGTGGTTGACCTGCTTTCTTATACACCTCCATGAGTCTTTCTTTTTCTTCAGGTGAAAGACCTTGTGTTACATAATCTAGTACTGTTTGTGTTTCATTATTAGGTGCTTCCCCTTCATAATTTGTTGTATATCTTGTGTCCCCGTACATAAAAGAGGCACCTCTGCCCAAATCATTTCTAGCTGCAGCAAATGCTTCATCTTTAGTATTATATTGATTATAATTAGGAAGATGAGAATATTGACTAATCCCAAAAGGATCTATCATGTTGTATAAAAGATCACCCCCAGGAACATCAGCAACTTTAAGCATAGCTTGTAATGGACTTGGACCTGCTTGCCAATTCTTAGGTGATGATAGTAGTGCACCTGCAGTTTGTAATTGTCTTTTTGTAGGTTTATTAAAAGTCAACTCATCAGGAACCAAACCTTCTTTGCCATCAAGCCAGCCCCCACTCCAATAATCATCCGAGCCTCCCAAGCTTGAGTTAACAGTATTTAAAAAATCCGTAAGACCATTCTGTGCTTTAGGTAAATCAAACTGCCCACCAGATTTATACATCTCTTTACCATACATTGCTTGAGCATAGTAATCAACAAGATTGTCCGGTTCAGCTAATCCAGTATTAAGATCAAAAGTTCCCCTTTTATTCATAGGATTTTCAACCGGCATATATACATTATCAGCTATACTCCCAAAATATCTATTTTCTCTGTATGCTTCTTTAGCTTTTCTATCTCTGCCAAATTGGTTTGCTACTGCAGCAAGATTTACCGCATTGTTAGCTGCATTACCAATTCTCTTCATTGTGTAATTATTCTTAATGAAGTTTTCAGCTTTGTTTATACCTCTTGAAATAAAATTACCAACAGAGTCTCCTCTTGTAACTTCCGGGCTTTCTTGCTGTGTTTCTGTTACTGTAGCAATATCATCACAACAGTCAACGCTAAAAGAGCCATCCCCACAATCACAAGGTGTTCCTAATTCATTTTGTAAATCTTGAATAGCAAGATCTTCAAAATAAAGACTACCCATACCAGAACCACCACCATTATAAGGAACACCAGATTCAAGTGACCCGCGTGTTTCACCTAAATTTTGAAAACGTGGTAATACAGATCCTCCCCTTTTAAACTCTGTATTATTATACATATCCATAAGTTCCATCTCGGATTTACCTTGGAGATTTATTGCATTTTTAGAATACCATTCTTTATAAGATGGTCTAGCTCTAGGTCCACCTTGAGTTGAATTATCTACTTCAAGCATTGATCTTTGAGGAGGTGCATTAAAATCTGCAGGTTGAGTAATTGCATTAAAAGTAGGATTCCATGTAACATTTTGATTGAATGGAATATTCATTAATGCTAAATCTTGGTCTGTTCTATAATCAGATTCATCTACTAACGCACCACTTGATTTATCTGCTCTTAATCCCATTCCTTTAGGGTAAAGACCACGGGACCTTAATATTTCAAGTTCATCCTTAGATAAATTTTTAGCCCTTTCTAAAAAAGCAGAAAGAGTTGGATTTCTTAATTTTTGTTCTTCAGTTAAAGTACTTCTATATTTATCATCTGTACCATAAATAACATTATACTTATTACTCTTTGAATCAAAGCTTACAGTAGAATTATCTAGAAAATTTTGTCTAATACCTTCTTTATAAGCTTCCATTGTAGGAAGAGGTGTTGGAGTATTGTTATTATTAATATCAATAGTTGTTGGTACTTGAAACCCTAATTTATTTCCTAACTTATTTAAAGATCTACTTCCGGGTATATAGAATTTTGTTTCTGGATTACTAGCATTATATAAATTTTCAGCTGTTGTTGCATAGTCTTCTGGATTTAAACCTTTATAATCAACTAAGTAATCAAAACCTTCAGCATTTATTTTATTAATATTCTTTCTATAGTCCTCCTGAATTTTGTTTTTATTAGCTCTTAAATCTCTACCAGCATTAATACCATCAATAGCTACAGATGCAAAATTAGCCAAGTGACCTAAATTGCTTTTTGGATACATCATCATTGGTACACCGGGGGCATGTAATTGATTAGGGCTTCTCCAAAAATCTGTAAAACCCCCATCAGCCATCATAGGTTGTTGGGGTTCACCATATTGTTCTCCAGCCATATCTAGTTGCTGAACTAATTCTTGATTTACTGGATTTTGATTTTGCATTGCTTGTTGTTCTTGCATTACCTCTTGATCAAGAGTAGCTTGAACAGTTTGCATTAAATCAGCAAAATCAGAAGGATTATAACCAACTGATTCAAAAGCTAATGCTAGTTGATCTGCAGAAATTTGCTCTTTAATTAATACGTATAAAATCTGTTCAGGTGATTCCCCAGATTCTATTCTAGATTTTACCATTTGAGAAAGTTCATCCACAACAGGATTAATGGAATCCTTGGAAATGGCTCCACCTTCTTGATATAAACTTTTTTTATTTAATTTACCTGAACTCATAATACACTATTAATATACAAATAATTAAGGAGAATCCCTAATTATCAGTCTGTTTGATAACTTGGGTTAATATATAATTTGGTACGGTTGTACCTGATTGTTTTGCATCTTTGTAATAAACTCTATTAAGTTTATCATATATTTTTTCTGCTTCTTTTTCTTTAGGTGTTCCAAAGTATAATCCTTCAATATAATTTTTATAAATTTTAAACTCACCGCCTGATTTAAATACAGAGTTTTGTTGTTGATTATTTTGATTTTCTATTAAACCATTACCATAAACTTCATTTCTATATCTATTGACTTTACTGATATATGTTTCTTTAGGATCAATCATTGCTCTTGTCACGGCATTATCACCAAATACTCTCCAGTTTGTAGAAGTAACATCTTTAACTGTTCCTGAATAAAGTTCTCTTAATAATTTTATTTCATCTTCATAATTCATATCCGATCTATTTGGAGATCTACCCGTAAATAACAAACTATAAAGACCTTGATTATGAGCAAGAATTGTCATATTTCTAATATCTTGTTCTGTTAATCCAAACTCTGGAAACTCTTCTGCATAGTCACTTAGAATTTCATATGCTTTAATAACATTATATGTGGTAACATCAATGTTTTTATTATCATCTCCTAAATCAGAAGGAGATTGGATATTAAAATAACT
>Ga0255768_10005067_pt1 | contig 12762 bp, 7 predicted proteins | sample 071ome_33_FD_179983 | JGI IMG/M metagenome (GOLD analysis project Ga0255768, IMG submission 179983) | Coastal salt marsh microbial communities from the Groves Creek Marsh, Skidaway Island, Georgia - 071412AT metaG (version 2) | ecosystem: Environmental > Aquatic > Marine > Intertidal zone > Salt...
AGAGTGAAACCGAAACATGGCAACAGACAAAAATTTTATAGTTAAAAATGGTCTTATAGTAGGAGGCCAAGAAGTAATTAATTCATCAGGCGTAGTCACATCTGCGGCTCTTGGTGGACAAACACTTTCTTCCACAGATTCCCCAACATTTGCTGATTTAACACTTACTGGTGATTTAAACCTAACGGGTGACTTAAATATTACTGGTGATGTGAACTCTCTTTCAGTCACAGATCTTGATGTAACAGATAAAACAATTACTCTTGGAGCTGGTCAAGTTGAATCAGCATCTGGTGGATCAGGTATTATTGTAGATGGTTCATCAGCAAGTATTCTTTGGGATGAAACGAATACTGAATGGGACTTTAATAATAGTATTAATGTAACAGGTACAGTTGTTTCTGATGGTTTAACTGTTGATGGTGAAACATTTAGCAGCAACGGCACATACGGAACTAAACTTACCTACTCTAATGGTAATCAAAGCGGCGTTATTGATACTTTTGGCAACCATAATTTAGAGTTTAGAGCCAATAATGATAGGGCAATGAACATAGCAGCCAACGGAGACATCTCTTTCTACGAAGATACAAGCACAACAGCAAAACTATTTTGGGATGCAAGTTCTGAATATCTTGGAATTGGAACTGATAGTCCTGACGAGCAATTACATATAAGCAACGCAACTCCTGCAGTAATTCGTTTAGAAAGAAACGATACATCTATATCTAGTGGTAATACAATTGGAAATATTGAATTTGAACATCAAGAAAGTGGTGGTGAAGGTTTATGTGCTAATTTTGCAGTTAAAGCAGACACAGGTGCAGGTGCAGGTGCATTTGTATTTGAAACAGGTGTAGCAGGAACACTTGATGAAAAAGTAAGATTTACTTCTGATGGCAATGTTGGTATTGGCAATATTGATCCTGATTTTAGATTAGATGTAGTTAATAATAATACTTCTCAAATTCACTTTGGTTCTGCTGATACAAAAGGTGGTTGGTTAATATCTACTGGAGATAATCAATCTATTATTTCTGGTGGTGCTTATTGGAATGGAACACAATGGATTGCTACTGATACTGAAGCTAGTAATGTAGAATTAGTAGATGGTAAAATAGATTTTTATAGTAGAACAAGTTTAACATCAGGAAGTGCTTTTAGTCCAATAAGAATTGCAGGATTTAATACAACTGGCGATCTTTATTTAACAGCTGGTAATTCAAATAGTGGAACACTTGGCGGAGATGCCCAAATACATTTTGGGTATAACGGAACTGATAATTATCGTCACAGCATAAGAACTCAACATGATAGTGGTACACAAGCTGGAAATAAAATACAATTTTATGTTTGGGATTATGGTACAGATGGTACTGCAGACCTTGGAACAAAATCTCTTGTAGAATTTAATGCAGTAAATGGTGTAGATGCAAAAGCAGGTGGATTTGTTATCAATGGCACTGGAGTAATAGACTCCAATAGAAATTTAACAAACATTGTTGGTCTATATGGGGATTCTGGTACAAGTAATATCTATGCTACTAACCATTATTTTAAAGATACCGGCGGAAACATAAACTTCAGAATGAACGGAAACGTTCTTACTATAGGAAATGATTCAGAACATCATCTAGCTTATTACGGTGCAACAGCATCTTCTATTACAGGAACAACAACTGATATCACACAGCTTAAAGGTAGACAAATTGATTTATACGCATATGATGATGTTGCAATAAGAGCAGGAACAGGAGATAACTTTATTGTACATACTGGAAGTGGTGAATCATTTAAAGTAAATTCGGGTGGAGTTGTAGAAACAGTAAAGATGCAGATATTTAATACTGATTCAATTGATTCAATGTATATATCTCAACAAAATACAAATACTCTAAATGCTATGTATGGAAGGGCAACTGATACTGCAGACATTTGGATAAACTATCGTGGCTATCAAGATGGAATATCTTACTTTAGAGATTTTAGATTTGGAGACGGAAAAAATAATGAACTAATGCACCTAGATGGCTCTGAGGCTGATTTTAATTTTTTTAGTTCAAATAGATTTGGTAAAGTAGGAATTGATACAAATAATACTGTATCTGGCCAAAGTTATTTAGGAGCCCCAGAATGTTTTCCATTAGTTTTAAGAGCAAGAAGTACAACGGCAACAAATACAGTTGCGATGTCATTTGGTCATGAAGGAGGAGAATATAGTAATTTTATAGGTTCTCAGAAAACTGGAAGTGGAGGTGCTACAAAAGCTGAAATTGTATTTGGCGGTAGACAAGTAAACGGACAATCTTTTACAGAATGGGGTAGATGGCATGACGATGGTAATTTAGAAATGCCATATCAATCATCATTTCATGCTTCAAGCACCAGTACCATTCTTACAGTATCTGCTGGGGATACACAGCTATTATCTAATAATTTTAACAAAGTAAATGGCACTGGCCAACACAATATTGGAAGTGATTATAATACATCTACTGGAATATACACTGCACCACAAGATGGAAAATATTTATTTACGTATGCAATTCGATGGGAAGTTGCAGATTATACATGGAGTAATTATCACAGAACTTATATAAGTGTGAATAACGTAGATGATTATGAAGCCGCTCATACCATTACTGGTAGTGGTCAACCTGTAGCAAATTATTATAATCATACAGGTTCTGTGGTTGTATATTTAGGAGCTGGGGACACGGTAAGATTAAAAGGTGGTCAAAGTGGTGCTGTTTCTAAAATATATTTTGGTGAAAGTGGTTGGTCAGGAACATATTTAGGATAATAAAGGAGAAAAAATGTCAGAACATAATATAACATTAGAAGATTGGGAATACAAATGTTTTGAATATCTTATGAAAGATGAAGATATTGATGGTTGGTTACTCAATTTTGCAAAAGAAAGAGCAAGAAAAGCTTCAATAGAAATATTGTCAGCTTTAATGGAACATTGTAATGAAAATGATATTGCTCTTGCAGTTGGAAAAGCTGCACAGATAGAACAAGCTTTTGAGTTAGGTGTAGTTAAAACTGCGTTACAAAGAGAAGCAGAAGCATTAGAGGAATAAATAGTTAAATGGCACTAACAAAAATACCAAGTAGTTTATTAGATACCGCATCAGGTTTAGACCTGCAGGGCAATATTACGCTTGGCGATAATGAAGAGGTACAATTTGGTGATTCTTCTGAATTAAAAATATTTAATGATGGTACTAATTCAGTATTAAGGTCCACTGATAATTTATTAATTCAAAGAGGCACATCACCTAGAAGTGCAATTACAATTACAGATTCAACTGGTGAAGTTGCTCTTGCTTATGGTGGTTCAACTGTATTTCAAACATCTTCAGCTGGTGCAACAGTCACAGGTACATTAACAGTCACTGGTGATTTAGATATAACAGGTAATGTTAATTCTTATAATGTTACAGACTTAGATGTGACAGATCAAACCATTACACTTGGAGCCGGACAAACAGAGGCAAATTCAGGTGGTAGTGGTATTATTGTAGATGGTTCAAATGCAAGTATACTGTGGGACGAAACGAATACTGAATGGGACTTTAATAATAATATTAATGTAACAGGTACAGTAACTGCTGATGGTGGTCTTATAGAAGGCTCTACAGGTCTTACAATAAGAAATGATGCAGCAGGAGCCAATGAACCTAAATTGGTTTTTGATAATGATCTTTTTGCTGGAGCTAATTATGGAAAAATTCAAACAGGTAATGGTGGATTACAATTAATATTAGAAAGTCCAAGTACATCTACGTTTCAAAATAGACATAAAATTGTTTTAAATGGCGGCGGTAGTGATGATATTACTTTTTCTTTATCATCAGATAATGGTTCTAGCTATAAAAATTCATTAAAAATAGAAAATAATGACATCTCATTCTACGAAGATACAGGTACAACTGCAAAACTATTTTGGGATGCAAGTGCTGAGAGTCTTGGTATTGGAACGAATAATCCTACAGACAAGATCCATCTTAATGGTGCGGCTAATGCTTCTACGGGAATAACCATTGGGAATAATAATTCAACTCGTTTACGCCTATACCATGATGATAATGCAGGTAGTAGTTACCTAACTACAGATGGAATGCAAACAGAACAAAGATTGTATATCATGAGTGGTAACGAGCTTCGTTTAGGTTCTGACGGAACTGAACGAATGCGCATTAACACAAATGGTGAAATTTCAATAGGGTTTGGTAATAGCTCTGGTCCAGGTGGTGGTTTATTTCAGGTTAATAGTTCAGGTGTGTTTACAAATGGTGGTGCGGGATATATACAAGGAAGTATACTTCTAAGAAGTTCTGATAATGATGAAACCCCAAGCTATAGAGGTCAAGGTGTTTTTACTTGGAATGTTGGTAGTCAATCAAGTTGGTTTATAGGAACACCATATACTGACGGTGATTTATTTACAATCAATCGTAAGTCAAGTGAAAGTTCTTTTACTCAAGAATCTTCATATATTGGTCATGCAAATACAAATAATTTCTTTACAATTAAAAATAATGGTTGTGTTGGTTTAGGAAGTGTTAATCCTACAGAAAGTTTATACGTAGGTAATATAAATGCTGGAGGAGCTGATGTTTCCCTAGGTCTTCAAAATACTATTTCAAATAGAATTTCTTCTATAAAATTTTATGATGAATCTGGATCTAATAAAATTAATTTAAGTTATGATAATGGTTCTAATCGTGGTACTTTAAGTATGGGCGATGCAGACGGAGAAATCATTTATGTTTATGATAATGCAAGTACTATTAAATCAGGTTTAGGAATTGACTTATCAGGTTCTGGTAGAGAACTTAGTTTATTTCATAGTTCTTCTGGAACTGATGGTGATATAAGTTTTGGTAAAAGATTAGAAAGTAATGGCAGTTATACCGAAGCTGTTCGTATTACTGGACAAAATTATATAGAGCAAACACCAATATCTATAGGTGCTTTAAACAATAGCGCTGTTGGTACTTATGGAGGTGGTCCTGCATCTAGAATGGCTACACAAGTATACAATTTTACTACTCTTGGAGATAATACTTGGAGAGTATTATTTAGTGATTTTACATATTCAACTGGATTTATGTATGCAACTGTTGGTGATGCAGCCTCAAAAGATATGGCGTCTTATGCTTACGCAGTAACATTTCCAGGCTATGGAGTATCATCATTTTCCAATATAAGTTATACAGATGGTGGATGGAATACAGGGGCATTTGAATTTAGAATTACAAGTAATGGTAGTAATAATCATAACCTTGAGGTAAGATTTTCTAGCTATTATTCTTCAAGTAACTCCGCAACTGGATGGATAAAATTTGAGAGGTTAACTTAAAATGAAAGAAGCAAATATTTTTAATTATCAAGAAGATTTTGATAATAGTGAAATGGTAGATTTTCCTGCTGAAATTGTTGCAGCAAATCCTAGTATTAATGAAGGAGATCAAATTTTAGAAATACTTTTAACACATCCAATGCCTTATAAAGTAGTATTTACATTAGATTCTAATTTTCATTCTCAACAATATTTTCAAACATTACAAGAAGCTGAAGTAGCTAAAAATGAATGGTTAAACGAGGAATAAATAGTTAAATGGCAACAAAAGTAAAATTAATCGCAGATAATGTTATCACAACGGATCAAATAGATTTAACTTCTATTGATACAGATAACTTAAGCGAAGGATCTACAAATCTATACTTTACGAATGCGAGAGTAGATTCACGCCTGTCTGGTGGTACCGGAGTTACTTATTCTTCTGGTGAAATTTCAATTGGACAAGCAGTTGCCACAGATTCAAATGTTACCTTTGCTGATTTAACAGTCACAGGTGATTTAAATATCACAGGCGATATCAATTCCTATAATGTAACGGATCTAGATGTTACAGATCAAACGATTACATTAGGTGCAGGACAAACTGAAGCACTAAGTGGTGGATCAGGAATTATTATAGATGGTTCTAGTGCAAGTCTATTATGGAATGAGTCCGATGATAGATTTGATTTTAATAAATCGGTAGGAGTTGCAGGTACATTAAGAGCAGTAGGGGTTGATTCAACTAATAGTAATTACGCTGGTATATTTAGAAATAGTGGCGGCCAAAATATTATGCTCATGAGAAATGATGGCGCGGTATTAATGCAACAAAGCTACTTATTTGTAAATAACTCTGATGGTATTTATAGTGATGGTTCTATTAAAGCAAGAGGTGGTATAGTAAACGATCAAGGAGATTTATCTCTTAATGATAACGTTAATGTATCAGGTAATCTTGATGTAACAGGTACAGTAACTGCTGATGGTTTGACCCTAGACGGAGCAAACGGAAAGATTTATTTACCTCAAACGCCTAATACGTTTAATTGGATTGGTGATTCTATTGAGCAAACGGGAATATTTATTGACCCGACAAACGACAATGCTAGTGAAGAAATTCGTCTTGTTACTAATAACGCCAAACGATTATCTATAAACTATCTTGGAGACATCTCCTTCTACGAAGACACAGGTACTACAGCAAAACTATTTTGGGATGCAAGTGCTGAATCGCTTGGAATTGGAACTGGAAGCGATACATTAAATTCAAAATTAGTTGTAAAGGGTGGAATAAATAATATCTTTACTTATAGCACCACAACTACAGACCAACCAGGTTTATTTGCTGGTAATAATTCTGCTTTTAATACATCAACAAATACACTTTATGCAAAAATATATGGTTCAGGAATTTCTTCTATTGGTTTTGGCGTTACTTTAGGCGATTATGCAGTAGTTGCTAGTGATGGAACTGATAATAATGGGTTATTAATAGGTTCATTTAATAATACTCCTATAATTTTTGGTACTAATAATACTGAACGTATGAGTATTGATAGTTCAGGTGCTTTAGGCTTAGGAACTACACCACCAACTACAAATATACATCCACAATTTTTTATAGGAACTGAAGCATTTATTTTAGGAAGTACAGGAGGTGCTTTAGATTTAGGTAATAATCTTTATTATAACAGTGGGTGGAAACATAGAACAACAGGAGCAGCTTCATTATTAAATTTTGACAGTTCCGGAAACCTTGTATTTTATAATGTTGCTTCAGCTTCGGCAGATAGTGCAGCTACTTTAGATGAAGCCCTTCGTATTACTTCTGATGGTAAACTTGGAATCGGAACTGGGACAAGTCCGGCTTCTGGGTTACATGTTAAATCCGCTACAAGTAGTACTGGTAATATTATAGCTACTTTAGAAAGCACAGACTCTGGTAATTCATGGATGAAACTAAAAGGTAATTCAACTAATAGTTTTCAGTTAGGTTCTACTTCGGGCGGTATAGAATTTTATGATGATGCATCTTCTACGTATGTAGCAAAAATTAATAATAATACAAATGACCATAATTTACAAAAATGGTGTTATGCAGAATTTGATGCATATGATAATGGTAGTGCAGATGCGTGGGAAGAAAAAGCAAATTTAGCTGCAAATGTGTATAGTTTATATGGAGCAAATATTAATCCAGGTAAATATGGTAATAATCTATATTATGTTGGCGTAGGACGAGAAAATGTAAGCGAAGCTTATGTAGAATTTAAAGTAGATTTAGTAGAAGCACGTTCAATATATGCATATTTTGGTGTTTCTAACTCTGCAGATGGAAGTACTCGATATGCAAGATTATGGTATTCCTATGATGGAGAAGTATATACACAAGTTGATAATAATTCTTTTGGAGCAGGAGGCACAAGTGCAAGTTATACTTTAAATTTAACAAGCGTTCTTCATCATGGAGATGGAGATTTTACAGGTTCAGTATATTTTCGATGTGGATTAATGGACAATGCTTCTCAACATACTACTTTAATTGGTTGGACAGATTTTAAATTTAAAGCTTTTGCTGAATCAATGACTTTTGATGGAAGATATAAAAGAGGTAGTAGCAGTACATCATTGGTAGATAATAGTGGTGGAGGGCAAGAAACAAACTTTGTTCCAAAAGTTCCTTATGTACATACATTTACATTAACGAGTGCAGGAGCTTCTTCTATTGTAGCTAATGATGGAGGTAATGGACAATTTACAAGCGCTGGTCATAGTTATTTAAATAAAGAAATATTTCAAATAGTAAGTTCTCCTACTTATGGAATTCAATGTTTAACAGAAGGAACCATTTTTTATACTGTTCATCAAGATATAATAACTACTGGAAGTTCCAGTTATGCCAGAGTTTATGTGCAAAGAGTAAATTCAACTGCATCATCCAGTATTAATGTTGGAATGCATTTAATAACAAATACAAATGGTGAATGGGATAGTATTTCAGGGCAGGGCTCTTTTGATGTAGTAGCAGGAGATATAATAAGATTTAACTATAGTGCAACTGGCATTAATAGTATGGATGCTGGATCCTGGTCATACTATACATTAATGTACTTACCCCACACAACAAGTACTAAAGGAAATGCTCAAGGAAATAGTAATTTCCCATTTGCGGGAGGAATTTAAGGAGATAAAAATGAATGGAGTAATCGTAGTAGATACAGAAAGAGTGATAAAATGGTCTAAAACTGAAGAAGGTGTATGGACAATAGAATTAGTTAGTGATGTAGAAAATCCAGATTCTGATGGTCATACAAATTTAAGATTAGAAACTGTCTTACAAAATATGACTTATACTGAGGAATAAATAGTTAAATGGCACTTACAAAAATTACAGCAGATGTTATAGAAAACGGCGCAATTACGAGCGATAAGCTTGCATCTGGTGCTGTATCAGCAGCAAGTTTAAGTAGTATTACCACTGATAATGTCAGTGAAGGTAGTACAAATGTTTATTATACTGATACAAGAGCAAGAGGTTCCGTTTCAGTAACAGGTGGTAATCTTTCTTATGACTCTGGTACAGGTGTAATTCAATTAACAACTGATACAATACGAGGAGCCATTTCAGTTACAGATGCTGGAGGTGATGGTTCACTTGCATATTCTGCTGGAGTGATTACATATACTGGACCAAGTGCTGCAGAGACAAGAGCACATTTCTCAGGTTCAACTGGTGTTAGTTATAATAGTTCAACAGGTGCTTTTACAACATCAGCAATTCCAAATTCAAGTTTATCAAATAGTTCAATTACAATTAATTCTAACTCAGTTGATTTAGGCGCTTCAGTTACTTTAGATACAGATGATGTTGGAGAAGGAAGTACAAATCTTTATTACACAGATGCAAGAGTTGATTCAAGATTAGCAAGTGGTAGTGTAGGTAATATCGTAACTACAGGTTATATTGCTGGACCTGCTACATTCACAATTGACCCTGCCGCAGTAGGCGATAATACAGGAACAGTTGTTATTGCAGGGGATTTAAGAGTTGATGGTACAACAACCACAATTAATTCTACTACATTGACAGTTGATGATAAAAATATTTTATTAGGTCAAGGTGCAGCTTTAGCATCCGATAATAATGGTGCAGGAATTACAGTTGATACTGCAAATGCAAGTATTACTTACGATTCTACAAATGACGAGTGGGATTTTAATAAAGATATAAGTGTAGTTGGAATTAATAATCTTAATACTATTGATTCTTCTGGCTCATTAACTTTGACAGTAGATGATGCAGATTTTATTATTGCAGATTCAACTGATACTCCTGCTAATTTTATTTGGAGAGATCATTCGGATTCTAAATTATATCTTGGAACTTCTTCTGCCGTTGCAACCCTTAGAAGTACATTAGATCTTAACTCAAATAATATTACAAATGCTGGAACTATCTCTAGTGGTGCTATAACCAGTAGTGACAATCAAGCACAAAATTTCGATATTAACTTTGTGAATACAAGGGGAAATACAGCTGATAGAGTAAGATTGAATCTTGAAGCTAACAGTGAAGATTGGCATATTGAAAACGATCAAAATTTAGCTTCCTTTAAAATACGTCATCATACTAATGATAATGATGTATTAATATTCAATAATACAGCAAGAGCAAACTCTATTACTGCAAATAGTACTGGTGTTGGAATAAACGTAGCAAGTGCAGCTGCAGATTTACACGTAGACAGAGTAATAAGAGTTACAGGTACTACTTCTGCTGTACAAATAGGAGACACTAATGGTTATACATTCTTCTATACTGGCAATAGTTCTAATAGATTGCAATTAAATTATGATTCGCCTTTTGGATCTGGCCAAAATATATTATTTACTGCTGATTCTAGTGGTAGAGTTGTTTATCATGATCAATTACAATTAGCTGCTGATTATGCAACTGCATCCGGAAATTCATTAGCTACTAACTCTTATTTTTATGTAGGAAGCGTATCAAAAAACTATAATGTAGCAATAGAAAGCAGTAGAGATATTACTTCTTCAGATGGTCAATGGGCAGCACAAAATGAGCTCTTTATTGTTAATACTCATTCTGGGGGTGAAGCTTCTATTGGAATGTCGGCACTCAACGCTGGAGGCCAACATCATAGAGTTGCTTTAATTGCACAGCCTGAAGGTACTGGTTCTTTAGGATCTTTTGTAATAAAAACTAGGGGAACCTCAGCTATAGAAACCGAAAGAGAAAGATTGAAAGTATTCTCTGATGGTTCAGTTGATATAAACCCAACAAAAGCTTATGGTGCTACATCTGCTAGTTTAAGAATATCCGGATATATGACTGGAACAAATTATTCTGATGGGTCTCATTTGAATGTTGTCTTTGGTAATGAAGTAACAACAAATGCCTACCTAGGAGAGATAAGAGTAGAACAGTTAAATCCTTCAGCTTCAACTGAATCTAAAATGGAATTTTATACTAATTCCGGTGGAGGAAATACAGCTACTAAACCACGAATGACAATTATGGGTAATGGTGGTGTAGAAATTGGAGATGGTACTAACTATGGTTATCTAAAAGTTATTACTAATAATGCAGTATCTGCTGTTTTTGATCGTAGAAATGGAGATGGCTCATTAATATTATTTAGAAATGATGATTCAACAGATGGTCAAATCAATACTTTATCTGGAAGGATTGGAATAGGTTCTGATGATACAGGAATATTCTTTGATAGTGTGAGAGATTGCGTAAGTCCATTTAGCATGAGTACAAATGACGGAAGAGGTAGTGCAATTGATTTAGGTAGAGATGCTGTAAGATTTAGAGCTGGATATTTTTCAGGGCAGGTAAATGCATCAACATTGACTGCTACAAATACTGCCAATTCAGCAGGTTTATCATTTAGAAGTGGATATGAATTTATCTCTGGAGAAGGTTGGTGTACAGCACATGGTCACTATAATTATAATGACGGTACTCTTTTCTTAAATAGAAATACTTCAGATGGTTTACATCCAGTATTTCATGTCGGTGGTTACAATAACCCTACCTATCACCCATCATTTAGTTATGGAAATGGTGATGCTGGAATGGTTACTCTTGTTCGTCCAAATGGAACAAAAAGCGAAGGCTCTACATATGCATATAGAGGATTATCAGATAGTGGAGACTATTCAAATTGGATAAAAGATAGTAGTGGAACTTGGTTCTTTGATTCAGATGGTAAGCATCAATTTTATGGAAATGTTGATGTAAGGCAAAGTTTAGCAGTTAATTCAGATAAAGCAGGAAATGAATATCTGTATTTATGGCAAGCACAAGGTGGAGACGGTGGAATATTATTTGGAGATGCTACAGGTGGTTCGCGATTAAACTGGCAAGTTGTACCAAACACATCATCAAGAGATTTACAGTTCTACTCTTATACTGCTGCGGCTCAGAGTGTTAAATTTAATGCAGCAGGAGGTATTTGGAGTTTAAGAGATGGTGGAACTTCGAGTGCATTTTTCTTAGCAGGAAATTCAGCTGCAGCTGCAAATGGTAAAGTTGCAATGGGTCTTCGTGATGGTATGATTCAGTTTAGAGATCCACTTGATTATTTCCATAAGATGTGGTACTATGATGGAGTAAACGTTTCTACAAATAGTAGTCATGGTCACTTTAGAGTGTATGGAGATTCAGATAATTCTGCAATGAATAATAGTAGTATAGAGAATCTTCTTCGTCTGAGTGTAGATACTGTAAATGGTAATATTGGTACTACTGAAGGCGGTTCGAATATTTATTCTTCTTCCGATGAAAGATTAAAGACGAATATCCAAAATCTTCCCTCAATGCTAGATAAAATTAATCAACTTCGACCCGTTTCTTTTGACTGGAAATATACAGCAGAAGAAGAGTTTTTATATGGATTTATCGCACAAGAGGTTCAATCAGTAGATTCAAGCCTTGTATTTGATAATGGAGATACACCATATTGTATCGATAAAATCTATCAAGATGGTAAAGAACCAGATGGAGTAATTGAAAACACCCTTGCAATTTATGAAAGACAGCTTATTCCAATGTTAGTAAAAGCATTGCAAGAGGCTGATGCAAAAATAGAATCTTTAACATCTAGGATCGAAGCATTAGAGGAATAAATAGTTAAATGGCATATACATTAAACAGAAGATTAGCACAACTCGTAGATAGTAACGGTCAGTTAAATACTGGCAAAATACCGAATGACTATATTACAGGTGATCATATTGCAGATAATACTATTACTTCTGCAATGTTACATACTTCATTTACAGTATCAACAAGTAATTTAACTGCAATTGATACTGACGATGTTTCAGAAGGATCAACTAATCTTTACTTTACAAATGCTCGAGCAGATGCACGA
>Ga0255768_10005076_pt1 | contig 12747 bp, 14 predicted proteins | sample 071ome_33_FD_179983 | JGI IMG/M metagenome (GOLD analysis project Ga0255768, IMG submission 179983) | Coastal salt marsh microbial communities from the Groves Creek Marsh, Skidaway Island, Georgia - 071412AT metaG (version 2) | ecosystem: Environmental > Aquatic > Marine > Intertidal zone >...
AACGGCTCATCTGTTTGCTCAACAAAGTCCTTGCTGTGCATGATGACCAAGCCATCTTGTTCGCTTATGCTAATACTTACCTTTCCTAGGGTGTTTCCGCCCTCTTTGAAATCGAAGTCAAAAAACCTTGCTTCAGTTGGTTCAGTGGTCTGTTTGCCTTGTGAATCACCCAAAGTAACCTGGGAAAATCTCCCTCTGATCTTGTTGAAAAGGTCTTTTGCTATAACATTTAAGTTCATACAGTGTATTTATCTGCTAGTGGCTTACAAAGATAGGCATTGGCATCACCTTGTCTGCTGTGTCTTCGTCTGCTTGACTGAATGATGTGTATATTTTTGGATCCCAATCCTTTAAAACACTTATAATACGCATTATCAACAGTGTAGCACTCACCAAGTCATCAGTCTGCCCGGATTTTGCTTTGTATGACGATCCTGAGGCTATGTATGACTTCAATTCTGATATCAATGGTTTGCTGTGTATTTTCAATTTGTTCTTTTCTATCATATTTTTTAATCTAGAACAAGCACTGATTTTTGTTTTGTGTGTGGTGTTGAAACCTTTTCTAAACTTTCTAATGTGTCCTTTTCTAATGGGTTCTGACACAAAAAGTCCTGGAATACTGTCTTCACCAAAGTCATTGATTACCAACAGTGCTGATTCGCCAATGGTATTGTTCTCCACACTCCAATAGATGTTTGAGCCTGTGGATTTGGTTTCTTCTTTGATGTGATTGCAGATGTCACGCAGTATTCTGACCTGTTGAGGTATGGCAGTGGTGTTGTGTTTCCATTCTGCTACCTGTTCATATGAAGGTAATTCGAAAACTTCTATGGCGGCATTGTCACCGCCAGTACCCATGGCAGGATCTAGTGCTACCACATATGTGTGATGTGGATCTAATTTTTTATACCATCTGGTTTGTCCCATGTTGAGTATAGGTTCTTTGCCTTCCAATGTGGTCAGTGTCAAACTGTTGACCAATGTTTCGTCATAAACCAAAAACTCACAGCCATACTCACGTCTAAATCTTTCTTCTCCGATACGTCCCAATTCTGCTGATTTCCATTCTTCATCTCTGTCTGGATGTTCATCCCATGATGCAGTAAAACCATGAAATCCGTTGATGCCTAGTTCTTGTTCATTGCCATGTTCATCAAATTTGTTTTGACTTTCTCTCCAAATGGTGGCAAAAACATCTTCGTCAGAGTTAGGTGTGGATGTGATAATTGCTCTACCACCTGTTGCCAGTGTTGGTGAAATTGAAGTCCAAAATTCTGATGCTATGCCTGGATTCACAAACGCAAACTCATCACAGTACAATAACGATATTGACATACCTCTACCAGTATTGCCGGTTGTAGTGGCTGACACAATACGTGAACCATTTTCAAATTCCATTGAACCTTTGTTGTAGTTTACAACTCCCGCTCTAATATGATCTGGACACAATTCATATCCGTATCTTATACGTTGCATGATTTCTTGAGCACCTGTATATTTGTGTGCCGCAATCAATATGGTCTGATCAGGATGAAACATGGCAAACCATAATAGGTAACAAGCCGCTGTGGTGGTCTTGCCGCTCTGCCTCGGCAACATATTGATATTGAATCTGTAATCGTGGTAACTGTGTAACAATCTTTGCTGATACTCAAAAGGTTCAAATAAACATTTACCTTTTACAGGATGTTGAATGAAGAAAAACTTTTTGGCAAAATGTTCAAATCCAGACTTTTCTTCTGAACATGCCACCAAATCTGCTATCTGTTCTTCTGTGAATCTTTCTCGTTGGTGTGCTTTTTTGGTTAAAACACCATCTAAACTTTTATTACTCATACACAGTACTTATGCTATAATATAGGGGTAGAATCCTTCTTATTGACTGTGATAGATATAAAGTCACGCACAAAATTAAAATTTTTAGACAGTGTGTTGTATATAGGATTACTGTTTTTATCAGTGACTTGACTGTAAGATGCTTTGCCAATATTACTAAAATATTCTACATCAAATCCCTTTGAAGTGTGATAGTCTGGAAACACGCCAGTCATAAACAAACAGGTGTCTCCTAATGCCGCAGAATCTTCCCAACTTGTATAACACAAATTCAAAAAACTTTCAGCGAATGTTTTTCTTGGTAAGAAATCTTTTTTGTCGATGTGTTTGGCTAGCAGGATCGTGATGTAAGATTCCACGTTGTGTGGCAATTCAAAACCAGTCTTGGCTTGGACTTCTTTTACTACCTGGTAAAAAGCCCAAGTGTAAGTGTCTCTCATAAAAATATTTAACAGATTTTTATGAAAATTAAGTGCTTACTTGTCTTTTGCGATTGCTTTGGCTATGTCGTGTGCTTTTTTAATTGTGCTTTTTTCTAAAGGTGGTGTGTCACCTTTCATCTTCATTGCTTTTGCCATGCCAATTGCGTATGGTGATTGTGCCTTCTTTTCTGTGTAGGCTTGTTTCAATGCTTCTTTGATCGATGATTGAATTTCTTCTTCAGTTTTTTCAACTGCCATAGGATTGTCACCTGGATATTCTTTTCTGTATGATTTTTTAATCTTGTTAACACCACCTGACAAATCTTTCGTCATGTATTGTGTGTCTTTGTATTCAGGTTCAGGTGTTGTTGATGCTTTGCCTGGAATTTCTTCTTCTACAGATTCTTCCGGTTTAGGTCCCATTGTGATCGATGGTGGAGTAGGAACTCCAGCACTTTTAAAAATTTGTGCGATTGCCGCCATGTCTTCTGGTGTGTCACCATACAACATAACTTGTGATGCTTCTTTAAGATGTATTTTTTTTACATCTTCTTTCATCTGTTCTTTGTTTTGAATTGCATCAATTTTATATAAAAAATCTCTTATGTCCATTACTTTTTCCCTTTCCCTGAAATAGGTGAAGTTGTTCCTTTTGAATCTTCAGCATTTTCTGTTACTCCGCCATCTTTAGGTGCTTTGATTTCACCCACAGCATCTGGAGCCGATCTTTCTTTACGTGCTTTTTCTAATTCTTTAAGTAATTCCATTACTCTCATTGAACCTGCTGACTTTTGTTCATCTTTGCCATCTTCATAAGCAGAGTTAAGTTTTGCTTCGTATGGTTCATCTGATTTAGGTTCTTGATATGCTTCTTGAGGTTCATTTGGATTTCTCACAATCACATGGCTCTCAGGAATATTACAATAGTTCTTTATGTACTGTTGTAAAACTTGTGTTGTTGTTGGGTATTGTAATTCTGTTTCAAAATAAGTTGCTCTTTCATTTTCAAGAGCAGGAAAGTCTAAAGGTCTTTTTTGTATTGGAGTTTTCTTGCCATTGCTCATCTTCACAACCACAAATTTTTCCAATGCTGATTCTAAATGGTCAGCAAACCCTTCTGGCAAATCGCCCGCTACTCCAATTTTGAATGGATAGGTTTTTGTGCTTTCTGCTAGTATCTGTCGTAATCTACTTGTCATCGTTGTATTTATCCATGTTTTTAAGTTTTTCCAATAAACTGTTACGGTCAGATATCACATATCCTTCCCCTTGTACCACATTTGTGTCGGAATCACCCTGTTTTTGATCCTGTTTTTGCTTCTTAAGTTGTAAATCTACCATCTTTAATTTTTTATCCATTTTGGCCACTCTAGCATCCAGTGTGGTTTTAAGCATATTGCCTGCCACTTCAAATATGCGAGCAGAATATCTACTTTCAACGTTCATGCCTAAATCCATAAGGTCTTCATAGGCTGTGATTGCTCTATTACCCACATCATCCAATTCAGAATCGCCCATCTCTCCTAGACCTTCAACTTTTGGTAGTGCCGCCGCAATTTTATCAAATTCAGCAATGTCTCTCATTGTAGATTTTTGTTGATCTAAACTTTTGTTTTTCTTCTCTGCTTTGTCGTCCATCACTTTGTCTTTTTGCTGTTCTTCTTTTACAATTTCTTGCGACTCAGGTAGGTTAAGCAGTTCTTCTAATTTTTTGGTCATAATATTATGTTTTTATTTAGTGTATGCTATGGTCTCTGACTTGTACTTTTTGGTTTGATATCCGAGGGATTCAAGATATGATTTGCAGTTGTCTGCTTCATTGCGTTTGTTTTCGAACATTATGGTAGGCATATATTTCTTTAGTGTTTGTTCTCCTCCTTGACAAACTTTTAATTCATACCATTCCACATCTATTTTTATAAAATCTACCTCTTCAAATTGATAATCGTCTAAACGTTTTACAAGAACTTCATGATTTCCTAAACCTTTTTTATATCTTACAAAACTACCATAGGCTGGATTATCCTGGCCATTATTAGGTATTACAAGTTTTTGTGTTTCGTGTTCGTTGCCTAATGCTACATTATATTTTTCCACCGTGTCTGGTATTTTTGGAAATGTTAATGGACTGGGTTCAAACGCAATTACTCTTTGAAAATCTTTTACAAATGGAACAGACGTATCACCATCAAATGCTCCTATGTCTATGTAAGTTCTGAAATTTTTTATATGTGGCCAAGCCCATTCTTTAATTTTACGAACACTCATTATCCTCGTCTACCATTATGAAAGATATCTTTTTCATTGATTACTCTAAATCTAAAACCTTTGTTCTTGCACCACATTTGAGCACTTTGCCATTTGGCTTTGTTGATGATCAGTTGTGCTTGGTTGTGTCTGCTTTTGCCAACCTTTTCTGTGAGTGTTTGATTTTCTGGTTTTATTTCGATAACTTCCGCATGCGGTCTTCCATTTTTATCTGTGTAAGCAATAAAAAAATCTGGCACATATATTGTGAACCTTCCTGTTAGCGGATGTTTGTAAGGAATCTTTATGGATTCATTTGCCCACTTTGTTATGCTGGGACTTTCGTCACAAAATCTCATAAAAGCAAATTCCCAACTGCTTCTGTACAATGGAGTTCTACCGCCAATATATTTGTCTGGATTTTTAATTTGAAATCTTCCTTGAGCGAACTTCGCCATTGGGTTATACCACTATGTTTCTTTTTTCCGCTAGACTATTTTCAGTATTAACTTTATATCCTAATGAAGAAGTGTTTGATCTGTTATGATTCAAAATTTCTGTGACAATGTAACTCAATTGAACTTTGTCTACACCTTTTAATGTGTCTAATAATTCAAAAACTTTTACACCATCTATTTTTGCCTGTTGTAGTATCACTGTGGCAGTGGATATACTGGCTGTTCTGTCAAAACCTCTTCCTTCAAAAAATCCAACCACTGCATCAACATCGTTGCTTGGAAAGGCAAGTGTGTCGTTAAAATAATTATTAAAAAATTCTTTTACTGGTTGACCACTATCGGTATTATTTTTAGGTAAGTTTGACATTATCTATTCCTTATTATTGCCTTGGTTACGGCTTTTAATCCTGAACCTATATTAGAAGCACTTCTGCCAATAAAAGTATTAGGCACACCGTATGCTTGGTCAGATGTGTTGCCAATTCTTCCAATTGCTCCAGTTAAAATATTAAAACCTTCTTGTTTCAAACCTTCTTTACTTAAATTTTTTGCGTTCTTTAATCTGTTGGCAGTTCTAATAATTGAACCCAATGTGATGCCACCTCTACCGCCACCCAACTGACTGCCGATGTATGTGTAAGGTCCGTCATTGGCTCCAAATAAACCTGACAACACTCCACCTGTACCCAGTAAACTTGTTGAACCTCCACCCGATAATGAATTAGGTGAAGGAGTTTTATCATAATGTTCTTCTCCGAATCCTGCTGGAGCGCCATTGGCTTGGACTCTACCTCTAGAGTAATAAACTGCTTCGTATTCCACAGTCATAGCATTTTGTACCGGAGCAGATTCTTGATTGTTCATAGAATCATGTTGCCATCTTTGAACAATAGGATTCACTAGAGTGTAACAAGTATAAGTTTTTCTTGCCATCTGATAGATTTGTATGCTGGTAAAAAACGGACCTTTAGTGGATGTGTCTAATCCAAATCTATTTTCTGTATTTTTATTTTTAGTTAGTCCTGCACGTTTGCTGTAGGCTCTATCTGTGTTTGTACCTTGATTTCCTTGTGTATCTTTTTCTCCATAGTTACCATCGTTGAAATAATATCTATAGTAAGTTTCCCATAGTGCTGTGGTCACACCGTAATTATCATCATGAAAAGTGATGTTGATTGGATCGTAAGATATCTTGGTCTGAATTTTTCTTTTAACGTTGTACTGCTGAGCAGTCACCATGTCCACAGTGTATTGAGGTAAGTCCACTGCTTTTACCAACATATTCAATTCACGTTGATGATTGCTTAATGGTGGATCAGTAATTTTTGCATTTGGATTTATGTTGAATACCACATGATATAAAAATTTTTGTTTGGGTGCTAATCTAAAACTGTCATCAACATACAATCTTGAGGCATGGGCAAAATCTGCCAAATTACCTTTTGGATTCAAGGTACCTTTGAACACATTATCTAAAAAACCTTTGAGTAAGTTTGCCATATATTGTATTTATGTGTGGGAAAAATGTGATGTTTTAAAAATAAAAAAGGGGCCGAAGCCCCCTTTAAATTTATAAATGCTAACGAAAATTACTGACCGCCGCCTGTAATTAACGTATTGATGGTTCTGCCTACAGCAGTACCAACTCCTGTACCTTGTGGAGTTTGGATAGCATTGTCATATCTCAATGCCAATGTTACCGTTACAGGGTCACTTGTGCCATATGCTAACTGATTGTAGTTTGCGTTTTCAATGTAGCAACCGTACAGTTCAAATGTTTCTAAAACATTTACTTGGTTGGCACCATTTGCACCGTCTGTAATTTCAATTCTTGTTACGAATTTGTAGTCTGCACCTGAAGCCGCCGCACTCATTTCAAAGAAGTCGAATTGTTTCTGTAATTGTTCGCCAACAAGTTTTTGAACATTGTTAGAAACATCTTCTCTTAATGTAAGTGTTACAGTTTCCCAAGTGTGTTTACCTGCTAGATATACTTTAGAGTTGTAAACATCAATTGTTGTGGTTTCGAAAGTTAAGTTAGGTCTTGTTACATCTACAACTTGTTTTGTAAGTTCAGTAGTCGGTGTAGATACACCAAAGTTTTCTAGTGTAACTCTAAAACGATACTGTAACTTTGGCATTAACAGACCTTGATTAGAAGCAGATTGGTTACTGTCTAAAGGTACTGTAATTTTTGATAGTGTAGATATACTCATTTGTTTCTCCTATAATATTTATCTTATTATAATCCTGCTATTTCACCAGTGTTTTTCAATCTTAATGGTACGTAGATGAACTCAACTGCTTTGACTGGCTCAATCGCAATGTCTAAGTACAACTCGTTTCTATCAATTCTAGTAGGTGTGTTGTTGGATTCGTCACACACAACTAGGAAGTCATAGATTGCTCTATTACCAACTAATTCAAGTAATAAACTTTCTGCTTGAGCCTTGATCTCATCTCTTGTGATTTTATCATTTGGTTCAAACACATAAGGTCTTGCCAATTTGTTCAATTGACTTCTTAAGTAAATTACTAATCTAGCAACATTGATTCTGTCTAGTGCAGAACTTCCAGCAAATCTAGTTTTTTGTCCGTAGTTGACTAAACCAGCACCTGTTATGAAAGTGATTGGGTTAACATTGTTTGCGTACAATGTGTCTCTTTGACCTTCATTCAATGCTGATGGAACAAATTCGCCTTCGCTGTTGATATAACCAGTTGAACTAGCATTTGTGATTCCGCCTCTTCTTGTGCCTGCTGGAGCAAACCAAGGGAAAGAAACTTGATCACTTAACGCAATTGTTCTTAACATCATGTGTGATGCTGGTACAACCACATTGTTACCGAAGTTGTCACTTGTGAATCCTGATGGATAAAATACACCCAAGTATTCATCTGTTGAAACTAAACCGTTGTCATTGTCTTCAACTGCTAGGTTTACATTGGTTGCCCAATTTTGTAAACTTGTAGCATCTGGGGTTAATCTCATTGGAGAGTCACCAACGATAAACGCTGATAAGCCTCTGTCATTGTTAAGTGAAATCATTTCACCGATCAATTCTGGATAACCTGGAGTTGCCATTAAATTAAACAATCTAGATTCGTCATCTCTAATCTCTTGATTAGAATTCAACATTGCTTGTAAAGATTGTACAATAACTTTACGTTGTGCTTTTCTTCCAAATGATCCTGAACCATCTGGTTGATTAGCAGACTCTGTTGTCCATCTGTGAGGATAGTAGTTTGTCATTACTGTGTCAGCATCAGAACCTCTAGTGTTTTTTGCTGTCAAGTCCACATAGTTTCTTTGGAATTTTTTCACATTGAAACCAGAACGTCTTGTGTTCCATAACAACATACCTGCTGGGTAAAGTGCTGGATCTGGAGCATCAGTGTCTAAATAATCGCTTGATAATAACTCAGCGATTGTTGCCGCTTTTGAGTTAGCACCTGCTGTACTCCATCTTGCATCAGCAAACAATATTCCGTTTTCTGTTGTTTGATCAGTTTTGTCTACTTCAATCCATTTTAGTGTAGAAGCATTCCATTTGTAAATGGTTGGATAGTTTTCTAAATCTGCTGTTGAAATCCATAAGTCACCTTCTACAAGTGCTGTGCCATCTGATTGAACAGTTGGAGCAGTTGCTGATACTGTTGGACCTGCTGGATCAGAATCTGTTACTGCTGAGTAACCTTTCCATGTTGGTACACCATTTATGCTTTTTAATACCATGATATCAACTTCGTCGATAACTGATGAGTACCATAATTGACCATCTGCCGCAGTAGTTGTCACTGCTGTGTCGCTGGCTGTGTATGTTAAAATTTTCCAGTTACTTGCTCTTAGGTTTGAACCATCTGCGTATAAATTTGGAGTTCCTGATTTGTTAGTGTAGTTGTAAGCACCAAAACCAGCATCATTTAAAATGCTGTTTGTGTCCACAATAACAAAGTCTCCGCCTGCTGTGTGTTCAATTACAATTCTATTAGTTGAATCTACACTGGCTTTGATGTTTGTGAAACCTGAACCATTAATAGCACCTGCTATTAAATCAGCATCAGTTGCCGCACCTGTTGGTGAAACACTTACAGTGATAGGAGCATTTAATGCCGCTTGACCAACAATTGATTCAGCAATAGTGAACGAAGCCGCACCTGCTGAAACCTGTGTAGCAATCACTGAACTAGTGATTGAAGTAGAACCAGTTGATTCTCTTCTCATAATTGTTTGTGTTAAAGTAGCACCAGATGATTGATTCCAATCAATGTATAAATCACCTACAGCAAGATTTGTACCACCACCTGTTCTGTCTAAGTTGTATAGAGCAGACTCATTACTTGCGTAGATTGGTGCTGAAATTTCTTCCCATAGTTTTGTTGTGCCGTTGAATTTTTTCACTGACCAACTAGCACCTGAATTAGGTGTTGTTGTTTTAACCCATAAAGAACCTGTTGGTCTTGGGTTTGTGTCTGTTGATTTAAATTCTGGAACTGAAGTGTGTGCTGACACTTGTAATGCTGGCACATAGTAAGTGCCTGTAGCAATACCTAATGCGATTGCTGTGTCCAATGTTCCACTTGTGATTTGAATGTCAGCATCTGCTGAACCATTGTAATAGATCGATAATAAACCACCAACTGCTCTTGCTGATAAACCTGAAACTCCTGCTCCTGTAATATCCGAAGCCACATCAGCAACCGTTGTGCCTGATGTTGTGATTTGATTTGTACCACCATTAATGATAATGTTGAATGTTGTGCCTGACCCAATTACTCCTGTGTAACCTGTTGTTGCTGTAGATCCTGACACAGTTGGATTTGAAGCCACCCAAGCCGCTGTGCCTACACCTACCCATGAACCATCATATTTTTTGTAAAACATTTCATTGGAATCATCTGTAGTTACCACAGCATAATCACCTGCTTGTCCAACAGATTCTTTTGGACCATCATGATCGTTAGTCACTGAATTGTAGTTTTTCAATTGAGTTGTGTCTGTAATTGCTAATGGAATTTTGTTTGTGAATGATTGTCCACCAGTTGTAGATGCTGAAGCACCATTCCATTCTTGAATTCCAAATTTTGTGTTTGATGTGTCTAACCAGTATGTGCCTGATGCTGGATCAGCCGCTGGTGCTGTTGCTGTTGCTTCCAATTGACCTAAGTCAACATCTGCTCTTACAACGTATGCTCTGTTGGCAACACCTAAATATGAATAAGCCGCTTGTAATCCGTATTCGTTTGTTTCACCACCATTGATAGGATTATTGTTTGCGTCTGTTTTGAAAATTGGATCACCAAATGTTTCTGCTAATTCTCTTTGGGAAGTCATCAAGTACGCTTTGCCGGCGTTTGCCGCTGTGGTACCTTGTGCTGTTCCTGTTCCTGAACTGTTTGTTTTGTCTTGTGCCGAAGCAACAAATATCATTGGGACTGTGCCCGGTTCTGCTGGTGTGTAGAAACTTTCGTCTATTACACTAACCTGTACTCCTGGTGAAACTAATGCCATTTTTTCTATCTCCTATTAAAGTGTAAAACTTTATTATTGTTAGTATTTATGACGATTGCTCAAATCGTGCTGTATTACACACCAAAGAAAAGGGACAGAAAAGGGCAGGTAAATACAGTCGTATGAGACCATTATGTACCAAATGTAACGAAAGACCTTCTGCTGTAAACTATAAAAAGGCAGGCAAAACCTATTATAGACGACAGTGTGAACAGTGTTTGCGATATGGTGGTCCCAGTGGATATCAGCCCAAATGGTACGTGGCTGGTTATAGAGCAAAGGACAAATGTGACAAGTGTGGTCACACCAGCAAGTTCAAACAACACTTTAACGTGTTTCACGTGGATGGTGATTTAAATAATTGTAAATTCAATAATCTTAAAACGGTGTGTGCTAATTGCCAAAGATCTTTGCACCTTGAAGGAATCCGTTGGCAACAAGGCGATCTTGTACCTGATTTTTAAGTTCTGAAATTGTGCCATTGTTGGTGAATTCTGCGTTGAAATCAGTGTTGGCCCATGCCCATTCTGATGGATGCACATCTTTGGGTTTTTGTCCTATGTCTTGATACATTCTAAACCAAACAGGCAGTTGTCCTCTTTTTACCCACCATACTTCGCCTTTGATTTCTTTTATCATATCTGCTTCGTTTTCAAAACGCACATCTGGAATAACCCAATTGATTTGAGGGTTGTCTAATATTTTCTTTTTTGTTAAACTTACCCACACACCATCATAAAATCCGTCTCTCATGCATTCTGTACCGAACACTTGTAGCACATATCTTGGAGTGATGGTTCGGCCCATTTCTTTGCTCCAGAATTCGTCAGGTTGTTCCCTCCAGGTTCTGCTCATGTCAGTTTTGCCATCCAGCAACTGTCGATCCCAATCAAACATTTCGGCCACACTGTCCTTAAGTTTGTCGGCAAAAGATAATTTTTGAAAATTGTGTTCTTTTACTAAAAAGTCAGCAATGGTATCTTTACCGGAACCTATCAGTCCGCATATTCCTATAATCATAATTGTAATTGTTTTGTTCCTGTTCCTAATTTTCCTGTCACGAAGCAGTTAAATGCTAAACTCCATCTCTCTTTGTCCACTTCTTGGGGAGGTACTGTATGTTCTAACCATGATGGAAATATAAGCAAATCACCAGTCACAGGTTTCAAGCCATAATAATCAAGATTGAATTGATTGTTGTTTTTGTTTTTAAAAGTTGGTTTGATTGTTTCGTGAAATAGATTTGTATAAAAATACGGTTTGTTAAAAACTATGGGTGCTGAAGATTCATCACTTTCAATATAATACACTCCGCTTATCATAGAATTAGGATGTGAATGCTGATGATTTAGATCTGCTTTTCCATACTTGTTGACCCAACTTGTTGTCAGTTCGAATTTTTGTTCCACGTCTAAAATTTCACTGGTAAAATGATTTACTGCTTTCAGTATTTGTTGTCTTAAATTTTTTAATTGAGGCTGATCTAAAACTTTCATACCTTTATTAATAGCATCTTCATTATCAGATTCATACAATCCAACACTTTGTGGAGGGAAATCTAAGTTTTTAATCCATGTTTTTTCTATTGGATCTAAACTTGCTATATTGGTTTTGAATAGAGGAACAGAAAATAAAGGAATGGTTGTTTGTTGCATATTAAAAATAATACAACAAAATTTATATTATGTCAATGATTTATTAACCAATTGTGAAAGAATATCCAACTCCACCACCTGTCTGAGTCTTGACTTCGGCTTCCAGTCTTTCCATTTCGGTAGCGGCTTCGGTTTTGAGAGCATCACCATTCAATGATGATCCTCCTTGTGGGCCTGCTATGGTGTTGAATTTGCTTCTGGCTTCACCCAGCATATACTTGCATTTTGCTAGAGTGTAATCTTTTAACCATTTTTTTGCCAAATAATCTTTTAATAATTCTGAATCTGGTCTGTAATTGTAACACTCTAAAAGAACTTCTTCACCTGTTCTTGGTCTTTGAAGAATGGTCAATTTGTGAGTGGTTGGATTCCATTTGAATTCTATAAATGAACCAAACATACGACCTACCAGTTCTTGATATTGAGCAAACATATTGTACGTGGCAACTCCGCCCATGTTGGATGATGCTAATAGATAAGTGTTGGTGTATGCCAGATTGAATGGTTCGAAAATTGTACCGCCATCTCCACCACCAGAACGTGATCCAATTGATCTTCTAAAAATTTGTCTCACTTCGATCACTTCGTTTGGCAAAATATAATCATTTTGATCC
>Ga0255768_10005080_pt1 | contig 12745 bp, 12 predicted proteins | sample 071ome_33_FD_179983 | JGI IMG/M metagenome (GOLD analysis project Ga0255768, IMG submission 179983) | Coastal salt marsh microbial communities from the Groves Creek Marsh, Skidaway Island, Georgia - 071412AT metaG (version 2) | ecosystem: Environmental > Aquatic > Marine > Intertidal zone >...
ATAGTGATTCAGGGGTAATTATAGTTTGCTTGTTATGCTATATCAACAGCAAGCGGCTTTGATTTTTGTTGGCCAAATCCTGTGAGATACGTTTCTAAATTTACCATTTATTTTATATAACACCTCTTTGGGGGGTGTGCACAGGTTAAGCTCATCGGAAACACCCTCAAGGTTTTCATGATTAAATAGATTAACAGCACCGCATTGATCAGCTATTTTATAAAGCTTATTCATCGATATCGAGCCAGATTTGCCATCATCGAGAACATTAAAATACTCTGTCACGGGGTACTCATTAAGCGCGCCATAATATTTACATTTTAACATCTGTTTTCCTGATTTGCGGCCAACATGAACAGACCATTGCCAGCGGTTCACCTTCATTGCTGTTGGCTCAAGGCCCATTATATCTGAATCAAAATTCAGGTTTATTGGTTTTTCTTGTCGCGGGAACTCATAAGCGCAGCAGGTGCATTGCATTTGAAAAGCATATAACAATTCATGGCACTCAGGGCAGGCTTTCATGACGGCCTCTTCTTTTGGTTCGCCCTTTGGTTTTGGGATCACTGGATTTGTAACGGGGCCATGCGTTGAAACTAATCCCGCAAAATCTAACACTAAACAATGATCAGTGTGGCTTTTCAATCTCATACCACGGCCAGCCATTTGCACATATAAAGAGGCTGACATAGTTGGACGCGCAAAAACTATCAGGTCAATGTCTGGATAATCAAAGCCGGTTGTCAGCACATTTGCATTTGTTAGCGCTTTTATTTGTCCTGCTTTGTATCGCTCTATAATTGATTCTCGCTGGGCTTTTGTGTGCGCGCCTGTCAAACACTCAGCAGGGATGCCAAAGAGGTTTAAAAGCTCAGCCATCTCATAAGCATGCTCAACGCCAGCGCAGAAAAACAACCAAGCTTTTCTGTCACCTGCTCTTTTTATTGTCTCTTCAATTATTTTTATGTTGTTTTTATCTGTATTAACAGCGGCTTGCAGTTGATTCTCAATATACTCACCACCTCTTTTTTTTACGTCTGACACATCAATCAAATGCTCAGGTTGCTTGCTTCTGAGCGTTGACAGATACCCTTTTTTAATTAGCTCTTCAATTGTGATTGGTTTTATTATCTCATCAAAAAGCGGGTTTTTGCCTTGAGTGAGGAGGCCTTGACCTAACCTATACGGCGTTGCCGTTTGGCCAATGATCCTGATCTTTGGGTTTATCTCTTTTAACTCAGTGATTAGTTTTCTATAGCTTGACTCAGGGTTTTCGCTAATCAAATGGCATTCATCAACCACAATCAAATCTTGACGTTTAAGCAAGCGCGACTTACCACGCAACGATTGGATGCTGCCATAAGTGATTTTATTGTCAGTTTCTTTGCGCCCTATTCCGGCGCTATATATACCGCTCGGCGCATCATGCCAATGTTGATGCAGTTTTTCATAATTTTGTTCAATCAGCTCTTTGACATGCGTTAGCATTACAACATTATAATCACGCTGTTGCACTGCTGTTTTAACAATTGCGGCTATTGTGTGAGATTTGCCACTGCCTGTTGGCATGTCAAGACACAGATTGCCCTCGCTATTATCTAAAAAATTAAAAGATAAATCATGGCCGTTTTGTTGGTAGTCTCTTAGCATTATCCGATCACTCTTGCATTAAAAGTTTTCATTAAATCCGATGCAACTGGATCACTTTTGATTTTCGCGCATGCGCTTGGGTTTGCTATTAACTCGGCGCTCGAAAAGCCATCAAATCCATTTATGACCTCATCGCCGTCAATCAAATATTTTGCAGACCATTCAAAATCTGAATCAAGCATTTGCCACGGAACCAAATCAGGGTGCAGCACGTGGCTTGGGCAACCGTCAATTTGATGCTGTTTTGGGATTGTTTCAGCCCATCTTTCACAAAAAAAAGTGTTGTCATGTTTGGGTGTTGAGTGCGCGCAGGTGCGGCAGTTGACTTCTTTTGTTAGCTGTTCGCTATGACAAAAAGAATGACTTGGACACATCTTGCATTCATACCAGCTGGCATTATTGCTGATTGGTGCTGGCAATCTCTCTGTCATTGCAATGCGTTTGCCTTTTTCAATGTGTTTGTCAGCAACGCTTTCATCAAGCTTTATCCGCTCTATATATAATCTGTCATCATCTTTACAGACTGCAACATATAAGCAGCGGTCTATTTTTGCGCCGCGCATATAACATTGTGTTTGCACATAATGCATTGGTTTTGATGCTTCAACGCCCTCTTTTTCAAGAGCGTCAAAGCTTTTTTTGTTGTGCGTTTTAATCTCAAGTGTGTGTTTTTTTGTTGGCGCATTGGGCACGCCATGTTGGATGATGCCATCAAGAGAGCCAGCAACATGACAGCCAAAATCAACATTATACTGATTCAATCCTGTGTGAGTGATGCGCAAACCTGCTGCTTTTAGGTCAGATACAATAACAGACTCTTCATTGTGGCCGCGTCTGAAGAGCCGCAATAAGCGGCCCTCAAACTTTTCTATAGTGGCCCATCTGAATGAAAGCCACAGCTTGCGTTCGCATTTTTCGCCAAGCTGCGAACAACCTAAGTGATGTCGTGGCTGCTCTTGTTTGCTTTCGTGATGCTGATTAATGCGTTTGATTATTGCGTTTTCAATTTTCATTAGTCATCACCCCATGCTGTTATATCTTGTACGCCTGTCATGCCTATGTCTAAATCAAAAGAAACAGATGATTTTGATATATCGCAACCGTTTAATGACAAAGAAACAGTCAGCTCTATTCTTTTATTAAACATATCATTTAGATCAATTGTTGATGCGTCAAGATTGATTTTTAAATTATCGTTTAAAAAGCATATTAATTCATCATTAATCATCAGATAACTCCCTATAAATGTCTGAAATGCCGCGTAAAAAATAAAATGGTAGCGCTATTGTCGCGCCTGCTATTGCTACTAGAAACGATACTGCTTTAAATGCTATTGAGTTTGATGCGCTTTCACCCTCAACAATTAAAGCGGGGCGTTCGCCCCACCCCCCCTTTGGTCTATATAGCGGCTTGTATTCCTTCACTTTTATCACCTCAAACAAAATATTTAACCAATTCAACTAAAATCATTGCACCTACAATCATGATTACCCATTGATGAGCCATAATTTATCCCCCTTAGGCTGCTTTGCTCTTTAATTCGCGTAGTACGTCACACGCTTTTTTGGGGCCGACCGATGCCAAGCTTTGCAATTCTCGGCTTGCTGGGTATTTTCCATGCTTGGAATAATACTCAATTGCTTTAGTTCTAGCCTTGATAGCGCTTTTGTCGCTTTTAGTACCAATTGCTTTTGGCTTAAGATTGCTACTGTTTTTGCTGGTTTTGCTACTATTTACGGGTTTTGATAGCGGTTTTTCTGTTTTAGTAGCACTGCTATCAGTAGCGCTGACAGTAGCCTTAGGCTTTTTTGACTTTGCTATCCTTTCCCAAAAAAACCAAAAACCCATCATGCAAATTGTTATCATAATAGGTACCGCTATTGCTCGACTATATATGCCAATCGTTTCAATCAGTGCGCCACTGATACCGGCTTTTGTCTCAACTGCTTCTGTGATGTCAACAGTTTGAGCAATGGCAGATTCATTTGATTTTTTGAGCAGGGCGGCAATCTCTCTGGTGATGCGCTTATTGTCAGCAATTGCCCGATGACACTTATCATTAAAATATCTGTCACGTTCGCACTCATCAATAAGCTGCTGATTTATCTCTTTGTCATGCTGCAAGCTATCAATCAATATATCATTTGAGCCTCTGATATATTGAGATGATTGTGATGAGTTGTCATTGACAGCATAATCAACAGCAACTGCCTGGATTGTTAGCGTGCAGCTGAAAATTGACGCAAAGATCACTGCAAGCCAAGTAAACAGCTTGCCCAAATCATCTTTAATGATAACAACAACACTGCCAAGCGCTAATAGCGCAACTGTTACACCAATAGCAACTAATCGCGCTGATGATCTTGAGTCATCAGTTGCACCAATCACACTTGCAGCACTCATGTTGATTAATCCATCGCTTGATGCAAGCAATAGCACTGATAAAAAACACAAAATTAAACCTATAATGTTTTTCACTTTTTTTTCCCCTTGCTTTTTTGTGAAAAACCCCCTCAATCAAGAGGGGGTGGTTGTTAGTTTATGAGATTAAAACGGCACATCATCATCAATGACCGCTTGTGTTTGTTGCGGCTGTTGTCGCCACAGCGGTTGGCCGTTTTGTGGAGCAGCGGGGCGCATGGCGGGTTGATGTTGCTGTTGCGCTTGTGGCTGTTGTTGCTGCATTTGTGGCTGTTGCTGCTGCATTGGGAATGATGTTGAACTAACAGTGCCAGTCATTGAGTTTGGTATAGCTTTATAACCTTTGACCTCATTTTGCTCACCGTATTGATCAGACTTTCTTATTGATAGCTTGATCATAGCCTCACCATTGATGAGCTGATCTGTATCATTGATTTGGTGCAATCCAATCGCAGTGATAAGTGCATTAAGTTGACTAAGACCAATCTCTTCAGCTTTTGGGTTTGGGTTCATAATGTTGAGATTGCTAAAAACAACGCGCCCTTGATGTGATGGCCCTAAAATCTCAAGTTGTAGTTTAATATATTCGCCATTGCCAGCATTTGTCTGTTTAAGCTCAGCGGATTTCACTTTCGCTTGATACCAGCCAGCGGGGATCACCTCAAAATCATTCCCAGCGGGTAAATCAGTTGCATTATAAGTTTTTCCTAACATTGCCATTTTTAAGTTTCCTCTTTTAAGTTTAAGTTTTTACTACACATTTAAGATCAATTTATTTTGTTTCTAATAAATCGATTTTAAAACTTGGTTTTGACGGTTTGACTGTTATTGCAGGGGATAATATTTTTTTAATATCATCATGCGCAGCCTGCCAAGCTTTGACATTCAATTTTGGCTCCCACCTAAATAGATTTGCCATCACGCCATTTGACACGCCATTTTCATTGGCTATTTCTTGCAGCAGATCAGCATTAACTTTGTGATCCAGTCTGCAAGCAATAGTTGCCTTGTGCGTGTCGGTTTCTTTTTTTGTTGTGCCTGGGATATCTGTGTTTATTTCTAGATGCTCAATAACAACAGCTTCAATTGATCGGCGCTGTGCTGCGCTATCTTTTTCGATCTGTTTAAGCTCGATCCACTCATCAATTAATGTTTGGATATCTTGTAACTGTTTCATGCAGCGCCCCCTATTTTTTTGATGATTGCGCCGAGGTCGGGAGACTCCCAAAACGACAGCTTCCCACTTCGATCTTTTGCGGTCCAGCGTCCGTCGCTGTCACACATTAAAGCGCGATGGCTGTTGCCCTCAGCATCTTTTTCAACGCGCATGGCCAGCACCTCATCGAAAAAATAGGGGAGGCCTTGAGCTGCTTTGTTAGATGGGATAGATGGGTAATAGAGCATGTTTCCCACCTCATCAGTTGCTTTTTCCAACTTTGCTGTCATATAAACATTTTTTGATGGGAGATCACGAAATTGCCTGATGATATCTTGCATTTGCTCTTGCATAGCGCCGTAAGCTTGGCGTGGATCCTTTGTTTCTTTTTTTTCAAAATTTAAAACAACCTCACCAATCTCACTGATGCTATCAATTGCCACGCTTAGAAATTGTGCAGCCTCTTGAGATTGTGTTAGCCATTCATAAGCCTCTTTAAGATCATTCATATTGCCAATTTCAATATAAGGTATCTCGCTGTCAGATAACGACAGCAAGCCGCCCTCAGCTGATAAAATAATTGGTGATGGTAAGGTCTTTATTAAAGACGTTTTACCTGCGCCGCTTAATCCGTAAACTAATACTTTGACACCGTTGCTGTGTAAACCAGCGGTGCTTTTTATACTAATAGCCATTAGTAATCCCTCATTTGTCTGTTTGTGTTTGTGTTGCAACTCTTTTAGCGTCATGCTGAGCGAGTTGTTATATAAAATAATAGATATCGTTTGCATTTTTGCAAATATAAATTATAAATAAATTATGATTTTTTTTTACAACAACGAAAGAGGGCGAAAGATGACCATTGTTAGCTTAGATGTTAATCACATTAATCAAGATTTGCTTAAAAATAAGCTGAAAGACCGTAAAATAACCGTAATAGCAGATTGTGCGGGAGTTAGCAGATCAACAATTTATAACTGGTTGCACAACAAGCAGCCAATAAGCAGCAAAACAGCTGCAAAGTTGGTCAATTATTTATTAACAACATAAATCTTTTTATTATTTTTTTAATTATTTTTTTTATTATTGAGTGAGGGATAACCAATGGCTGACATTAGACACATAAATGACAGACTAAAAAACAAGCACAATGATGTTAAATTGAGCGCAGAAGAGCAGATAAGACAAGCGATGATTGATCACGGTATTGAGCCACCGTCAATCATAACAATACCGAGCAAAGATTTTGTTAGATTCTCGAAGGGTAGCAGCGGCACTAAAAAACCGCGTTTCTATCGATTTGATATAGTCAACGGCATTGTGTTCGGCGTGTTTGGCTGCTGGTCAGATGGCATAACAGTCAATTTTAAAGAGCAAACATCAAAGCAGCTAACAGCTCAAGAGATCACGCTTTTTAATATAGCCAAAAAAAATCTTGAATTGGAAACAAAAAAACAGCAAGAGAAGCAGCAAGAGAACGCGATTAAAACATTGAGACAAATTTGGGAGAGCTTGCCAGATGCATCAGATGATCACCCTTATTTAGTTAAAAAGAAAATAAATGGGCATGGGCTGCGCATGACGGTTGGTGATGACCGCTTGGTTTTTCCGCTATATAACAGCAGCGGTGATCTTTGCTCGATTCAATATATAACTGCAGATGGTAAAAAACAAAATTATAAGGGGGTCAGCTCTAAAAATTTGGTTAACATCTTAGGCAAAGAAGAGGATCCAAAAAGGGTATTTATAGCAACAGGTTACTCAACGTGTGCATCAATTTTTGAAACAATGCAAGAGCCTGTTATTTCAGTGTTGGGTGATTCAAATTTAAAAGGGGGGTGTGAGTACGCAATTGAACATTATCCAAATGCTGAAAAAATAATAATTGTTGATAATGATTCAGACAAAAAAAATAGCGGCGCAAAAGCAGCCGCTAAACTATTGAGTGATTACCCAAACCACAAGATTACTACAATAATTATACCCAATGTTGGGCAAGATGCAAATGATTACAAGAACAACGGGGGTGATCTTAAGGCGCTAATTGATCCGCCGGTTGATAACTGGCTAATTGATGCAGATGATTTTTGTTCAAAGCCTGCGCCCATAAAGTGGTTAGTCAAAAACTGGATCCCAAAAGAGAGCTTGATAATGGTTCATGGCCCAAGTGGTGGAGGTAAAACATTTTGTGTGCTTGATATGTGCTGCGCTATCACAACAGGCCAAGAGCAATGGCATGATCACATTATTAAAAAGGGTTCGGTTGTTTATTTGGCCGGTGAGGGGCACTCAGGATTGCGGGGCAGGCTGGCAGCGTGGAAACAAGCAAAAGAAATTGATTCTCTTGGTGAGTTTTATTTATCCAAAGGGGGGTGCAATCTAAACAGTGTTGAAGGGTTGGCGCTTGTTACACAGCAGATTGATCAGCTACAAAAAGCGCCTGATTTAATCGTTGTTGATACGCTGCACCGCTTTTTAGACGGAGATGAAAACACGGCAAAGGATGCCAAATCAATGCTTGATGCCTGTGCTGAGCTTACATATAGATATGCATGCTCGGTATTGTTAGTGCATCACACCGGCGTTGCTGCTGAGTCTCAAAACAGGGCAAGGGGGTCATCTGCGTGGCGTGGTGCGTTAGATATTGAGATCAGCGTACAGCCAAAAGATGACGTTATTCAATTCAGCCAACTCAAAAATAAAGATGCTGAGCTAACAACACAAAAAGTTTTTGAGTTGCAATCTGTCAAAATTGACGGTTGGTTTGATGAAGATGATGAGCAGGTAACAAGCGCGATCATCAATTCAAGCGACCGCCCAATTGCCCAAAAAAGAGACAAAACAGAAGTCAAATCACTCAAAATTTTCAGTGATGCTTGGCTAAAAAGCACTCGAAATGTGATCAATAACTATCCATTTTTATCAAGGGATGATTTGAGATCATATCTGAAAACTTTGGTTGAGCGCGAAGAGATGACGGAAAGCAGCTCAAAACAGGCGATAAAACCATCAAATAAAAGGGGGGTTGTTGGTTGCTTGTTAAACAAAGAGCTAATTGTTGATCATCTCGACGGGTGGCTACTTGTTGATCAAGAGCGCGTTAATGGCTTAATGATACGATCAGAAATAAATCAAATCGGTTAATTTTTGTAATAACCATAGGGAAAATGTGGGTAACAAAAGGTAAAATTACCTTGTTACCCATTTTTTTTGTGTGGTTTTTATTTGTTCTTTTGTGTTTATTTCAATCAATCGTTTGTTTTTCAGTCTGATCAATTATTGTTTTTTAGTTCAAAATAACATCAAATTGATCACTTTTTAGCGGTAACAGCGGTAACAAAAGGTAATTTTACCTTTTTTTACCTGATGACAAAACCATCAATAGCGGTAACAAACGGTAACACACTCTATAGAGTGTTACCTGTTACCGCATTGGATGTGCGACTTTTTGGGTAATAAGTGATCAATGAGATTAATGATTAATCAATAATTGAAAATCTAACAAAACGATTGCAATTTGCTTTTAAATGGGGGATATTTTGAGCAGAGAGTTAATTTTTATTCTATTTGGATTATTTTTTAAGCAGGGGGAAAAATGAAGCAGCTAATTGATTCTATATTGGCCGAAAAAGAACCAGAGTCAATCGAAAAAGAGCAAGGTGATTTTTTGAGCAAAAGCAAGGCAGAGATTGAGCAGATTTTGACTGATAGATTTGGCCGATTTTATGCTGTCTCGCTCGCTGAAAAATTTGATGTTGCGCCGTCCACTGTTTATCGAGTTTTCAAACGCGATAAATTAAAAATGATCTATAAATTGGCTATCGCTCAAATTTTGCAAGCAGAGATTAAAAAATAATATTATAATTTTGTTGTTAGCTACTTTTTTTTGAGGTGTCAAGCGTGGGTGATAATCTAACAGATCAAATTAAAAAATGCGGTCAAGCAAATTGCAATCCGCAAATTGCTCAAGAGTATTGCTGCGGCATTGAATATCGCGTCAAGTGCGCATGCGGCAAGCAAGCAGAGTTTGAAGCGGCGCAGAAAGATTGGGCTGTTGAAATTTGGAACAATGAAATTGAAGAGGGACAAAAACAGTGACAATTGACAGTGTGCCAGCAACAAAGCCTGCTGTTTTTAATAGCAGCACACAAACAGTTAGATTGCCCTCAACGACCAACAGCGGCTCAATCTCTCTCACAATCCCGCCAAGCCCGATAAATTACGAAACAAGGGTTAGGGGTAACGGCGTGTTATTGCCTGAGCAGGGCGTTGCTAGTGCGTCTGAGCTTATGCTTAAAAATGAAGCAGGCGCAGAGATTGACGCACAGTTTGATATTTTATCTCATTGGCCTGATGGCAGTATAAAAAGCGTTCTGGTGCATGCTGCTATATCAGCAGACACAACTAACGAAAAAATCTACACGCTAGATTATGGAGCAGGCGTGTTGCAGTCATCATACAGCTCAAATCTCGGTTACACAGAAAACGCCAGCACACTAACAGTAAGCACTGGCAACGCACGTTTTGTTATATCAAAAACAACGGGCATGATGATCGAGGGCTATGCTGATACAGCAGGTGATCAAACATATGCCACGCAATTAATAACAGATTGCGAGTTGTTTCAACAAGATTCAAAAGACAATGCAAGCTATTCGAGCGACAACGAAACAGCTGCGACTGTTACTGTTACAAAAAACGGCGTAATGCTTATAGAAGTTTATGCGGTAGGGCGCACACGTGATGTTAGCAACAACGATTACACAGAATATAGAATCTGGTATCGTTTTTATAAAGATAGCGATCATGCTGATATTAGTTACACAATGATTGATGATGCGCCGCAACATGACATTGGTAATTATTTGCACGTGTCTTTGCCCGACAGATCACCTTTGATTGATTTTGAGTGTAGAAATTTAGGAATGAATTTTACACACAACGTAACAAGCAACAGACAATTTATTTTTGGGGGTGAATCTTCAAACTCAAATGGCGCTGTTACGGGTGAGCATTATCTGTTTCAAACCGGCAACATATATGCAAATCAAAACGCAGTATTTTCTCAAGATGTTAATGCAACGGTTGATGACGCAACGGGGCGCACAGAAACATATAGCGGCGTGCAAAGTGGAAACAGGGCAAAGGGCTTTTCAACTATCCACAATGGTACAACAGGTGTGACTCTTGTGATGGCTGATTTTTGGAAAGAATGGCCTCACGAACTTAGCTTAGATACAACAAACACAAAAGCGCATTTTTTCCCTGATCGATATCATGGCGGCACTTTTATCAGGCAGCATGCAGACAACGGCGGATTTTTAGAAGAGCCAAACACGCTTTATTCTATTTTCCACGGCATGGCCAAAACATACCGCTTGAGGGTTATATTACATAGGTCAACGCCTGACGAAACAAAAATTGAAAACAGCGTAGATGACTTTAATAATTATCGTTTGCAGTTGCGACCAAGCGCGCAAAGCTTGTGTGATTCAAAAGCGCTTTATGATTTAAGCGCCTCTGATGCGGTGAGCATTTTAAAAGATCAAAACGTGCTTGATTTTATTTTGTTGCGCAGTCAAACAAATAGACCTCATCGAGTATTGCCGTATGGTTGGAGATATCACGGCAATGTTTATCGTGGGGGGTGGCACACAACATATCCGATGAAAGTTGCCGGTTTTTACAATGGCAACCATTTTATGGGCACGCAACATTTTACACAGTATGCGCGCACGCTTGTTGAAGATTGGTATGATCAAGGCGTTAGAGCAGCCAGGTACTTTCAAGATATTTTGGTATCACATGCGCCAAGCACATCAAGTGCAGGCATTTACCCTGCGCTTGAGCCACTGCCAAAAGGGATTGTTAGAATATTAAATCACGATAACCCATTTATTGGCGGCTTTGGCAGGCCTGATCACAATCACGCCCATTGCGGCGGGTTGTTAGAATATTTTTTGATGACAGGCGATCCTAGATCAGAACAAGTATTAACTCAAATGGGTGATTTTTACAAACACATCTTTGAGTGGATGTTCCCCAATCCACGCCCAGCAACCTATGTAAGCGGGTGGAGTCGTGCAGTTGGCACAAGGGCTTATATTGGTGCTGAGCGTGATTTGGCTTGGGCTATCCATATAATGAATCAATACATTAAAATGACTAATGATGCAGCTGCGCACCAAAATGAAGGCACTAGAGCCATGAGCTTTTTGCTAGACTGGTGGAAGCAGGGCGGCCCTCATTACATTCGAGATGTGCAAGTTTCAACATGTGATTATACGCAAGGCACAAGCACTTGGTTGTTAGATCAATCTGATAATACAACGTCAACGCTTAAAACAAATGGCAATAGTCCTTGGATGTGCTCAGCATTGTTGATGGCGTGCTTGCACTGGTATGATAATGAATTGCGCTATAACAACAGCGGTCTTGATTTGCAAGAGTTTCGTGAGATGCTATATCAAGTGTGTCAGTTCATCAATGTTTGGGGTTATAACGAAACGGCACAGGAATATGAATATACAATGGATCCTGCGCGATCAATTCCAGATAAAAACGGCGCACAACTCTTGATCTCACCAATGGCAAAAATCTATTTGCTTTGCAAGGCTGATAAAGATGCGTCTAATCTAGCAAATCCTGAATGGTACGACACTGCAACATGGAAAACACGCATTCTTTTTTATGGCCTACGCTGGGAAACAACACAGTTTTCAACGGGTCAAAGCGGCGGCTTTTATGGTTATGAGCTGTCACATGATCAAAGTTTTTGGACAAACCTTGCGACAATAAGGGCTGAATAATATGTCAAATTCGATGGGGCTGCCAATCAAAACAGGCTACTTAATTAAGAATGATGCATACACAAAGCGGGTGGGCTGTGATGGGCGCACCGTCGAGGTGGAAGTTGGCGACGAAAAGCAAAAAGGCGTTTTTCATCCACAGCTGAAAATGAAGCTCTTTAATAACCTAATAAATTATAGTGCGCGCTATGATACAAAAGGCAAAGAGGGGAAAAACACTGTTGAAAACGGCAAGTTGTTGTATGACATTGGTGATGAAGTTGTTGAAATGTTTGAGACAACAAACGGTTTTGAAATAGCTGTTTCACTCAAGTCAAAACCAGCAACAAATGTGTTTGGTTTTACAATAGAAACAAAAGATGTTGTTTTTTATTATCAACCTGATATAGAAAAGCTCACCCCTGAAGAGCGCGCCAAACACCCTGAGCATGTTGAGCAGCCTGAAAACATAAAAGGGAGTTATGCGGTTTATGCAGCGCGCAAGCCCAATGGCGTTGATCCTGATCAATTTAAATCTGGCAAAGTTGGGCACATTTACCGGCCATATGCAGAGGATGCAAACGGCGTTCGTGTGTGGTGTGAGCTACACATTGATGCCGATAAAAAATTGATGACAGTGACAGCGCCTCAAGATTTTCTTGATAGTGCAACCTATCCTGTGTTTATTGACCCCGATTTTGGATATACAACAATTGGCGGCACTTCTCTC
>Ga0255768_10005083_pt1 | contig 12744 bp, 15 predicted proteins | sample 071ome_33_FD_179983 | JGI IMG/M metagenome (GOLD analysis project Ga0255768, IMG submission 179983) | Coastal salt marsh microbial communities from the Groves Creek Marsh, Skidaway Island, Georgia - 071412AT metaG (version 2) | ecosystem: Environmental > Aquatic > Marine > Intertidal zone >...
CGGCTTCTTCAGCCGCTTTCTTTTGACGTTTTTCGATATCGGGGTCTGAGAACTCAGCAACCCGCCCGCATTTGACGCAAACAATATGGTCGTGGTGATCAGCATCATTCAGCTCGAAGACCGATCGGCCGCCCTCAAAATTATGGCGAATCACAAGTCCAGATGTTTCAAATTGCGTTAAAACCCGGTATACGGTAGCGAGGCCAACGTCTTCGTCTTCATCGAGGAGCAATTTGAAGACGTCCTCTGCGCTGACGTGGCGCACGGGGCTTTTCTCCAGAATGGCCAATATCTTCAGGCGCGGTTGCGTTGTCTTCAGTCCCGCTCGTTTCAGATCTTCACTTTCAGGCATGGCATTGATTTTGTGCGACTTGATTCAAGTATAAACGACGAGCATGTATGGTCATCCTGAAACCAACCGAGTCGTTTCGTCAAAACGCTTGGTCTATCATGAATACCGTTGTTGATTCTTCGTCACTCATCCCAAGATCGATACGAACCAGCAACCCCTCCACAAAGATTCGAAGACCCAGGCCTCCGGAGACTTTCATGTCCGTATGGAAGGTGGCGAGATCAAAAGACGGCGCGACTCGACCCACGTCCGAAAAAATAGTGAACTGCCACCAGGGGACGCGATAGCCTAATTTGCCAAAAAGGCCTGCAAGCGGTTGCCATTTCGGGATAAGACGATACTCCGCGCGATACAGCCAGGCGGAACGATCCACAAATCGGGCGCTGCTGTAGCCGCGCAAACGATTGAGCCCGCCAAGGCGTGCGCCGAGGTACTCGGGTGCTCGGTTTAAACTGCTGCTGGGCTCCCAATTCGGGCTGTCCGCTGCGTACAGGTTTAAGGCGATGACCTGTTGGGTGACGCGGTTCTGCTCGCGGGTCAGGGGGATGTAGCCACTGAGCTCAAGTTCATTGAGCCGCCAATTGCCGCGCTCGAAGTGATTCGTACCCCAACTGCTCACAACGCTCGCCCGGCCGCCAGCGCGAGGTATCTGTCGCGATCCGGTGTTATCCCAATCCAGTTGGGTGCGGTAGACGCGTGCTCCAGTGCGTGACGTGCTTCCGTCGGAAGTGTAGTCTTGGGATTGATCCTGCCATTCAAGTCGCAGACTCGTGATCCCGCTTGTAAACGGATTCCATCCCATGCGCGCTTGGCTTTGCTGGGGCAGGACAGGCCGCGCCGAAAGCGTAAATCCCGGGTCGCGCCCAGCGCCTATAGGTAGAACCCAGCGCCCTTGAATACGGGCAGTAGAGGCGCGGAGACCGAGCCGCTCTTCAACGCGGCCCGACGCGTTACCACGTAAAGAGTATCCGGGGTCATTGCTTGAAAAATAACCGTAATCGGTGAAGTCGCCGTCGTACAAAAAGCCCGTGAAGTAGACGGACGAAAGCCGCGGAATTTGGTAGTTGACTGCTCCTAAGGAGATTCCTTTAGAGTTATTTTTTGATGCGAACCCCACCGCGAATACAGCGGCTTGGGGTTGACCCAAGCCAATCGATACGCCGCCCAGGCCGAGGGCCGGTCCGATGTTTTCTGTAGCAAAAATAACGGGCACCACACGGGTCCTGATCCGGTCGGCGCTCTCCTCATCGGCGTTGGCAATTGAAAAACATCCAGCGATGAGCCAAGTAAAAGCCAGGGACCATGCTTTGCTCGTTGGATGTTTCAAATCGATCGTCGGGATACGATCCACATTTATGGGAGCATCTAAGGCTTTACGAGGGCGGGCAGGTCGCCGCTGAGTCCAATGGCGTGGCGCATGATGAATGATTTCATGAGCGTGCTGCGATCCGTTAAATCCATGCCGATGCCACGAAGGCGAGCTGCCGGTCCATTGGGCGGAGCAAACAGCGTGTAAAAGCCTTCGATCACCTGGGCGACTAGCGTGTTCTCGCCGCGCCGCCATCGCTCATAACGCCTGAGCACTGATCGGCATGCGAAATCACGATTCTGGGACACGGCGTCAAGCACCACCTCAGCCAGTGCAGCGGCATCAGCAAATCCTTGATTGGCGCCCAGTCCTGCCAGGGGGTGTACGGTATGCGCGGAGTCTCCGATGAGCGCCAATCGATCTGCGATGTATGTTTCGGCGTGTCGTCTATGTAAGGGAAAACTTGTGCGGGGCCCAAGGGTTTCAATATGCCCCAGCCTGTGATTAAACGCTGACGCCAGCGCAAGGGCGAAGGCTGCATCATCTGCCTCAAGCAGTTCGAGAGCGCGGTCATGTGGTACGGACCAAACGATTGAGCATCGACCGTCCGAAAGTGGTAAGAATGCCAGAGGCCCGTCGGGCAAGAATCGCTGTCTGGCGACTTGGCCGTGGCCCTGAGAGGGCATAACGGTAGCGACGATCGCGGTGTGGCTGTATTCCACATCATTCATGTTGATCTGCCCGAGCCGCCGAACGTTTGATCGAGGGCCATCGGCCCCTATCACCAATCGTGTCCCCAGCTGACGCCCTGATGCAAGCGTCAAGGCCACACCGTTGCTTGATGGCTTTATGGCGTCGATGGCTTCATCGAAGACTAGGGTATGTGGGGTCGAGCTCTCAATGACTTGATGAAGAGCAAAGCGAAGCGCGTTGTTGCAGACAATATGTCCGAGCGCGTTTATGCCGAGCTCGGCGGATTCAAATCGGATTGACCCGGTGCTGGCTGCATCCCAAGTTTCGATGGCTTCGAAAGGGATCTTTTTGTCATCCGGAACTTCCGACCACACACCGAGTCGCGCAAGCATGGTTTGTGACGCTAAATTAATCGCGCTCACGCGCTGCGGCATCGCAGGGAAGGTCTTGGGCTGTGGCCCGCTATCAACAAGCGTGACTCGGAGACCGGATTGTGAGAGCGCTAGGGCGAAGGCACTACCGATCAGCCCGGCGCCACTGATGACGATATCGCAATCTGCTGAGGACGGGCTCACGTTAATCACATCGTGTCGAGTGAGAGTCCTCGGGACAATCGTGGTAGTCGGCCAGCCAGTCCGACCGTGCGTTTCAATAGGAGCGTTTTTGCCGGGGGAAAGATCTCGATGAGATTGAGGCCGATATTTCGAGCTGTGCGGATCCCGGGCCATTCATTCGAGAAGGCTTGAAGTAATCCATCTGTGAAACCAAGGACCCGACCGGTCTGCGCGCGGCGCTTTTTAGCATAGGCCTCGAGTAAAGAGCGATCTCCGATATCTTTTTCTTCTCTTGTTGCGCAAGCGAGATCCTCAGCAAGTTGCGCCACATCACGCAGTCCGAGATTGAATCCTTGGCCGGCTACGGGGTGAACCGTATGGGCGCTGTTCCCAATGGCAACACAGCGCTCTGCCACAGTAGACGTGAGGACCGATCGACTCAGGGGATAGACCCGCAGTTGTTGGCAGCGCGTGAACCGGCCTGCCCGATAGCCAAACGCTAGCTGTAACCGGGTCAGAAGATCATCTTCATGAAGGTTAGCCGTCTCCTCTGCTTCGCCCTCGGGAAGGGTCCAGGCGAGCGCAAAACGCTCGTCTCTTAACGGCAGGAGCGCTAGGGGTCCGTGTTTTGTAAATCGCTCGAAAGCAGTGCCGTTGTGGGGGCGATCCACGCCGACAATGCCGACCAACGCTTTTTCTGGGTACGGTTTGGTTCTTTTTTTCCAACCGAGTTCTTGCGTCAGTGCGGAGCGCCCCCCATCAGCAATAACGATAAGCGTGGTTTCAAACTCGCCATCCGTGGTCTGAATGCGAGCTGCAGGCGTATTTCGCTCATTATGAATGGCGGTTGCGGCAGCAGGGCAGCGGTAGTTGATCTTGGCGCTGCTCCTAAGACGCTCGGTAAGCGCTCTCCCTAGCGTTCGGGTGGGAACGACATAGCCCAAGGCGTCTGTGCCAATATTTTGCCGATCCAGTCGCGTGAAGCCGAAATGCCCTCGATTAGAAACATGAATTTGGTGAATCGGACCCGACTCATAAGAAACCTGGTCCCAGATGCCAATAGCTTCGAATATTCGTCTTGAGCCATAGGTCAGCGCTATGGTGCGCTCATCAAAGCTTGGCTGAGCGTTACTGTCGAGGGGCGTTTCCTCGAGCACCGTAATCTCAAGGTCGAGAGGTTCTAATGCGCAGGCAAGGCTAGCACCGACCAATCCGCCGCCAACAATCGTGAGCCTCTGGGCCATGACCTTAGTGCATTGACGCCATCAGCGCTTCAATGGCGTCCGGCGCTTTCGGCGCTTCGTCGGTGAGGACCTCTGGGGCATTTCGCGTGACCAGAACGTCATCCTCGATGCGAATGCCTATTCCGTGCCACTCTTTTGGATAGCCGGGTTTCGCGGGGATATAGATGCCAGGCTCGATCGTAAGCACCATCCCGGGTTCAAGCATTCTCCATGCGCCGTTCACCCGATATTCCCCAACGTCGTGCACGTCCATACCTAGCCAATGGCTTGTTCGGTGGACAAAAAATTTCCTATAGTTTCCACGTTCAATGATGCTGTCCAGGCTGCCTTTTAAGAGCTTCAGATCCTTGAGGCCAGCTGCGATTGTCCGAACGGCCGCCTCATGCGGGGCGTTAAAGTCTGCCCCTGGCTTCACTCGATCGATCGCGGCGAGTTGTGCTTCGAGCACGATGTCATAGATGGCGCGCTGCCGGCCTGAAAATTTGCCGCTGACGGGAAAAGTCCGGGTGATATCAGCGCAGTAGCAGTCAATCTCCGCGCCGGCGTCGATCAGAAGCAGATCACCCTTTCGGAGTCGATCGCTGTTCTGGATATAGTGCAGGACGCACGCGTTGGCTCCGGCGGCAACAATAGACGGATACGCTGGATATTGCGCACCCCCCTTGCGAAACGCGTACTCAAGTTCCGCCTCAATCTCGTACTCGAAAAGACCCGGCTTGCATTGAACCATCGCGCGCCGGTGCGCCTCCGCGGAAATTGCCGCGGCTTTTCTCATGATTTTGAGCTCGGGCGCGCGCTTAATCAGTCGAGACTCATGCAGAAAGTAGCCGAGGTCTACCAGCTCCCCCGGCACGGTGATCCCGGATCGTTTTCTCGTTCGGGTGTCATTGACCCAGTTCAGCAATTCTTTATCAAAATCCGGATAGCGCCCGAGATTGCAGTAGACCTTGGATCGGTTCTCCAGAAGATTAGGCAGGATATCTTCCATGTCTTCGATGGGGAATGCATCATCCGCTTTGAAGTGACTGACCGCGCCATCAAGGCCGGCCCGGTCGCCATCCCACATTTCCTGCGCCGCGTCTCGCTCTCTACAGAACATTAGGAACTCGCCACCCTTGCGGCCTGGCGCCAGCACGGCAACGGCTTCGGGTTCATTGAATCCTGTGAGGTAGAAGAAGTCGCTGTCAGCGCGATAGCGATAGTGAACGTCGCCATTTCGGGTTGAGATGGGCGCGCTTGGAATCACGGCGATGCCGTCACCGATTTGGCGCATCAGGTCCTGCCGCCTGCGGGCGTATTCTTTAGCCGTGCTCATGAATGCTAATGACTCTTGATATGGGTCTCAGATAATCCCGCCGACTCAAAAATCAGCTGGGTCGCGATTCGAAGGTATTCTTCCAGTTCGGCCAGTGCCTTCTCGTCTTCAGTATCGGCAGAATTGGGATCAACATGTGCGAGCTCAGCGATATCATCGATAGCATCTTTCGCATCAGGCTCTAGCCGGTCATCGTCCAGGTTTCCACTCCAGCGCAAACCAACGCCAAACCCATAGCACCAGTCGCCCAGAGCCTGGGTACGATCACTGATTGAATCAGAATCGGGAGGTAATAACGGCCGGAACGAAAAATCCTGACCTTTTAGAGATTTTTCTATCAGGGCCATGAGGGCGCTGAGGGCGTCGCGCAGACGATCGCTGTGGCCTGAGGTGTCTTGGTCTCCCGTCAATATAGGTCGCCAGGATTCGTACTGAGCTTCCGTAATGCCTGCACAGGTCAGCCCAGTCAGCATGCCCTGAATTTCGGCCGCCGAATAATCGGGCAATTCTTCCAGTAAAAGTCCTGAAAACATGCGATAGAAACTACCGTCCATCGCCAGTTGCGAAGATGAAATCATGAGCTCGTCAACGGAAGAATTTGAGGTGTAAATTATACCTTTGGGCCGTAAGCCGCCGTCATTGACCGCAGTATCTTCCGGTCATATGATTCTGTGGTCGCCTCGCGATACAGATTAATGATCTGCTCTACGCGCAGGGAAGGGATTCTTGGGAGACAAAACGAACCATGGCGAACAATACTAGCGACGAGCTTATAGGTGAGATTGAAGCGCTCGCTGCCCAGCTGGATGGTCTTGTAAAGACCTGCAGCAGGCTCCAGGACGAGAACGATCAGCTTCGTGAGGCGGAGCAGAGTCTGGCTGCTGAGAAGGCTGATCTCATTTCCCGAAACCTGGAGGCGAAACGGCGAATAGATTCGGTTGTTGATCGTTTGCGCAGCTCGCAAACTTCGTAGTCCAAAACGACGTTGGCATGTCCAAAGAAGGGGTAAAGGTTAGGATCCTTGAACGCGACTTCACCATTGCGTGCGGTCCGGGGGAGCGCAGCGCTGTGGAAGCTGCCGCCGATTATCTCAATGAGCAGTTAAAGCAGGTGCAAGCGCAAAGTAAGGTGATTGGAGTCGAGCACACGGTAGTACTCGCGGCGCTGAACATGGCCAATGAGTTGCTTGCAGCCCAGGCCGCGCCGTTAAACGACATTAGCGAAAGCGTTGTGGACCGCATCCGGGAGATGCGCCAGAGCATTGCGGAGTTCTCCTCATCCTGAGTCAGCGTGCCGTCACCGTGATGTGTAGATTGCGAGACGGTGTAATTCGTTAAAATACGCTTGGCACCGCCTGCGGTGTTGGCAGTTCTTCGCCAATCCCTTAGAACCTGTATCACAGACCGGGGATCGTTTTGCAGGCGCCGTTGTGCATGTCCCGCTTTTGACGGGAAAGCCTTAAGGCGTCGTAGCGGTCCCCACTTGAACCCTTAGGTTCAAGGTACCCCGGGGAATTGCGGCATTTGCGGGTGGTGCTTTTTCTTTATGCAGAACATCGATACAAAGCGCGAACTGCGCGCCGTGATGAGAGCGCGTCGACGTGATCTTTCTGATGACGAGCGCGCCGAGGCTAGCGCTTCCCTCCACTCGCACCTGTTAACGCTGATAGGGTTCTCTCGACCGCATAGGGTCGCGGCATACATCCCGAACGACGGCGAGATTGATCCCATGTCGGCTCTCGATCAGCTTGTAGAAAGAGGGGTCGAAGGTTATTTGCCCGTGATCTTTGGAACCCGCCGCCCTCGCCTGAGATTCGCTCGATATCACCCGAAGGAGCCACTTACATTTGGCAAGTTTGGTATTCCTATCCCGTTTCATGACAAGCGGGAATTGAAAAATCCGGTCGATATTGACTGGCTCTTAATGCCTCTGGTCGCTTTTGATGCATCCGGCAGTCGGATTGGGATGGGTGGCGGCTTTTATGATGCGACGCTTGCGGTTTCTCAAGCGCGCAGAGCCTGGCGCCGTCCCAAGCTCATTGGTATTGCGCATGAGTTCCAACGAGTCGAGCGTCTGGAGGTCGATAGTTGGGATATCCCCTTGGATGGGATTCTTACCGACCGAGGTTTTCGATCGATTTCGTGCGCCGCGAATTCCCCTTCAAGAGGAAGATGATGAAAATACTGTTTATTGGAGACGTGGTCGGAAAAGCGGGTCGCCGGGCATTGAAGCGGTTTTTGCCGGAGATGCGCGACGCGGCGGAAGCCGATCTCACCGTGGTGAATGCCGAAAACGCAGCAGGGGGTTTTGGTGTGACCGAGAGCGTGCTGGACGAATTTCTGCAAGACAGTGAAATTGATGTGCTCACCTCGGGAAATCACATATGGGATAAGCGCGAAGCGCTTGATCTTATCCAGCGTGAGCCTCGGTTGCTGCGGCCCCATAACTATCCTGAAGGGACTCCAGGCAACGGTTGGTTTGTTGCGACCGCATCCAACGGCGTGAAAGTGGGCGTACTGAATGTTATGGGGACGGTGTTTATGCATCCGACTCTCGACTGTCCTTTTACGTGCGTTGATCGGGTGCTCGAGAAGAAGCCATCAGATGTAAAAGTAGTGCTGGTTGATTTTCATGCGGAGGCGACCAGTGAGAAAGTAGCGATGGGTTGGCACCTTGATGGACGGGCCTCTGCCGTTGTCGGAACGCACACGCATATTCCGACCGCAGATGAGCGGGTGTTGCCAAACGGCACGGCCCATATCACCGATGTGGGAATGACGGGCTGTTACAATTCCGTGATCGGAATGGAAAAAGAAGGCGTTTTGAAGAGATTTGTCGAGCGCATTCCTGAGCGTTTTGAAGTCGCTAGCGGATCAGCGTCCGTGTGCGGCGTAGTAATTAATGTTGATGAAAAAACCGGTCTCAGTCGAGGAATCGAAAGGGTTCGCGCTGATGAAAAGAGTTAAGCGATGAAGTATTGGCTAATGAAAAGCGAGCCGGATGTCTTTTCTATTGACCATCTTAGGCAGATGCCCCGTAAGACTGAGCATTGGGACGGTATTAGAAATTATCAGGCGCGTAATTTCATGCGCGATGAGATGAAAAAGGGCGATCTGGCTTTTTTTTATCACTCAAATTGTGAGGAGCCCGGTATCGTCGGCATCATGGAAATCGTATCTTCGGCCTACCCGGATCACACGGCTTTTGACGCCAAACAGAAGTATTACGATGTAAAGAGTACGCCCGATAACCCCCGATGGATGATGGTCGATGTGAAGTTTAAGAAGAAATTCAAACACAATGTGTCGCTAAGCGCGCTGAAAGAGCAGAAGAAACTCTCGAAGATGCGTTTGGTGCAGCGGGGAAATCGTCTATCGATCCTGCCCGTCACCGTGAGTGAATGGCAGTTCATCTTGAAGATGGCCGGTGAGGTCTGAGCAGTCATGGGCCTACGGCGGATTTTTCAAATCAAAGCAATCGGAGCGAGCGTTCTGGGATTGTTGCTGACGTTCTCAGGATCTTTCGCATCCACTCAGTTAGGAGAAAAAGTTATGGTCGAGATGGTCACCTCTAAGGGTGTAATCAAACTGGAGCTCGACGCGGAGAACGCCCCCATCACGGTCGCAAACTTCCTGGAGTATGTAAAAAGCGGACATTTTGAAGGGACTATTTTCCACCGCGTCATTCCTGGTTTCGTTATTCAAGGGGGTGGTCTTCAGAGCGGGATGCGCGAAAAGCCGACCAATGCGCCTATTGAAAACGAAGCCGATAACGGGCTCAAGAACTTGACCGGCACGATATGCATGGCTCGAACGAACGATCCTCATTCCGCGACTTCTCAGTTTTTTATTAACCTCAAGGACAACTCTTTTCTGGACCATACGGGGAAAAATGCCCAAGGTTGGGGTTATGCGGTGTTCGGGAAAGTGACCGAGGGGATGGATGTCGTGGAGGCCATCGCGGCGGTGCGCACCGGCAATGCCGGCTATCATCAGGATGTTCCGGTAGAGGATATCGTGATCGAAAAAGTCAGCCTATCGGAGGGCGAATAATCACGCATTTCTGAGGCCCGAAGTGGAATCGAGAGATTCGATTTGTGACCTTATCTGAAATGTTCTGTTTTTAGGGTTTAGGAGTCTTTCTTGCTCGACTGGATAACCCTTTCCAAATGGTTGCCGCAGCTTTTATATCCCTTTAGCCTTAGCCTGCTGTTTTTGCTTCTGGCATTTGTCCTCGTGCTGTTTGGCAAGCGATGGAAGGGAGCGACGTTTGTTTTCCTTTCGCTCGTCATCCTCTGCGTGAGCGCATCGCCTGTGTCTCGGTGGCTTTACAGCAACCACGAGCAAAAATACCCGCCGATCCCGATAGCGGAGTCCTCCTCTGCAGGTGCTATCGTGGTGTTGGGCGGGGATGTCGGAATTCCGAGCCCGCCTCTTGCCCAAAGCCAGCTGCGTGGTAACCGGCTTCTACATGCATTTCGGTTGTACCGGGCTGGTAAAGCCCCAATGATCATGATCTCCGGCGGAAACGTTTTCCCGCAAGCCGGATTTGATGCCGAGGCTGTCTATAGTCGAGCCATTCTGGAGGACTGGGGAGTCCCTAGTGAGGCAATTTTGATAGAGATTAAGAGCCGGAACACCTATGAAAACGCGCTGGAAACGCGCAAGGTGCTCGGAGGTCTTGGAGTCGACCGGATACTTTTGGTAACAAGCGCTCTGCATATGCCCCGCGCAACGAGAACATTTGAGAAATCGGGTTTTGAGGTTATCCCGTCAACGTCTGGGATGAATGTGGTGGATTTTAATCAGTCCTTGATTCTTGATTGGTGGCCGTCCGTAACCAATCTAAAAATGTCCGAAGCAGTCATTCGTGAGAAGATTGGCCTGATGGTTTATTGGCTACGGGGATGGGCTTAAGTCAGAAAAAGCGAATTACTGTTCTGGTGACCATTGCGCCCATGAAATATTGCCGGGAGAAAAAGACTTGCGTGTATTAGTTACAGGAGCGGCCGGGTTTATCGGCTCTACTCTCGTCAAAAAACTACTGGACCGCGGTGATCAAGTAGTGGGCATCGATAACCTGAACGATTACTACGACGTTTCTTTGAAGGAAGCCCGTCTCGGACGTTTAACTGAAAAAACTACTTTTCAGTTTATGCAGATGGACATAGCAGATCGCGCTGCACTGGCAAAGTTGTTTAAAGAAAGCGCATTTGATGTTGTTGTAAATCTTGCAGCACAGGCTGGGGTTCGTTATTCGATAGAAAACCCCGCCGCATACATCGATGCGAACCTAGTGGGGTTTGGGAATATTTTGGAGGGCTGTCGTCACTCCGGGGTCGGGCATCTGGTGTATGCCTCATCGAGCTCGGTTTATGGTTCGAACGAGGATCTGCCGTTCTCCGAAAAAGATAACGTGGATCACCCGATATCGCTCTATGCGGCAAGCAAGAAAGCCAATGAACTAATGGCTCATGCGTATGCGCATCTCTACGGCCTGCCGACTACAGGATTGCGGTTTTTCACGGTTTACGGTCCCTGGGGAAGGCCAGATATGGCTCTTTTTAAGTTCACCCGAGGAATCCTCGACGGAACTCCGATACCGGTCTTTAACAACGGTCAGATGGTGCGGGACTTCACATATATCGACGACATCGTTGAGGGAGTGATGCGAGTTATCGATCGACCAGCTGCTAAATCGGAGAGCCGCGGTCAGCCTGATCGGAGTCGCTCAGCGCCATGGCGGGTCTACAACATTGGCAACAGTCATCGGGTGCAGTTGATGGATTACATATCCGCGTTAGAGAAAGCGCTCGACCAGAAGGCGGTGCTGGACTTGATGCCGATGCAGGATGGCGATGTGCCGGCAACGGAAGCCGATGTGAGCGCTTTAGGAGAAGACTTCGGTTACCGTCCTAGTATTCAGGTCGATGAAGGAATCCAGCGTTTCGTCGACTGGTATCGGGCGTATTACGGCGCCTAGTGACAGAGGCTAAATGTTTGCGCTCGAGCCCGTTTGCAAGCCAATCCTTATGCGTCGATGAAGCGGACCCCGGCGCTGCCCTGTAATGCGTTTATGCGGGCCAGAGCCTGCTCGGCGACCTGCGTGTCTTCCCCCCGACGCTTACGGTCCAGAATCAGGAATTGAAGCCCTTGCTTGTCGTAAAGCGAGGATGTTCCTGCATTTCTCAATTGAGCGACGATACCCTCTCCGGGCAAGTTGAAAAATCCAGTCAGTTCGTCCATGAGGCTATAAAATGAAGATCGTACTCTAGTCTTGGAAAAGCCAAGCAGGCACCTGCCGTCGCTGGAGCCGTTCGAGAATTGGCAGAACTATCTTCTCGACTTACAAGGAGAGTCTACTCTTGAGCCAGGATCAACAAAAGCGCCGTGTTGCCGAGGCCGCACTTGATTTCATCGAGTCAGGTGAAATTCTGGGCGTCGGAACCGGCTCAACCGTCAATTTCTTCATCGATGCGCTCGCAAAAATAAAGGGCAAGATCGAAGGAGTGGTCTCAAGTTCCGATGCTTCAACAGAACGCTTACAGGCCATAGGCCTCGAGGTCCTGGATCTGAATCGCACCGGCGATCTTTCTTTATACGTTGATGGGGCTGACGAGGCGACGGAGAATCTGCATCTAATCAAAGGCGGTGGCGGCGCGCTTACGCGAGAGAAGATTATCGCTTCTGCCAGTCGGCGATTTGTCTGTATCGTAGATGAATCCAAAGTATCGCCTTATCTCGGATCCTTTCCCTTGCCTGTAGAGGTGATTCCGATGGCGCAGAGTTTGGTTGCGAGAAAACTCATCAGGATGGGTGGTCAGCCCGAACTTCGCGCGGGATTTACCACGGACAACGGCAATGTAATTCTGGATGTAAAAGGGCTTGATCTGACCGATCCGCGAAGCATGGAATCGAACGTCAACCTCCTCGCGGGCGTTGTGGATAACGGGTTGTTTGCCGCCCGTCCAGCTGACGTGCTTCTTGTCGGAAGCGCGATCGGCGTTCAGCAGATAAAGACTTGATTAAAAGAACCTAGAGCGGTTCCGCGGACAGTAGGTTCTTAAAAGCAGAAAAAGACGGCATTTTTCGTATCTCGCCGGCTCGATGATCGATTAGCCCGTACCCCGGGTTCACAAGCTGCCACCAGTAGACCCGGCTTACATACCCCAGCGCATGTGCAATTCGGTAGTAGTCCGTGAGGTATTGCGCTTGCCTCTCCTCATCCACAGTGGATCGTGGCAGTCCTGAGTTGGGCGTGTAAGGCTTTGTGTTTAG
>Ga0255768_10005090_pt1 | contig 12740 bp, 11 predicted proteins | sample 071ome_33_FD_179983 | JGI IMG/M metagenome (GOLD analysis project Ga0255768, IMG submission 179983) | Coastal salt marsh microbial communities from the Groves Creek Marsh, Skidaway Island, Georgia - 071412AT metaG (version 2) | ecosystem: Environmental > Aquatic > Marine > Intertidal zone >...
AAGACGAGGAAATATCCAAGATTAAGCAAGAAATCGCAAAAGAGTTGAAGATTGTCCGTCAAACAGAAAAGAAAGAAGCAATCTTGTTGAGCTTACTCTCAGATTTAATGAATGAAAAAAGGAGATCTGAACAGTGTCAGATATCGAACGAAGACATATCCTAAGTATATCTGGTGGTAAGGATAGTGCTGCTCTTGCGGTTTACTTAAAACAAACTAGAGATATCCCTAACATGGAATACGTTTTCATGGACACAGAACAAGAGCTTCCAGAAACTTATGAATTCCTCGATAAACTCGAAGGAATTTTAGGTTGCACAATTACTCGACTCACCCCTAAATGGAGCTTCGAAAAGCTTTTAAAGCTTCACAATAATTATCTCCCTTCAGCACAAGCTCGATGGTGTACATCGTTGATGAAGATTAAGCCATTTGAAGAGTTTATCGGGGATAGCCATTGCTACAGCTATATTGGTATTAGAGTAGACGAGAACCGTGATGGCTTTATTTCAAGCAAAGACAACATTGTTCCAGTGTATCCCTTTAAAGAAGATGGAATCACTTTGGCGGATGTGAATCAGATGCTTGATGATACTGGTCTAGGTCTGCCTGAATACTACAAGTGGCGCTCAAGAAGCGGTTGCTACTTTTGCTTTTTTCAACAAAACATCGAGTGGGTCGGACTGAAGGAAAATCATCCTGAATTGTTTGAAAAAGCTAGGTCCTTTGAAAAAGGCGACTTCACCTGGAATCAAAACGGTGATCTAAGTCAGTATGAAGATAGTAAAAGAGTTTCTGAAATCAGAAAGAGGCACGAAAAAGCCTTAAAGAAGAGACGCAGATTGACCAAAGGTGCAAAGCTAATCGACGTCATGCGAGAAGCGGATCCATACGTAGAAGCAAACTTAATGGAAGAAGTGCTGCGCGATGAGGAACTAGAAGAAGGCTGCTTAGTCTGCACACTATGACAAAGGCTATTTACTTAGACAATCATGCGACAACGCAACTCGACCCCAAAGTTCTAGAACGACTCAACAAAGAAGTTTTCAGTGGCGCCTTCAATGCAAGTGCAATTCACAATTCTCACGGGGACACAGCAAAGCAGCTTTTTGAGAGTGCCCAAAAATCAGTTGCTGAGTATTTTAAAGTCACACCAAAACAGATATTTTTCACCTCCGGTGCCACAGAGAGCTTGAACCTGATTCTTAGATCCTATGGGTCAAAGTCAAGTGTTCGCTCTATTCTAACTAGTCCACTAGAGCATCCTGCTGTATTACAGTGCCTGGAAGCGCTAAGAGAAGAAGGGCTTTGTGATTTTGATTTAATCGATGTGGACTCCAAAGGACGCCTGAAACTTGAGCAGCTAGAAAATAAGTTGGGCAATAACCAGCTCGCTTGCTTTATGGCAGCTAACAATGAAATAGGAAATATTTATCCGATCCATGAAATTGCTAAAAGCTGCACAAAGTTGAATGTCCCTTTTGTTTCTGACATTACGCAACTAGTAACCAAGGTAAATCCTTCGGTTTTTAACAAATGCGATCTACTCGTACTCTCCGGACACAAGATTCATGCCTTGCAAGGTTCAGGTGTTGTTATCGTTAACAACCCAAAGTTGTTAGATAACTTAAGCCCCCTTTTGTATGGTGGCGGACAACAAAAAGGCATAAGGCCAGGCACAATCAACCTCGCAGGCGCTTGCAGTATAGCCTGGGCCTTGGAACTCAGTGACCTTGAAGTCAATGATAAAATCCTTACTATGCGAGATTTGCTACAAGCTAAACTGTTAGATAGCCATCCTGACATAGTTGTTTCGGGAGACCTTGAGAATCGTCTCTGTAATAACCTTCACTTTTGTGTACCAAATACTTTAAACACTTTTATCATTGAACAACTTAGGGGTAAAGTAAGTGTTTCTACAGGATCAGCTTGCGCCTCCGGGACTGTCCAGCCAAGCAAGGTGTTGCAAGCAATCAACTGCCCGCCTGAATTGATGCAAGGTGCCATCCGCATTGGCTTGTCAAAATTTAACACAATGCAAGAGATTGAAGAAGCTGCTGCATTGATTGCGGGAGCTATTGAGTTGGCTAAGGAGTTTTCTTAATGACAGAACTTTGGGAATTAGTGCAGATATTACCTGCAAATTTTGATGTCCGTGCAGACGACAGTCTCATGTTACCGGAGTTTGATTCAAACATCCCTTCCTTACAAATTGTATTGGAATCTACCATGGGCAATAGGGTAGGAATACCTGTTGATGAAGCAAGGGTTCATGTGCCGTATTTAATTAACTGCTTTGATGAAGAGTACGGAGAAGTTACCGACGAGAATTTTTGTCCGATTTCACAAGCTGATATGAGTTACATATACGCACTTACTCACAGTGTTTCAAACTGGGATGGCATAGGCGAAGTAAGACTAGTCTCTATTGACATCAGAAATAAGGATGTAACCGAGGACAAACTTTCTGACATTGATGGCTTAGAGATTGCTCTAAAAAGTTTTTATCAAAGTAAACTAGGAGTCACTGAGTATTACTCGTGGGGAAACGATGAAGATTTGTCAATTTCAAAGGGATTGAGAAGTGAAGAAGTCATCATATCCGGATGTGACCCTGACATAAATCATTCCGCCTGCAGCTTAAAATTGCGTAGAGTGACTGCTGGCTGGGAGTTTGTTTCGCTACAGTAGGCAAGGAAACGTATTCGCCAGTTTTCAGTTGTTTCCAAAGCTGGCTACCCTATTCCAAATGCCAATGGCATGAATGATAACCTTCTAAACCGCCAGTTGATCAACCCTTACCGCCTTTTCTGCATATTTGAACCTGCTTGTAGTAGACCGCTGTGTGATTTGGACTTTGTGGTTGAACATTACTACACCACATCACTGTTCAGTTCCCTCTGCATATTCTCTAGATCATTCAGCAGAGCATCTCGTTCTTGCATTGCCTGCTCACAATCCTCTGGTTTTTCTAAACCACATTTTGAGTTTTCGCAACCTTCCATACGCATGGTATATAAGTCGCGATTGCAAATAGAACATGGAGTTTTCACATTCCGTTCTTCTCTTTGTGCATATTCCGCACCACCTCGAACAGTAATTCCGCGGGACTTCGAACAGTGATTCCGCAAAACATCGAACGGTAATTCCGCGTAACTTCGAACACGGATTTTGCAAACTTCGAACAGCAATTCCGCGTTCGAGGTTGCGATTTTCTCTTCTATTTTCAAACGGATTTTCCTCTTCCCATCGGCTTCATTTTTCGCATCATCCTTCCAATGAATGGGAGGAGAAATATGAGGCGTAACCAGGGAGTAAAACTTTGTATGAAATGGAAGAGAGAAATTCTAAGGCATCACTTTCAGTTGAAGATGGGAAATAATGAGATTGCCCGGATACTCGGGAAATCTCCCTCCACTGTTTCCGGTGTACTTACAAAAGCGAAATCTGCTGGCATAGACAGTTTTCAAATGGTGGAAATTCTACAGGACAGGGAGCTTGAAAATGCCCTTGAAACAGCAAAGGTTAGTGAAGAAACGAATCCTTGTGAGGAATTCGATATCCCTGATTGGGAAAGCGTTTTAAGAGAGTCTAGAAAAAAAGGGGTGACTATTTTTTTGCTCTACCAGGAGTACTGTCAGGAAGCAAGCAATCCCAGGGGGAAGACCTGGTTTTATACAGAACTGAAACGTTTCCGTCAGGCAAAAGAAGCAAGGATGTCGTTTTCCTATCAACCAGGGGAACGCCTGTTTGTAGACTTCTCTGGGTTGAAGTTAAGAATTAATACAGGGGATGGAGGTCACCAGGATCTAGAGGTATTTGTGGCCGTTTCAGGATATAGCGACCTGATTTATGCGGATTTGTGTGATTCTCAGGCAGTGCCAGACTGGATAGAAATGCATAATAACTGCTTCGAGTACTTTGGTGGAGTACCAAGGATTATAGTTCCTGATAATTTAAAGTCAGCAGTGAACAAGTCATGTCGATACGAGCCAGATATCAATCCAACCTATCGACAACTCGCTGAACATTATTCTTGCGCCATCATTCCGGCGAGAGTGAAAAAAGCCAGGGATAAAGCCCGCGTTGAAAAAGCAGTTCAGTCCGTTCAACGTCAGATTCTGGCTGTAATGAGAAACCTGGAGTTTTTCAGCAAGCAAGAAGCTAGAAAGGAGTTTTTTAGGTTACTCCAGGAGCTAAATCAAAAGCCATTTCAAAAAGAAGAAGGATGTCGCTTTTCAAAATTTGAAGAAGAAAAGGAGTCTTTGACTCCATTACCTGAAAACAAATTTAGAGTCTGCGAAACGAAAGAACTAAAAGTAGCCTTTGACTATCACATAGCAGTTGATAAGAAGCGCTATAGTGTCCCTTACCAACTACTCCATAAGCAGGTGATGGTACGCATAGAGAAAAGGATTATCGAGATTTTCTATGATGGTGAAAGGGTTGCCCTCCATCAAAGAATCCAAGACCCCAAAATCAAGTTTTCAACTATTTACGAGCATATGCCTTCGCATCACAAAGCCTATGCAGAATGGAATCCAGGAAGAATTATTAACTGGGCGAATCAGTATGGAGCCGGGGTTAAAAAGTTTGCTGGTGCATTACTTGCCTCAATGAAAATTCCAGAACAGGGCTTCACTCGCCTTTCAGGGATCTTTAATCTCTCCAAAAAATATTCACCCCAGGAGCTCAATCGAGCTTGTGAAGCTGCCATTCGGTGTAGCAGCTATTCTTATAAGTACGTAAAACAATGGCTTAAGGACAATGCTATTGAGCAAAGTAAATCAGTCTCAAAACCAGAAAATATTCAACATGAAAACCTGCAAGGTAAGCAGGCGTTCGAATAAAGGAGAAAGACAATGACAAACCCACAAACAGTATTTGACCAACTCCGTGAGTTAAAGCTTCACGGATTCCATGATGAGCTTCATGACCAACTTGAAAATAAAGAGTCTCTTGAAATGGATTTTCTTGAGAGGCTTTCATTTCTTGTTCAACGAGAATACCTGCTTCGTAAAAACAAGCGACTTCAAAACAGGCTTAAGTCAGCCGGACTTAGGATAAACGCTTGCCTTGAAGACATATTTTATAAGCCTTCAAGAAAATTAGATAAAGCCCAAATCCGGCTTCTTGGAGAATGTGAATGGGTAAGGGATCGCAAGAATATTCTAATTACAGGTCCAACAGGTGCAGGAAAAACCCACCTTGCCTGCGCTCTTGGCCACAGGGCATGCCTGAGAGGATTTAAAGTGAAATACTTTCGATTTCCAAAACTCTTTGAAAAATTGGAACTTTCAAGAGAGAAGGGTCGGCTGTTAAAGTTTTATGAATCCATAGCAAAGGCTGATGTTTTAATCCTGGATGATTGGGCTATTAGTAATATAAGTCAGTCCAAGGCATTAATTTTGATGGAGATTTTTGAGGATAGGTACATGATTAAATCAACAATAACCACATCCCAATTTCCAGTGAATACCTGGTACCAGAAAATAGAAGATTCCACTCTTGCTGAGTCGATTCTTGACCGCCTGGTTCATAATGGGCACCGAATTCAAATTGAAGGAGAAAGCATGAGGAAAAATCCGCCGAAAATTAAAGAAACTTCGAACGCGGAAAAATTAGAAAACTAAAAGATCAAAAACAGGGAAAAGGGAAATCCTGAATCAGGAAAAATGAAGAAAAAAACTCAAGTGTTCGAAGTTGCGGAAAAGGTGTTCGAAGTTGGCGGAATATGCATACCCTACTTTACTTGATGAAAGCCTTAGAAAAGTCTTCCAAATCTTTGGTTTTCATTCTCCAAAGGGCAGTGATTTGAAGAAACAAAGGGAAGTATTCTCCAATCGACTTGCATCTATTCGCGATCTAACAAGCGATGCTCATTTGTTGAATTTTATCCAAAAGGCCACCAATGATACCTTGAAAGAGGAAGCCTGGATTGAGCAAACACTTGGAGTCGTATTTGGTAAGAAGTGCACAGTGTTGACAGACCTAGATATTTCCGAGCTCGACAACAAGGCGCGAAGTCTAGCCCGAGTATTTCAAAACTGCAGCTTGCTTCTTGAAACTGAAAAGAGTTACAAATTAGACAATTTGGTGCGCTTTAATCTCACTTGCACCCGCAATGGAGTCGCAGAAGAAAGAGTTTTGAATATTGAAGAAGACGAGGAGATTTCCAAGATTAAGCAGGAGATCACAAGAGAGTTGAAAATAGTCCGTCAATCTGAAAAGAAAGAAGCCATCCTATTGAGTTTACTTTCTGATTTAATGGATGAAAAGAGGAGGTCCGAACAGTGTCAGATATCGAACGAAGACATATCCTAAGTATTTCTGGTGGTAAGGATAGTGCAGCGCTTGCTGTTTATCTAAAGCAAACTAGGGATATTCCCAGTATGGAATACGTCTTTATGGACACTGAGCAAGAGCTTCCAGAGACTTATGAATTCCTTGATAAGTTAGAAGGAATATTAGGTTGTACTATCACGCGTCTTACGCCTAAATGGTCCTTTGAAAAGCTCTTGAAGCTACACAACAATTATCTTCCTTCAGCACAAGCTAGATGGTGTACATCCTTGATGAAGATTAAGCCGTTTGAAGAATTTATTGGGGATAGTCATTGTTACAGCTATATTGGAATCCGGGCGGATGAGAACCGAGATGGTTTTATTTCAAGTAAAGACAACATTGTACCTGTCTACCCTTTCAAAGAAGATGGAATCACTTTAGCTGACGTCAACCAGATGCTAGAGGATACAGGTTTGGGATTACCTGAGTACTACAAGTGGCGGTCTAGAAGTGGTTGCTATTTTTGCTTCTTTCAACAGAATGTGGAGTGGGTTGGACTTAAGGAGAATCATCCCGAGTTATTCGAAAAGGCTAGATCCTTTGAAAAGGGTGACTTTACCTGGAATCAAAATGGTGATCTAAGTCAGTATGAAGACAGCAAAAGAGTTGCAGAAATTCGAAAGAGGCATGAAAAAGCCTTAAAGAAGAGACGTAAGCTGACCAAGGGGGCTAAACTCATCGACGTTATGAGAGAAGCAGACCCTTACGTCGAAGCAAATCTAATGGAAGAGGTCTTACGAGATGAGGAACTTGAAGAAGGCTGCTTAGTCTGCACACTATGACAAAGGCTATTTACTTAGATAATCACGCTACAACGCAGTTAGACCCAGAGGTACTCGATCGGCTTAACAAAGAAGTATTCAGTGGGCCCTTTAATGCTAGTGCGGTGCATAATTCTCACGGGGACACGGCAAAGCAGCTTTTTGAGAGTGCCCAAAAATCAGTCGCTGAATATTTTAAGGTCTCTCCAAAGCAAATAATTTTCACCTCTGGTTCCACAGAGAGCTTGAACCTGATTCTTAGATCCTATGGGTCAAAGTCAAGTGTTCGCTCTATTCTAACAAGTCCACTAGAGCATCCTGCTGTATTACAGTGCCTGGAAGCGCTAAGAGAAGAAGGGCTTTGTGATTTTGATTTAATCGATGTGGACTCCAAAGGCCGCCTGAAACTTGAGCAGCTAGAAAGTAAGTTGGGCAATAACCAGCTCGCTTGCTTTATGGCAGCTAACAATGAAATAGGAAATATTTATCCGAGCCATGAAATTGCTAAAGTCTGCACAAAGTTAAATGTCCCTTTTGTTTCTGACATCACGCAACTAGTAACCAAAGTAAATCCTTCGGTTTTTAACAAATGCGATCTACTCGTTCTCTCCGGACACAAGATTCATGCCTTGCAAGGTTCAGGAGTTGTTATCGTTAACAACCCAAAGTTGTTAGATAACTTAAGCCCCCTTTTGTATGGTGGCGGCCAACAAAAAGGCATAAGGCCAGGCACAATCAACCTCGCAGGTGCTTGCAGCATAGCCTGGGCATTGGAGCTCAGTGACCTCCAAATCAATGAAAAAATCCTTACTATGCGAGATTTGCTACAAGCTAAACTGTTAGATAGCCATCCTGACATAGTTGTTTCGGGAGACCTTGAGAATCGTCTCTGTAATAACCTTCACTTTTGTGTACCAAATACTCTAAACACTTTTATCATTGAACAGCTTAGAGGCAAAGTTAGTGTTTCTACAGGATCAGCTTGCGCCTCAGGAACTGTCCAGCCAAGCAAGGTGTTGCAAGCAATCAACTGCCCGCCTGAATTGATGCAAGGTGCCATCCGCATTGGCTTGTCAAAATTTAACACAATGCAAGAGATTGAAGAAGCTGCTGAATTGATTGCGGGAGCTATTGAGTTGGCTAAGGAGTTTTCTTAGACGGATGCCGGCCTACGGAATCGCTCAACAAGTCAGCCATTGATTAAACTTCTTTTGAACGACTTCTGCGATTCTACTGGAGCGTGTATCTACCAGATCTAAATTAAATTCACCCTGATATTTCGAAATTATCATGCATTGCTCAAAGAATGCTCCCAATCTAAAAATATCTTCCGATTTTAGGGATATTTCTACATCTATCTCGCGCAGGCTAGATAGTGCAGAATCAAACTCCTGAGAAGTTTTCGCACCTAGCATACTATAAAACACTCGTTTTGCTGTCCAATCACGATTACTAATTATGGTATTTTCCTGTTGGGGAAGGAGTAAAAGATTCCCCAAACGATGAATTGTTTCATCCTCATCATATAGTTGATTATCCCAAGAATTTTGACCGGACTTTGGGGCGATATGTTCAATGGAGTAGTACTCATCCTGCAACCAGTTTTCTAAATTAATAAGACTGTTTGCACTAGGCTTATCCTGATAGACACTGAGATATGAAATGGCCTCATCCGGAGTTGAAATAGCCCCGTAAAGAAACAAGAACAACCTTGCTACAGTTCGATTTGCTTTGTAAATTGGGGTCTTTGAAGCGTGACCAATCCAATGAGAAACATCATCATAATTTTCAACAGAAAGTAGATGCTGTAAGCCTTCCTGGTAGCCAATCAAAGGATTAAAATCAGGATCTTGATTCGCAGTCTTCACACACATTGGTGGTAAACCGACTTCTTCTGATCCTTTTTTCATCAAATCCCTATACTTGTTGTCTATCCCCGCAGTGCCACCCTTAGCGCCTCGCCACAACATGGTAAATGCTGTGGTTTTACGAATGGCTCGCTCAAACCTGGTCTTGGCTGATTCAGGATCCCCTTCATTCTCAAGAACCTTGGCAAAGAAAGTAGTTAAAGGTGCTATGACTACACTATGTTTCATTTGCGATAATGCTGACAAGCAGACCAAAGTTTCAGAGTCCAGTTTATCCATCGATGAAAATGAAGCATTTCCCTTGTCTGCCCCATTCCAAACATCTTCAATAAAGGTAGCTACTTCATAAAGGTTCTTTACAAATCTTCTCCTATCCTCCAAGCCCTGCATATCTGCAAAAGATTGCCTTAAGTAACGTCTTTGGTCCGTTAACTTAGAAGCTAGTTTGTCACCGCTAAAATAGGAGGCAAAAGCCGCAAGCAGTTCTGTAGTAGCCTTCTGTTTACTATCCGCACTGCTAAAACCATTGAAATAGTTTTCTATTGAACTAAGGAATTGATTGGACGTAGTGTTCTCAAACTCCTCAATCCCTTCCATCTCAATCACTTTTGGTTTAAAAGTTTCAAATGCTGTTAATGGAGTACCAGTTGTATTGAGGGCCTCAAACATATCAAATGCATCATCTTCATCATCGGTGACCACATTCGTCAGAGCTAATCTCTCATTTACAAACTTTGAAAGTGCGACTAGATACAGCACATTGATGAAGCCATTTGTCTGATTATCCTCCTCCATATTTTTAAAGTACTCGGATAATTCGTCAAAATTGGAATCAAATAGACTATTAAGAAAAGAGGCTGACTCCGCAATTTCGGAGCTCAATGGGAAACTGATAATCCGCTTCTCATGGAACTTAAGAGATTTGTTAATCTGATCCTGCATAAATCGAAAAACATCTCCCACTTTCCTGTAAGGGCTCTCTTCAGCTTTGGCACCATACTCTGATGGAAGGGTAAATGTTCCTTCCGCAGGCCCACTTGAAAATTTAATATAATCCCAAATCAGTTTGCCAATGGGACTTGTATAGCTCGCTTGACTAGGCTTCCTAGACCACACATCCATATAAGCCCTAATGAGCTTTGGATAATATCTATAAGGCGCGTTTCCCAATTCCTGATCCAATAAATAAGTCTTTTTGAGCAGAACAGCAGTCTTTTCAGCTTCTTCCATTAGCCAAAATGTTAAATCATCTTCACCTTCAAGCTTGTCTATGAGCTCCTTTAACTTTGAGTGCAAAGCAATATTCAAGAGAATAATAGTTGAAAGACGCTGTTGACCATCTACTATAGTCATAACCTTTGATGGTACCTGTTGTTTATCAAAAGGTTTTACTGTCTTGTGCTTTGTATCGTGGATAGATATTACAGTACCCATGTAGTTTATGGATGAAGAACGGTTCAAGAGAAGATTTAAGCCATGAGATAAGTCCTCAAACAGTCTTCGGATATGACTTCGATCCCAGGAGTAATGTCTCTGATAAGCCGGAATGTAGCACCCCTGACCTGGTTTTATCAGAAAGGCGCTGGTACTCATTGGTTCTGCTGAAAATATTTTCTCAATTTCTACACTCATTGCATTAACTCCTACCCTGAGGGCAAAACTGTTTGAAAGCGTGGTACCTTACTCAGAGCCAAATCGTACTACAAATTGGTGGGAGAGTTCAAAGAACTAAACCTTGCAATTTCGCTTAACAAGGAAAAGGAAGACTTACCTAACAATGTCCATAATGCCTGATGCTGAGCTCACACTTCTACAACCGCTCTCTCACTATCCTCTAGATTTTCAAAGTACTTGTCATAAAGTTCCTGAACCGTCTCTCTTTCTGCTTTCAAATCCCTCATCACGTCGTACCAATAAAGGTGCCTTCTTCGTTTTGCAAAGAGTTTAGCAATTACATCGTAGCATTCGCCATCAATCTTACTATGCCCATAGTTACTATATGAGTGCGTTGAGTAGCTCTGAATAAATTCTTCCGGGAGATCTTTGCTACAAGCAAGGCCTAACAGGAAATCCGTAAGAGCTTCGTGTTCAATTATCTGAATCAATTCCTTCCGTAGGTACTTTCTAACAAACGGGTAAAGACCCGCCTTTGTTGATAATATGATGGTTGGCCTATGCCCTATATCCCTACTCGCACCAATCAAAATCCCTCTCTTCTTTTTTGAGTTGGAAAAGAAAATGTAATCTTCATTCATCAAAATCCCGTATCTCAGAGGAACTCGGATACAAGTCCCAAAGACAACAAGAAATGCCTTGAAGTAATCGAAACACCCATCCAAGAATGCTTCTTTAATATTCTTAAAGTAGATTGGGATGAATTGGAATTTCTTCATTAGCAAGCACATATCTTTCGATGTCAGGCAAGTTTATATACCCTGATTCACCAACTTTCACTTGTACGGACAAATAACCCATTGCACTCAATCGAAACAACTCCTCCACAGCATCTTTAAGAGAATAAAACTCAGTTCTATACTTCACTCCCTTCAAGGACATCTCCAATATTTCTTGATCCTCTCTGACAAGCACTATAGTTGTTGAGAATTTCGGACCAGGCAATAAGGTGTTCCTCTGGTTATATTGAATATAGGAGGAAAGAAATGGGAAGTAAGAGAAAAACATTTTCACCGGCGTTCAAGGCCAAGGTGGCAATAGAAGCGATTCGTGAAGAAAAGTCCATCAGTGAGTTGTCTACTCAATTTGAAGTTCACCCGAACATGATCAGAGCTTGGAAAAAACAGTTTTTAAATGAGTCTGAATCTATCTTTGTTGATAAGCGAAGATCCAAGAATAAACAGTCAGACTCTGAGCAGGATCCAGATCAGCTGTTCAAACAGATTGGGCAGTTGAAAGTAGAGAACGATTTTCTCAAAAAAAAACTGGGCTTAGAGGATTGAAAGAGCGCATTGAGATGATTGACCCAGACAATCCCGTTCTGTCCGTAAGGAAGCAGTGCGAAATCTTGGGGATTCATCGCTCAAGTTACTATCGACCTTCTACCAAAAAGAGACATAAGGATTGGGATGAGATGACGCGTCTTATTTTGAAAGTGCATGAAGATTATCCCTTCTATGGGAGGCCCCGACTGCACCAGTCTTTACTGAAGGCAGGTTTCAAAGTGAGTAGTTATCAGGTGAAGCTGATGATGAAGGCACAAGGTCTTGAGGCTTTGATTCCGTTCAAAAGGCTAACCAAAGCAAACAAGCAGCACAAGAAGTATCCATATCTTCTTAAAGGCATGAAGGTGAACCGTCCCAATCAGGTATGGTCCACTGACATAACGTATTTGAAGTATAAGGATGGATACGTCTATCTGAGTGCCATTATTGACCTGTACTCCAGAAAGATTCTGTCTTGGGGAATATCCAATACACAAACAACAAGTTGGTGCATTGAGTTGCTAACCGAGGCTATGGAAAAGTACGGCAAGCCAGAAGTCTTTAACACGGACCAAGGGTCGCAATATACCAGCAAGGCGTACACTGCATTACTTGATGCCAACGGGATTCAAATCTCGATGGATGGAGTCGGTAGAGCACTGGACAATGTATTCATTGAAAGATTCTGGAAAACGATTAAGTATGAGGAATTCCATTTGCATGAATATCAAAGTCTGGCAGAAATGCGAGAGGGAATAAAGAGATACATACAGTTCTACAACAAGCAACGATTCCACCAGTCATTGGACTACGTAGCTCCAGATGAAA
>Ga0255768_10005092_pt1 | contig 12738 bp, 14 predicted proteins | sample 071ome_33_FD_179983 | JGI IMG/M metagenome (GOLD analysis project Ga0255768, IMG submission 179983) | Coastal salt marsh microbial communities from the Groves Creek Marsh, Skidaway Island, Georgia - 071412AT metaG (version 2) | ecosystem: Environmental > Aquatic > Marine > Intertidal zone >...
CATACGGTGTCGCATCAAAGAGTTGGTGATCGGTGTCATCATAATAAATTTGATAAAACATCCGATAAGGATTATCAATGTAAGTGTGCTCCAGAGTGTCCGTGTCAAAGAGAGTAAATCCTCTTTGATCATTCACATCAGTCCAGAACATCTCATAAGGATTTCCTAAGTAGAAGATTCGTCCGTCAGTTGATCGAGTATGGTAATGACCTGAAAAGACCTTGTTGAACTTCTCAAATAACTTGCTTTCCAGACCATGATCCATGACGATCTGTCGATTAACTCTAAATCCGTTGAGTTCAAGGTGCCCCATCGCACACGAGCAACGAGTCTTTTTAATTGTTTTGACAGTTGATTCTTCATTTTCTTGATTGATCCATGGAATAAAAAGTACATCTAAATTATCAATCTTCGCTTCTGTCGGTGTCGAATAAACGTTTACATTATCATACTCACGCAGCAAAAGATCAACAGCGTTGATTTCGTTTGTGTTCTTATAATAAGCGTCGTGATTACCCACCATCAAGTGAACTTCAATTCCTCTTTCTTTTAGAGGATCAAAGACAACTCTCTTTGCCCAGGTGAGTGATTTGAATTCGATTCCTTTGCGACTGTCAAAGGCATCACCCATATGAATGACGGTGGTGATACCCTCTTCATCCAAAGTCGGAAAGAAAACGTTCTTATAAAACTCTTCGAAGTAATCATGAAACAGTTGTGAACCTTTACGGGCACCGTAATGAGTATCCGTAATAATGGCAACTTTCATCAGTATCTCAACTTACTGTGCACAGCATCCTTGATGCTATTGTAATCCGAATAATTGGATGAATCAAGATCATTGGCATCGAACACTTCATCAAAGTTAGTTCTTTCCAAAATCTTGTTCTTGATCTCCAGTTGCTTCTTCTCTTGAGAGATGCGTCTGAGGAATGCGTAGTAAATGATCTGAGTGAAGTAAGCAAAAGGATTCTTTGACTTCTCAGAATTGAAGTTGTGAATGTAGCGAACACAGTTCTCAATTCCATCACAGATCATGTCCTCACGGAACATGTAATTGACAAAGTTTGGTTTGTAAGACAGACGGTTGGCCATCTTCAAGAAACAGTCACCAATATAACGAGGGATTGGTGGCTTGGGAAGTCCTGCTGCCTCTGCTCTCTTTACCTCTGCGAAGTAGATCTCGATGGCATCCAGGAAGTCTTTGTTATTTACGTAGTGTTCTTTTGCCTTTGGCTTTGCCATTACCTTGTATTTCTTTGTAAGTGTCGTCATTCATAATGTTAATTCCTGTATTCATTTTATCAAATTATCTTTGGCTTAACAAACCATTGATATATTGATAGAATTAGGTTTGTGGACTTTCAGATCAATTAATAGCTTAGAGCTCAGAGATCCTTCGAAGGAGACATCTTGAAGATCTTCTCTAGAATCTCTTTAGTGTCATGAACGTTCCCGAGGTAACCCATCTTACGATCCAACTTGGAGTAATTGGATTTGTTTGACTTACGAACATAATCTTGATACATCATGATCATTGTGATGTCATCCGATTCAGACATTGTAAGAACATCATCAAGATTGATTACAAAGAGATCTTCAGTGGAAGTCTTCAACCAGGGTTCAAGTTTGTAACCAGTGGTTTGTCCTCTGGTCTTCATTTCTTCAACAATAATTGGATTAGAGATCAGAAGCATTGTTCTGTCACCTTCATCCGATGCTGCTACCTTACAGAAGATTTCATCACCACATTTGAGTTTGATTGTTGCAAAGAAATCATCTTCTATCATTTACACCTCCTTAGTCTTTTAGATCAACTGATACAATCTCATAGTTAAAGTGTTCAGAAACATAGATCTTAACTCTCTCGATGAAGTGGTTGAGTGTATAGTTCTTTCTTGAGTTCAGAGTAATGTCATCAGCGATGTCATACAATCTTGCTTTGACTTTATCCTTTCCCTTTCTCAGAACTCTTCCTATGCTCTGAAGATTACGAATTCTTGATTTAGAAGGAGAAGCAAAGATTACGTTGTGAAGATTTTTGATGTTGATTCCAGTGGAGAATGTTCCAAAAGATGCTACGATAATTGCATCCTTCTCCTCTTCTGTGATCCTTCTGACTTCTTCTCTCTCATCGGTGGCCACACCACCATGAATGTAAAAGACTTTACGTCCTTCATTTACTTTGTTATTTATCATTTCGTAAAGTATGTCCCCATGGGATTCCACTCTCGTAAAGAGAAGAAGAGTGTTTCCCTTAAGATCACAAGTCAAATTTGTTAGAAACTTGTTTCGTCGTTCATGAGAAATCAGATATTGAATTTCATCCTCATATGTGTCAAACTTCTTGGGTTTGTGTTTCAGAACCACACACTGAATGTCAAGAGTGGCAAGGTGTCCCTCATCAATAAGTTTCTTGGTCTGAGTGACTTTGTAAGATGGACCAAAGAGTCCTTCCAGAACCCACTTGTGTGTCTGAGTTCCATCGAGTGTTCCTGTAAAACCAAACCTGTATTTCGCATGATGTAACTTTGTCATCACACCAATCAAAGACTTACTCTTGAAAAGGTGCGCTTCATCACCAATGATGACATTGAAGTCTTCAAAGAAACTTCTGTCAAGATTGTAAATGGATTGCCAAGTTGTAATGGTGACTTCATTGACATTAGTTCTTTCACGTCCAGCATAAATTCTGTGACAGTGATTCTGAGCATCCCATCCATAATCCTGGAAGTCTTTGAACATCTGCTCCACAAGAGAAGTTGTGGGAACCACTAGAAGAATCTTTTGTTTGCGGGCAACAAAGTATCTCACCAGTGTGTAAATCATGAATGACTTACCAGAAGCAGTTGGCGAAATTAGAAGTTTTCTGTTATATCTCAGCGCGTCATAAACGGCGTCAATCTGATAATCTCTGGGTTGAAGGTGTGTAATAGAATTCATATAATCCTTGACACCACCTTTGCTCACGAACTCATTCACCTCAAAAGGTGGTCCGTAAAACTTGTTATTTTCGAATGAGTAAGTGTATCCTGCCTGATCACAGAATGCAACGATCTTATCCAACAGACCGATGTAAATTCTCTTAGTTCTCATATCGAAGAGATGAATGTCTCCATTCCAATTTCTTCTTCGATACTGAGGCATGAACTTCTTATTGGGAACTTCAAAGGTGAAGCGATCCCTAAGTTCATATTCGATGTGAGGTTCTGTTGTGATCTTAAGATATACTTCGTTTACTTTTTCAATAACGAGGTCAGCCATGTCACCATGTATCTGACCTATTTAGTTATCCCATGCCAGCTGCGAATCTCATGAATTCAATTGCATTCTTGATTTGATAAGTTCTCTGTGCCAACTGCTTTAGAATCTCTTCAAGATACTTCAACATGACATCATAATATTCAATCTTTAACGAAACTCCTGAGAGTTTTTCATCAGCGTCCAGATACTTTTGCATCGTTTCCTTATCTCGAATCTTTTTGGGAAACGGATCTTTAATATAAACGTCTGGATCTGCTTTACCTGAGAAATATTCATAACGTTCATGGCGGATGTTTTTCCTTTGTTGATCTGCCTTCTTTCTTAGCAAAGTGATATTGTTATAGAGATCGTAGTACTTTGCGTGGAGAACAGGAATGTTTAGTGATTCGGTATGGAGATTATCAGGATCCAACTGTGAGTCTTTCACCCACATCGATTGGATTGTTTCAAGGTCAACCATTAACAACAGGACGTAATCTCATCAATATTATAAACCATGTATTTGAAACTTACTTGTGCAGTAAAGTATTGGAGTTCGGTTTGAGTTGCATCAAACTCCAATGTGCTAAGGCGATAAGGAAAGCAGTTCTGAAACTTGACTTTGAACTTAGCATTGTTCATTGAGTCAAGAATAGTCAGAGTTGCATCGGAGTAAAGATTCAACTGAGACTTGTCTGGTTGTTCAATGGGAAGTTGATCCTCATTTTCATTACTCAACTGCCAATTATAAGTTTCGCTCAAACTCTCTGGAAATCCAATGCCGCGCATCCAGTTTTGAATCTGCATGTAATTCTCAAGACCTTCATCCACCAGGAAATCGAATGTCAGATCTTCGAAGTCAATCATTGTTCCTGGAAGAGGAATCATTCTCAAATAGTTTGGTTGCTCTGCCACATCAAAATTCATGGCAGGAATCGTTACTTTCTTGCCAAAGAAAGAAATCTTAGGTGCTTTGTTGATCGAGAACAAAAAACCTGTTGGGGCAAGAAAGTTTCTATTTTCAATTTGTCCAGGAACTGGCTTATTGACTGCCATGGTGTTTTTTAATTATTTATCAGCAGCCTTTAATCTGAGTGGCAACATTACCACCAATATTGGAACCCATATCCTGTCCCAACATTACTGCCCAACCTGCTGCGAGCCATCCGATGTAAGGAATGCCTGCAATTGATGGTGCGATTGATGCTCCAATGCTTGCACCAACTAACCTACCTGCATTCTCTCCGCCACCTTCCGCCTTGATGCACTCTTCGGACCTCGCAATCGGCTTTCCCTCAGAATCAACCTCCTGTGGTTGTGGGGTTCCGTTGGGAATGTATTGTCTTTCAACAGTTGTGGTTGATCTTCCACCAATTCCAAAAACACCATTGGATTGATCGGTGTAAGTCTTGTTATCCAAAACAGTGGGATCATGTCCCTTGTAATCAATCGTGTAACTTCCGTCTGGGTTTACAGTGATTGAATATGATGTGTAATCTCCAGCTGGAGGATAATTAATTTGAATTGGTTCTTTTTTGATGAGGTGTCCAATCACTCCGATGTGTGCCACTGCAATGATTACACCAACACTTCCAGCGAACCATTTTATGTACTTCATGACATCAGAAGTGAGTGATGTTATTTATTGTACATATCCTCAAGAATGGCACGATAAAGGTATTCCTTCATTTCGATCAAATGCTGTTGCTCTCCAATTGGACATTCGGGATAACCAGGCCAATTCTTCAAATAAAAACAAACAGATTTATGGAGAAGTTTTACATCTTCAATGTCAATGTGCATTGAGTAAAGTGGTTCTTCTTCTGGCATAATCGTTTCATTTATTTAGAAACATAAAAAAAGAGGACCCGAAGGTCCTCTTGAAATCTCTTGTGAGAATTGATCACATGAGGTTCTTAACAGCAACGCGACGATAGTAGCGGTTGGAGTTAACGCGCAGGCGACCCAGGCCTTGGGTTGTTCCTTCAGCGAATGGGTTAGCAACCAGACCATAACGGGTCTTGAAGCCAATCTTGGGCTGGAAGGTGTCCTCACCCACGGCACGAACCATTTGCAGGGGAACGTATGGGCAGTAGAAGAGACCAGCGTCATAAGGTGAAGAACCCTTATAACCAACGACGTAGTACTGATTACCTGAGTTGGTTGCAGTGTTAGCAGCAGCCAGGTTAGCAGCATATGGGTCGATGTAGACGCGGAACTTACCGTTGATGGTTCCAGCAAAGGTGTTGCCAGTGTCGTCAACGTTCAGGTTTGCGTTCAGAGCAGGGGTGTAATCCAGGATGCCTGCCATTGTCAGTGCCGAAGCAACGTCAGCAGAGCAGAGGATCATGTTGCCCTTTCCTCTACGAGTTCTTTGTGCGATTGCGTTAGCGTCGCGCTCGATTTGGAACAGGAGACCCTTGAACTTCTCAACACTCCAGCGACCGTTTGAGTCGATGTCGAGGTCGAATACACCAGCGGTTGCGGTGTTAGAAACAGCGCCTTGCTCAGCAACCTTGTAGATGGTTCTGATAACTTCGCGGTTGATTTCTGCGAGGATCTCAGTCGAAAGGATGTTAGCAAGTTCTGCTTCAGCGTTCAGACCGTGGATTGCCTTGAGGTCCTGAGCGAGTTCCAGTGAGTACTCAGCCTTCAGAGCTCTTGACTTAGCGGTAACGGTGACTTTCTCGATCGAGAAGGCCATCTCGTTGAACTGGTTGCCAGTGCCGTTGCCGAGGTTCTCAGCATCGCCTGTAACCATTCCTTGACCAACGTCATAGGAGGTCGAGGTTGCAGTACCGACAGGGTTCAGCAGCGAGGGGTTAGTACCAGTCTGTGAAGTTGTACCCAGACCAGCGTTAACGTCGGAGAATCCAGCGGTGAGGTCGAATCCGTCGTCCTGACCAGAGAATGCGGTATCTGCCTCGTTGAACAGTGCCTCAGAACCAGACTGAGTGCTGTAACGGGAGCGCATTGCGAAGATCAGTCCAGTAGGACCGCTCATTGGTTGAACGCCAGCCAGGTCATATGCGACCAGGTTAGGCATTGCACGTCTGATCAGGGAGATCAGAACGGGGTCGAAACCAGCGACAGGGCCAGCGGCGGTTGCGTCAGCACCGAAGCCACCTGAAGCACCAGCTGCGTTAGCAGCGTTGGTGGGGGTTTCCATCAGGTTGATACCTGAGTTAAATGCTTGCTCCTCGCGGAGGAACTTTTCTTGGTTTTCCAGCAGGACTGCGGTTACAGCTCTTCTGTGGGAATCCTTGATGGGATCAAGGCCCTCATAGTCGAGAAGTGGACTCCACTTTTCCTGCAGATGTTCTGATTGGAACATTTGCTTTTACCTCGTTAAAAAAGATGTTTGTTTGAATTAATGTTAAATTCAGTTCTTTCTGAATGCGCCCAGGGATCTGAGATATGCATCCATGCTGTTCGAGACAGGCTCAACAGTTGTGTCTACACCCTCAGAAAGAGTTTGTGGTGCTTCAGACTTAGCAGCAGGAGTTCTGGAGAAGTATGACTCCTTCAGAGTTTCCAGCTTTTCACGATATTCGTCTTCACTTTCAAACTCAACACTTTCGGCAAGTGAAGCGAGCTTCTCTTTCTGAGACAGTGCAAGACCCTCAGAAATCTCATCGAGGATAGAATCAGCGGTTGATTCAGCAAGACGCTTGTTCAAACCGATGTTCTTCTCAATCTGCTCGTTGAGTTTTTCTTCCATTTCATCAAGTTTTTCTACCATGCTCTCAAGTACATCATATTTCTCTTCAGGGATTGTTACATAATGTTCTTCAAAAAGACCCTTCATGCCAGACAGGAAGGATTCAGTCATTTCAGTCTTGAGACCATGCTCGATAGCGAGTTCGTTCTCGGACATCCACTCTTCGCAGACGTACTCAAGATAAGCGTCAACTCGCTCAACCAGGGAAGCCTTCATTGCTTCGACTTCCTCAGACAGTGCCTGCTCATACTGAGCAGTCAGTGCTTCTTCGATTTCGAGTGCTTTTGAGTTCAGAGCAGCTTCAAAGACAACCTTTGCCTTTTCTCTGAACTCTTCGGAGAGATCTTCGCCACCCAGCAGAGCGTTAACATCTTCTTCGATGTCAAACTCAGATTGCTCTTCAGCAACTTCCTCTTCGACTTGCTCTTCTGCAACAACCTCTTGATCTTCCAGAACTTCCTCAGTCTCTTCTTTAGCGACTGACTTAGCGTTCTTGTTCACAACATCGTGAACAGTCTTGATCTTGGGCTCTCTCAGTTTTGCTGAGTCGTTGGTGGGGCTGTAGTTTTCAGGGGTAGGACCACCCAGGTCTTCATAAGAAGCTGAAAGTCCCTCACCAGGATTAGACAACTTGCCTTGTGCCTCTGCAGGCTTGGCATTTGCGTTCACAGCAGTTTTGGATTGCTCCATTTCTTGTAAATCTCCGCGAGACATTTGAACTCTCCGATTAACCTATTACTTAATCTGTATTTATTTATCAATTCTGGCTTTACAGATTGTTCAAGAAGTCATTGAATAGATTCAATTTCTTCTCGTCAAGCTGTCTTTGTGAGACCAGAGTGTTGATTTGTTTGTAAGTTTTTTGTGCGAGTTGTTCGCGGAGAATTCCTCCGTCCCAAACCCACTCTTTACCTTCCATGATACCTTCAACAAAAGCATCAGGAGCGGAAGGATCTGCTACAATGTCAGCAGCAGTTGAAAGCATGAAGTCATCGCCAACAATGTTGACACCTTCACGAGTTGGTCTCAGTGAACCAATTCCTCTTGAAGAAACTCCAAGCTTCACACCCTCATCGATAAGATTCTTAGCGATGTTACCCATGGGGGTGTTCAGGATTTTTGCTTTACCAATGAAGTTAGAACCGTTCTCTGTCAGAGAAACGATCTTGTGTGAAACACGGTCAAGGTTGACGGTTGGACCATCGGGGTGACCGAGTTCACCAAGTGCTCTACCTGTTTGGACGTTGCTCTCGCAGTATCTTTGGACTTCTCTTCTCAGAGTTTCCATTGGATACATTCTGCCATTTCTGTTCTTGAGGTCACCCTGCAGGAAGATGCCTTCGATGAACATGGACTTTTTACCGTTCTTTTCTTCAACGATAAAATCGACCGATTCGATTTCTTCTCTGATTAGTTTCATTGTGCCTCAGGAATCTTGAACTTGTTGAATAAAGGCTGTGCCTGTTCCAGAATTTGTTACCACGGAAACTTTGATTGATTTTCTCAAAGTTGCCGATTGCCCATTGAATGTTGCGGTTACAGCAGATGAGTCATGATTGACGACGCATCTTGTGTTGTAATATCCACCAACATTGGAGGTGTTGTCAATTGATGTGATCTCTTTATGTGAGAAGTCAAATGTGCTTTGACCATCAACTGTCAACGAAACATATTCACCAGTTGCAAAAGGACAACCAGTTCCTTCTGGGAAGTCAATGGTTGTTGTTGCACCAGTGGTGATTCCCACAACTCTCTGTGATTGAACGGGTCCGATACTAATTGTTTCGGGTTCTCCCGTTGTCACATAATAATCAAGTGCAGTTGCAACTGGATCTCCTCCAACTTTAACGTGCACACCAGCACCTTCACATGCAACACGAATTGCATCTGATTGTTGTGCAATCGGAATCGATGTTGAAGCGGTTCCGCTGGTTGAAAGTGTGGTATTTACACCAACTGGTTTTAGGGCAGCCATTATTCAGATAACAATATTCTTATCTAGTTATTTATTCTTCTTCGGCTTCGCCGTCAAAATCAATATCAGAATCGAACTCAGTGGGTTCGTCATCTGGTTCATCAAGATCTACAGAATCATCTGCAAAAATTGATGCTGCAACAGTTGGTCTGATTGCTTCGATCTTTTCTGCGCTTTTCGAGAAAAGAATATCTTTGATTTGATCACTGATTTGTGCAGATGAAGGATCATCTTGCACAAGCAAATTCATAAGGTCGTCCATAGCAGGCATGGTAAAGGCAAATAATCTACAGTTTTATTTAGATCTCTCCACCAGGAGGCATTTCTGGTGCTTTTGGATCTTTGGGCATTGGTGTGTTTTGCATTGCATCGGGAACTCCGCCACCACCAACAGTTGGATCGCCAACCTCTCCACCTGCAGCTGCAGGATCCATCACCATTGCATTTGGATCAGGAATAATTCCCTCTTCGATTTCTTTTTCGATGAGATAATCTTGTTCAATGATTTCCTCATCAGTCTGACGAAGAACATGTCTTCTCAGATAATCTTGAGAGTAATACTTACCGACGTAAGGTTCTGCTTGTGCTGCAAGTTCAAGTCTTCCCTGCATCAACTCTGCATCTTTGAGTTCAGCAAAGTGATTGTCATACAGGAAGTCATATTGAATGTGATCAGCCATGACTTCCCAATCTTCAGGAGTCACGATGTTCTTAAGAAGAAGTTGAGTTCTCAGCATATCCTGGAACATCTGGGAGAATCTCTTTCTCAGTCTTCCAACAAACTTGGAGAACTTAACTTCATCTCTCAGGATTTCAGAAGAACGACCCAGTGAAAAACCACCTTCTCCTTCGATTCTTGTCTCAGGGACATTCAATGCTCTGTAAAGTTTTCTTTGGAAGTATTGAATGTCAGTGATTTCTCCAAGATTTTGACCGCCAGGCAGAGTTGTGATTTCTGTTCCACGACCACCTTCACGTCTTGGAAGCCAGAAGTCTTCCATCATTGACATGAATTTCTTGTCGTCACGAATCTCACCAGTGTTTGCATCGTAAACCAACTTATTACGATAACGCATCATGACATCACGAAGGTATTGTTCTGCCTTCATCTTGGGCAGATTACCAACGTCGATGTAGAAGATTCTTCTTTCTGGTGCTCTTGACAGACGATAGATGACGAGTGAGTCCTCAATCATCATCAACTGGTTTAGAGGTTTGATTGCTTTGTGCAACCAAGAGAGAGTTGATCCTTTATTTCTGTCAACCAAACCAGAAGTACAATAAGTGACAGAATCACGAGTCATTCTGATTGCTTTACCAGGACCATTGTTATATCCAGTGTTTACTGATCCACCAGTTTGTTGGTTGGGACTGTAAACAAAGAACTCTTCAATCTCAGGGAAGTCGTAATTTGCTGGGTTTGTTGAACCAGCAACTTGCTCCAATGATTGAATGCTGTTCTTTCCTTTCTTTTTCATCTGACGCATATAACGCATCTTCGATGCATCAATGTATCTCAGTTCTTGAATTCCATCCTGAGGTCTCTTCTGGTCAATGACTTTGTTGTAGTACAGTCTTCCGTCGATGTACCAATTACGGAAGATTTCATGTGCCTTCTTATCAAAGTCAAGCAATTCGAGAATGTATCTAAACTCTTCTCTGATTTTCTTTTTGATGTTGTCACTCGCTTTGAGTTTCGACAACTCAATTGTTACTGGACTATCATTTGTGTCAGAAACAATTGCTTCGTTTACAATATCTTCGATTGCACTGTCACACTCTGGATAAAGTGACATTGAACGATAACGACGAATCAAATCGTTTTCGTTTTTATAAACACCTTCGATGTCTACATATGAACCAAAGAACCCCGAACTGACATAGTGTTCAGACCCATCCATGTTATTGGGTGGGACTGGAGACACTACGCCAGGCGGAGTCCTTTCGCTATCTTCAATTGAGAAACCAAATAATCTCGCAGCCATTATTAGATACTAGACTTGTCGTCTAGTTATTTATCATCTGATCAGAACCTCTCCTGGGTTAGAACCACTTGACTGGAGTGATTCACCGATTGTGAAGTACTGAACCGAGAAGGTTACCTGGAAATTCTCAACAGCATTGGTCGAATCGTAGTTCAATTCGATCGCTGAAATTGTTTGTGGGAAAATGTCAAAGAACTTGTAAGTTCTCAAAATTACTGATTCCCCACCATCATTGTTTTGTGAGAATGCTGTTGCTCCTCTTCCAAGTTGCTGAACATAAGCGTCAGTCATGTAAGAGGTTGGGTTTGTAACTCCAGTTGCATCATCCAACTTGGACAGTTCGTTTGCCCATCTCTCAAAAGCGGTTCTCAGTTTGAAGTCCTCATCATTGAGAACAGTGACAGTCCAAGGATCAAATGTTCTGTCACCAGCAACTTTCAAACTTCTTCCTCTGAAAGGAACAGCAACTTCAGCAACGTTTGATGCAGGAAGTTGTGCTGCTGTACAAAGGAATTTGAAAGTTCCATTCTCACCGTCGTCTCCACTTCCCCAAGCCTCAGAGACTGCGGCAGGGAAAGCGGGGATCGAGACTTCGAACAGATTGGGGCGAGCGCCGCCGCCCGCCAGTTTAGATTTAAATTGTGAAAGGGTTCTTGTTTCGGCCATTGTTAGTTCCTCCTGTGTTTATGTAGTAATGATCAAACAGTTCCAACAACTTCTTCGAATGCAACGCCAGTGCGGGTTGCGACGAAGGTCAAGGTGACGTAGTTGATAGACTTGGTTGGTTTCAGATAGATGTCCGCTCTGAATTCATTGTTGTCAATCACATCAGGAGTGTTATTTGTCTCATCACAAACAACCAAGAAGTCATAAAGTCCTCTCTTCGCTTGGACATCGCGGAGATAAGGTTCAACGATGTTCACAAAGTTTGATCTTGTGTTGACATCATTGAGTTCGAAGAGTTGTGCATTTGCTGCACCCTCAAGTGCCTGCTCAACCGTAAGGAACAAACGACGAACGTTAATTCTGTCGAATGCTGAAGCATATCCGAGACCAGTCTTATCACCGAAGAGGAGAATTCCTGAACCCTTCTGGTTGATAATTGGGTTAACTCTTGCTGTGTACAAGAGATCTCTTTGTGCTTTGTTGGGGTTGTAAGCAAGTTTGATTGCGTTGTTCAGAACACCTCTTTGCTGACCCGCTGGTGAGAACCAAGGATAAGCGAGGATTCCAGTTCTGACCATCAGACCTGCGGTGTCACCGTTACATGGGATGTAACGGAACTCGTTATTGAAACGATCGTAGGTGTACTTATAACCGCTGTCAAAGACCGCGTAAGAAGAACTTGACAGAGGAGCGAAGTATCTCAGCAGGTTATTGGTTGCTGTTGTTGCGTTGGTAACTCCAACAACGTTTGCTCTGTGAGGTGAAACACAAGCAACACAATCCTTTCTTGTCTCAGCAAGAGAGATGATGTAATTTGCTTTTGCTTGAGTGGATGACTCAGTTGTCAGACCAGGACCCATCATGATGAAGTCAACTGCTTCCTCGTCCTTGTTATCGAAGTAACCGTAACCAGTTACCAGATCACCGAGTTCGGCTTCCATTCCACCGCCTGCTTGGTAATCAACACCACCAGTAATGGTGTAACTTACGTTGCCAAGTGCGCTGAACTTAACACCCTGTGCGGTTTGCCCCCAAAGACCTTCAGCAGTTGTGTAAGCAGTGAAGTCTGTTGAGAATCCAGTTGCCAGAGGAGCAGTGCCCCAATAAGCGTCATCACCATTTGATGGGTTGTAACCAGCGAAGATGTA
>Ga0255768_10005097_pt1 | contig 12732 bp, 10 predicted proteins | sample 071ome_33_FD_179983 | JGI IMG/M metagenome (GOLD analysis project Ga0255768, IMG submission 179983) | Coastal salt marsh microbial communities from the Groves Creek Marsh, Skidaway Island, Georgia - 071412AT metaG (version 2) | ecosystem: Environmental > Aquatic > Marine > Intertidal zone >...
ATGAATATAACACCACCTGCCGTGAAGGCATTTATTTCTTCATTTTCTAGCACATAACACGAATAGCTAAACCGTGCATTAGTCAAATTATTACACAATTTAGTTAAGATTCTATTTGCTTGATCGTTCCATGATTTATTCGAGCTAAAATTATATTTGCTTTCTATGTATTGTTTTAAGTTTTTGCCTAGCGTTATTTCATCGGATAAAGTCACTTCATTCGCGACATCTTCAAGTACAATATCTTTGGACATTTTTAGGAAACCTATGATCAATGATTCTCCATCATTTATTAGACAGGAATAATCATATGAAATGTAAGTATTTTTTTGTTTCCAACCAGAGCTTAATGCGGCACCTGTAAAGAATGTCAGAAGTATTAATAATGAAAACTTATTTGTGTAAAATTTAAACATTTTAATTTTCAATTCGCTTAAAATATTCATGACGCATTTTAAAAAATATCATCACGTACATTACAGCTAGTAAAACGGTGAGAAACAGAAAATTCAACTCTTTGGAATCCGTCGACAAACCAGATAACCCCCCCGAATAAAACAACCGATCCAATTGCTGGCCAAATAAAACCTTTCCTCGTCCAAAGTCTTGAACTCTTGCCACCAACTCCGTGCCCCACCTTCCTATGGTTAGATAACTGAGGTATAGCGTGGTATTGCTCGTAAATGGCTGGAGTACACCCGCAAGAATTATTTGAGGCATGAGTGCTATTGGGAGCATACTCATTACTTCCTCCGTTGACTTCGCAAACACTGATAAAACTAAACCAAAGTGTACAGCCACACTCCCTATCATCAAAAGAACAAAATAGAGCAACCAGAAATTATTAAGTTCAGGAAATAAGCCAAATATGACACTTTGAAAAACGAATAATTGTAGTGCTGAAATAACCATCAATACAACTTGTTTACTTCCAAGATAAGTGCCCAGCCTTACATTGATCATGAATTCGCGTTTTGCCACATCAATCTCACCCACTATTTCCTTTGCACTAGAGCTAACCCCAAACCAAATCGCAGAAATGGCTAGTAAAAACAAAATACCCAAATTACCTATCTTCTTGCTGGTTGTAGGATCAAACGAAACTAATGCATCAAACGTTAAACCAATTAGAATTGATATAAAAATAGGCTGTAACAGCAAAAGAATTATATTTTTATAATTGCCAAATTTTATTGAAACATATCGTCTCGTAAGCCACCAAAATTGTCTTATAATATTAACATCATTGTCGTGTATATTTACAGAAAAATTGTCTGATATATTTAATGTATTTTTTGGCATTTTGTCATACCAATTCAAAACATCAATTTTTCGACTCATTATACCATATACTTCAATAATAGATTTAGCTTCAAAATGTTTTAGCAGTTCTAGCCGCTCACCATCGTATGTGATATGCCCATGTATACCCATAAACACAATGCGATTGATGTAATTCAAATCTTCAGGCTTGTGCGTCACCATTATCACGGTCGTACCTTTTTGACAAAGTGCACTTAAACATCTTAAAAACTCTTCAATAGTTTCTGGATCCAAGGGGCTAGTAGGCTCGTCTAAGAATAACAGTTTTGGGCGACTTAACAACTCAACAGCTATGCAAACTCGCTTGCGCTGTCCTCCCGATAGATTGCTAATTCGAGTAGTGCGCAGCTCTAATTCCCCGATATTTAAACTAGATAGAACATCCTCAATGCGCGTTTTAATTTCTTGTTCTGTCGCGTCTGCAGGCATGCGAAGCTTTGCCGCATAATACATACAACCCTCCACAGTCAACTGATCATGTATAATGTTCTCCTGAGGAACATAGCCTATGACATGTTTTAATAAGCCAAAATGTCGATGCATATCCAGACCAAAAATTCCTATGGAACCAGATGTCGGAGGGCTATAGCCATTGAGTGCTTTGAGCAATGTTGATTTACCACACCCACTCGGCCCCATCAATGCAACGAATTCACCTTGATTGATCTTTAAATTTGATGCCTGCAGTCCAATAATTCCATTGTCAAACTTTTTTTCAATGTTAACTGCCTCTAGCGCAACGTCTTCTATGATTTCCTGAGATGCCCCTTGCGACCAAGAAAAACGACAAATGCCTATTTGAATGCAATCATCTTCACAGAGTTTATGAGGAGCGTTAATCTTGGAATCATTAACAAATACACCATTCGCACTTTGTAAATCCTCAATGAAAACGTGACCGTTAAGCCAAAATACTTTCGCGTGCTTTCGAGATACGACTAAATCCTCTAAAATAACATCGCACTCTTCTGAACGTCCAACTACGATTGATCCTTTTGTCCCTAATAAAGCCTTTAAGTCCACAATAGGCGCTGACTTTTTAAGGTTTTTGCCTGAGATCAAGGATAGGACTAATTCCGACGAGGGCGTAAGTCGAATAACATCTTTAGAAGTTAATTTTTTTTTAGTATCCGGTTTTAATCGGTTAGAATTTACAAATGTCCCGTTGCTCGAATGCAGATCTTCAATAAAAAGGTAACCGTTCTCAATGCTTAGCACCGCATGTCTACGCGAAAGTGCCGGGTGAGGAAAATGTAAATCAACAGCCTCTTTATCTCGACCAATAACCAGTGCTTGTCCTTCCGTAATTTCAACACTTCTCGATGCTTCGTAGTATTGTATGAAAACTTCCATTATGGGCATCACTTAGTTATAGGCAATCATACCCACAGTTATGTTATCTCGCCCACCGACTCCCAATGCCAACGCTATTAGCTCATTTACGGTAGACTCTATACCATTTTCGATTTTATTAGATACCAAATTCTGAATTTCTTCGTCATCCAACATTCCATGTAAACCATCAGTAGCTACGATTAATGCCCTGATGCCCTCGTCTATATTCACCGTTCCAATTTCGATTTCAACTGTGCTTGACACCCCAAGTGCCCTCGTTAAAACATTTTTTTTTGGATGACACTTTGCTTCTTCAGCAGTCACTACACCATGTCGAAGTAATTCATTAACATACGAATGATCGAATGTCAAATTATTCAACTTTTCCTTATCGGTGAAGGTATATAGTCTGCTATCGCCAACGTGCGCATACGTACATATCCCTTTCCAATCAATATGTAGTGCAACGCACGTAGTGCCCATACCATCATTTACCTTGGACTTCCGTCCTTCTTCATAAATCAACTTGTTTGTCTGACTTAGTACTTTCTCGAGTCGCATTGACGGAGCCATTTTTATAAACGGGCCAACTACCATCATCTGTAGAAAAGATTCAACGGCCAGACATGAGGCTAATTCCCCAGAATTTGCACCTCCCATCCCATCACAAACGATGAAGACATATCCATCTTCAACCTCCAGCCCCCCCCAAGCATCCTCATTTGTAGTTCGGACTAAACCTTGATGTGAGTTGAACAAATAGACTAACTTTCGATAACTAGCGTCCGAATGGGCCATACTTTACATGAAATCCTATTTCATGGCATTTCAACACCGTTCACATACCACTCGATCATTTCAAGATTTTTGGCCACTTCGGAGCCTGGAAATCCTTGAATATCTGAATAGGATATTTTTTGATTATAAAGTTTTAATAATCTGACCGAGATTGGCGCAAAAGACCAATGCCACTTCTCCATCTCATACCCTGTCCTGCCCTTAATTTTCTTGTCTGTGTATGGTTGGTAAAATCCATATTCACTCGCATGTTGGTCCAACCAATTATACACCCGCAAGCCCTCACCTGAATCAAAGTACTCATTTTCCAATGAATTGATGTCAACGTCTGTTCCCCAATGGTGGCGCGAAGTTCCGGGCATTGAACTAAAGCGGAGAATTTGCCAAGCTTTTGCACTATCCGTGCCCTCTTTAGAATCCCATTTTCTATTCCAAATTGATCGCTGGTGATTAAAGGTTCTTCCACCTGAAATCACCATAAGCTTGATTCCATCCTCTTCTGCGGATTGAGCCATTCGTAAAAATGCCTCTTCAACTTCCTTCAAAACATAAATCTCTTTTGAACAGTATTGACTCAACTTTGAAAAGCGTTCATCCGAGGACATATCCGTCTTTCCCAATAAAAAGGATTTTTGAACCTCCTGTACATTCCAAAACCCTGAGTCATTTTCTGTAGTTTCCGCCTGGATATTGGGGATGGAATCAGAAGTAGGTGCATGGTCTACAGCGGGCTCATCTCCCTGAGGCGAGCACGCCAGAGCAATCAGCAGAAGTGGAAGTGCAATCAACGTATCTCGCATAAGGACGAAATTACCCAACCTTTCTTCTCTTCCAAATAATACCAAGAATCTACATTGATTGAATAATCAGAATCCAGTATGTATGCAAAACAAACTTTCCCTTTACGATTCAAATATTTGGCTTCCACATAGCCCTCACCAAATGGGCTGACATCTAATAATCTGTAATTTTTCTGCTTATGGGAAATCTCACCTGTAGAATTGTCCACTAGGTCCATAGAAGAATTTAATAGATAAATAGGCTTATTCTTGTCCGTCATCAAGCGAACAGTGAAGACCTGACCGCCATTAACTTGAGTAAGCACCTTACCATTTACAGGCTCCTCTCTAACGTTAACATCACGAGAGCCTGGCTTTATTACCACAGAAAAATTAACCTCCGGATAAATACCTTCAGCATAAGGATGCTCATTTGTCAATTCAGGTACTTGTGCGATTTCTGACTGAACCAAATTTTCTGAATTGGATGCGTCTGATACTATGACTTTATAGCCCAGTATGCCGACCACTATCACCAACGCACCTACTATGGCATACAGCAGCTTGCTGTTCATATCATTCTTTGATTGCTCCGTAACTGTTTTATCTTTTTTAGCCATCTTTACATGTTTAAAAAGTGTAACGCTCTTTGTTGTTTGAAACTAATATACCGTAACAATTACGAAATACACGCCCCAAGTCTCTTTTTGAAATCTTTGCCTGTCTTTCTTCTTTAAAATTTCCCATAAAAACAGCATACATCTTTCTACCGCTTAGAGAGGAATAATGGGGTATATATAGCATATCCGCTATATACCCTTTTTCTTTTAATTTTTCAATATAATTTTCAGCTTGTTTTTTATTCTCAAATGCTGCCAACATTATTGTATAAAAATCTTCATTTATAATATCAATATCTTTCGTATCTACCCAAACTATTTCGTTCGATTTTAATTCAACTTTACTCCTGCCAACAAGGTTAAACTCATGAACAAGCAAAGTATCGAGAGATCCGACTTTCTGCTTTTCAATGTGCCCTAATCCGTTCTCCCATGACATAATATACGAATTGGGTTCGCTCACAAGAGCCAATTTTAGTTTCCGAATTTCAGACAATTCTTTCATGCTTTTTTGACTGTTCTTAAGTACTGAAATGTCTTCGTTAAAAACAGCGTATGCTAGCCAAAATGCCAACCCAACAATTATCGTTAAAAGAACGACTAAATATGGATTTGCTTTCTGAGACGGCTTTAAGTCCATTTTCTCCTCGGGCTCACCAGCGGCATGATCTCTATCCACATTCCCCTTCAAGGCGGAATAATTGCCCTCCTTTAGAGACCTTTTCAATTTTTCTAGCTCTTCTGACATACTCAACTTACTTTAACCGATTTAATGATCTCGTAGATTGCACTGCAGCAACCGTGGCAGCTGTGGCAGCTGCATCTGAAGATGCTTGAACTTGGTCCATACGTAACTCCATTTCACTTTGTACTTGGTCCATTTTACCTGTAAGTGAATATTCCAACTCATCAAATCGACTTAATACTTGGTTTTTAAACCTTGAAACTGAATTCACCATACTCAGCGTGTCAGCACTCAGCAAGAAATTCGCCCTTTCAAAATAGCAAAGGGAATCCAAAAGTGTTTCAAGATTGTTACTCGTATATGCACCAACAAGTACATTGTATTCTTCTATTTGTTGAAGTAATGACTCTCTAGTAGATGACCAGCTCGCCGTAATTTGATCACATGTGGAAGACAAAAAATTTGGCCCTTTATCAACCGGAATTGTTGCTTTTATATGAGCATTCAGCACATGCCGTATTCTTAGAATTAACTCATAATATTTCTCAATCATATTCGACTTTAGTGGCTTTTCTACATCTATCAAATCTTTAAATAACCTCACGTGAAGGTTCGAAATATACTTCTTGTTTTCTCGTAATATTTTTATCAATATTTGTTCAAAATAATCCACCATATTGTTGTGATGCTTAATTTCATCATTATTTTCCGCATTAAATATGAAATTATTTAAAATTACATCACTTCCAAAGTGCTTATAGCTAATGTTTGCGACTCGCAACGTTCGATACGCAACAATCGATTGACCATCAATAGTAAATGTTTCTTGGCTTATAAATCCAATGTCCAACAAATAGTTCGTACAAAAAGTTTTACTATGATTGAAGGATTCCATATCCAATCTGTAAAGCCCTATTACTTCATATAACTCGTTAACTGTGTAATCGTCAACTGCCTCACCAAATTCTTCGTTTATAGACGTAACGAGTTCTTCTATCTGCAAATCAGCTGTATAACATTCTCGTATATAATTACGGTACTTCAATGCATGGATGAATTCTGGAAAAACTGGCTCATCTTCAACTTTTTCATATTCAAATACCTCATTGCTTAAGGCGTATTTAATACTTCGAATCAAATTGGCATCTAACTTATAATCACTCACATTATATGCATCGAAGACATCCTGAAAATATTTTTTTTCCTGAATGGTTTCTTTTTTGTTGTTAACAAAAAAGATGATGACTACAACTAGTAGTACGATTAAAATTACAATTCCTTCCATTCGGCAAAATGTTGTTTTAGTTGATTTTCACCTAATCTCTAAGATATTGACCCCACACTAATTGACAAGTGCCTGAATTAATATTTACATCAATAGGCCAAAAACAATTTGAATGCTACGGATTTAGAGGATTGCAAACGCCGATGTTTTCAAGTACAATGATTGAGCTACTTACCTAATGCATCATAGACCCTATTCTGCCGCTTTCCCTTGAAGAGCGGAATTGGTTATACCGATAAATTGCGTAACGTAGCCTTTCGTCTACCATTAGGCATTGCGTGCATCTCTTCCATTTCAAAGTGACGTTGAACCTTTTAAGACCCAAGTGTTCGCTTTGTCACACCACCACATCCGTAGGCATATTTCAATATTGCCTCTATATTGACTAATATCATGTAGAAGTTAAATAGATAGTTCAGGCCGCATTCCGGTGCTATGTGCCATTGCTTTAGTACTTTAAACCACAATTAAATCATTGCATCAATGAATAAAAACATCATCCCGATACTCATTGGAATTATTGCCATCCTTCTGACGGCTATTGCGTTCAAAGTATTCAACGTTTCTGAATTCTTCTCTCAAAATGATGAACAACCAGTGGCTGATGTGCTTCCATTTGACCCCAAGAGTCTCATCTACAAATTTTCCGAGATCATAGAGGAAAATGACGTTAACGGGTTCGACGAAGTATTTGCTCCTCAGTTAGCCATTTATCATGCTTCAACGAATCGTATGCTCGCTGATGTCAAAGAGAAAACTAAACGGAATTATCTCTCAAAATGGTTTGTTCGTAAGGATTCTGTTGTCGCTGTTGAAGAAGACGTCACAATCCCGAATCGATTTAACTATGTGAAATACTACCAAATAGTAAACCTAAAAAAATTGAACTCCGCATTGAGTTACTACATCACAGGATTTTATGATGTAGACACAGTAAGTCAAAAGATAACATCCATGAAGGATGTAGAAACAAAACGACTTAAAAGTAGCGAAACACCCTTTAATTCACCATCACCAACTGAATTGGTTCACGTTTGTGATCTAACACAAAACAAACTCAAAATTTCAGGTGTTTCCTATGGATTCGGTGCGAACGGCCTTGGTGAAGTGACGTATGAAGATGGAACTTGGAGACAGCATGAATCGGTTAACATTGGTGGAATGCGTGACGGATATGAATTAGAAATTGACTTTGCAGATAAAAATTTCCTAAACAGCTGCGTTCTACAGTTTGAGGGTAATGGTCGAATAGTACTAATGGCAGGTAATCAGGTATTGCACGAAATTTCGAATTGTATCGTGAACCCCAAAGTCAGTGTTCAGCAGGTGAATTTGAACAATTATCCCTTCAGTAGATTTTCCAACGGACAAAGTCTCGGTACTTCAGATGAACAGAATGGAAAATTACTATGGGCTACTGACCAAAATACATTGCAGTTACCTTTTGGAGGTATAGGCGCAAATGCACTCTTGGCCATGAGCACAGATGGTAGCATCTCCCTTCAAGTGATGTCTGAGGGTATTGATGGCGCAACGTATACATTTGGAGCTAGATGATTTTCGTATTCTAGCAAGAAAATCAATCGTAAAAAAGGTATGAAAACCCAAAAATGGCTTCTAACACTTGCGCCTATTTCATTGGTAAGTGTCTTTTTTTTATTCAATTCTATAGGTGACGTCACCAAGGATCAATCTGAATTGATTCATCCAGACACAAGCATTGTTGAAAAACCTCGATCCATACCAATCTCCGAGCTCGAAGACTCTACAATCTTGGCGTTTTCCAAGGTGAACAGCTGCTATTTGCCACTCATTCAAGAAGCCTCTTATTTTTCTAAAAAATTTGGAAAAAGACTGCTATTGAACGATCTCTTCAATTCGAATCTGCCTGAAAATCATCCATATCGCAACAGATACATCGTAGGCGACTTTAATGTTTTGGAAGAGGACTTGACAGTTCGCGGCATTGAAGAGATTAATCCAATACTTTCCATGTTGGTAGACTTTAAGGGCTTGGACTCCAGCTTTTTCAGGCTACTCGAGAACGCCCAAAAATCCGAAGAGGATGAAACTTCCTTCATTCAATATGTAAATAACCATCTTGCACACAGGAAAGATGAGTTACTTAATTTTTACACGAAAGTGTGGAAATACAAAACTCCGGGCATTAAAAGGCTCTATGGTATTGTTGGCGAAACGGCTTATGCCTCTGGTCAGCGTTTGTGCTTATGTGAAGTTCAAGGGGATACTTTGGTTGAAGTGGCCCGATTCGCAACCTCTTCCAAAAGGTTAGATCCCGTTAAATATATCGGTGAGGACGGAAAAGAACATATTAGACATATCCAGTACTTACCCACGGAACATCGTAGAGACTATTACGGGCTTCATTATCGCATTACTTCCAAAAATTGGGAAACGCAACGAAAGTATGAATCCTACGACGCAAAACATGATTCTTGTGTGGGGGGAGGTAATACCAGGATTACACGTTACAAGGGAAGGATTGAATTGCCAAACTTCTTATTGATGAACCCTGATGAAAGTAACCCGAGGGCTATGCGTCAAAATGGCATTCACGAAGTAGCACTCCGCGAACTTACTAGAGGCATGTTGGGATCTTCTAATAGCATAGGCTGTATACGCGTAACCGATTTTGGTTCTAAATTCCTGCGATGGTGGACTCCTCAGGACGCGAATTTTTTCATTTTATATGAAGACAATCGCTATTTCGCTTCATTTCCAAAGGCGGAGATCAAAGCTGAGCTCCCCTTTAAAAACCAAAAAGAAGGAGATTCCTTTAGAAAATGGCTCATTGACTTTAAACCATTCCAAGCAGAGCAGTTAAACATAGACCCAACTGGAAAATTCGATAATGGATATATTTTAGATGCCTACAACTTGTACGGGAAAGAATACGATGAATGGCTTCTAAATCAAAGAACTAATGGGACGCAATAAAACTTTATTCATAGCGCTGTTTTCAGCCGCCTTAAATACACTTTCAGCAAACATACCGAATTGGAATTACAGTTTGGATTCAATAACCCCCTGGGTGACTTCTACAGATTTGGCCTCTCTTCCTGAATCCAAAATCCGAGGAACTATTGACTCGTTGGCTAGAATTATTCCAAGAGACGAAAGGGTTTCCCTTTCCACCTATCTACTTACCCATCATCCTGTATACAATACCAACTGGGGCCCAGAAGGTAACCTTTTTCCTGAAGTATGCGAATTCACCTCTACCGACACTTTTCAGTTTACGCTTCTGGAAGGCTCTGAGTCCTTTTATTTTAATTATTTCGGCTCTTTCAATTGGGGCTATGGACCACGATGGGGTCGCATGCACAGAGGATGGGATTTGGGGTTAAATGTCGGGGACACTTTGAAATCATCCTTTAATGGAGTGGTTCGTTATGCAGAATACAATGAAGGAGGATATGGTAATTGTGTTGTAGTTAGACACTTGAATGGCCTCGAGACGCTTTACGCCCACATGAGCGAGTTAAATTGCAAACGCGGAGATTTCGTTTTGGCTGGAGAATCTCTTGGCTTAGGGGGGTCTACAGGGAGAAGTACTGGACCACACTTACACTGGGAGTGGCGCTTTCATTGTCAATCATTTGATGCCATGTTGGCCATAGATACCTCAAGTTTTGCCTTGAGAAGCGATGTACTAACTCTCACCAAAAAAGATCTTACTGACCCTCCTGAATATCAAATTAAAAAAACGGCTAAATCCAAAAGCGTATACCACACTGTCAAATCGGGTGAAACACTATCTTCCATAGCGCGTAAGTACAAGACAAGTGTTTCAAAATTAACCAAACTCAATCGCTTGAGAGACGCAAACAAGCTGAAAATAGGTCAACGAATAAGAGTCAAATGAAAATTTTAAACTACATTATTTCAACATCCATTCTGTGGATGGTTGCATGTTCAAATTATTCAGAGTCAACCGAGGCACCAAGTGTTAAGGAGGAGGAATCGGTTATCAATTTCCAAGAAAATGATTGGGATCGTGCATCCAAATTAATCTCAGGAATTCCCGTCGAATCGACCTACACCTTGGATTCAGGTTACGTTAAATCACATGCTTCATTTATGAATGAACAATTTGAGAAAATACGTGCACGTCGACTGCATCCTTTGGGTCAGTGGATGGAAACAACCGTTGACTCATCAGCTTACCATTCAGAAAGCACCGTGTTTTATCCGTTTTCGGGAGGGGATTTTATTCACATGCATGAGATATACCCAAATGCTACCAATTATGTAATGATGGCTATCGAGCCTATTGGCACAATTCCTAATTTTAAAAATTTAAATGGCATTCAGATTGACTCGGCACTTCACGAGTCAAAAGTTCTACTCCGTGATATTTTCTTCCGAAGCTATTTCATAACAAAACACATGCAATCTGACATATCGCGTAGTAAATATGTCAGAGGAATACTGCCATCAATTCTATGGGGCATAGTTGTAAGCGGCCATTCCATTTTGAGTGTCGAGAGCATTTCATTAAATAGCGACGGAGTATTACTCCCTGAGATTGTGGAGATTGGATCTGAATTTAATACAGGTGTGAGGATAACATTTGCTGATCCAGAATCCAAACATGTGCAAACAGTCACATACCTATCCTGTGACATTTCTGACTCCGGCTTCTCCTCCTCTCCTGAATTAAAGGCATACATCTCTTCTTTGGGTGGTTTCAAGAGTTTTGTGAAAGCAGCATCATACCTTATGCACTACTCTACCTTCTCAACTATTCGAAGTTTGCTTATTGATCAATCTGTTTTTCATCTTCAGGATGACACGGGGATACCGTTTAAATTCTTCAATCCAGAGATTTTCCATTCAGAATTATACGGTCATTACGTTACTCCAGTGAGCGATTTTAGTGAAAATCTTTTCCAACCTGACTTGGCTAAGGCATATACAGATACTGATTTGTTTGCAGGAACCCTTCCGTTCTCCATGGGCTATCATTGGGGCACAAACCTTCAAAATCAAATGGTCTTTAAACGCATAGAATAATGGTACCCAAATACGGATTGACGGTTGCTCGAAATGTCGTCATCGCCAATATGATTGGCACGGGTATTTTTACATCGCTAGGTTTCCAAGTAATGGAGGGCGGCATACCCAACGCTGCTGCAATTCTTTTAGTCTGGATGCTCGGAGGTCTGCTTGCGCTAGCCGGTGCAACATGTTATGCTGAAGTTGCCGCGACATTTCAAGAAGATGGAGGCGAATACCATTTTCTATCTAAACTTTATCATCCAATTTTGGGAATCGCCAGTGGCATAGTATCGATCATCACTGGTTTTTCAGCAGCCATTGCAAGTCTAGCTTTAGCAGGAGGCGCTTACGTAGCACATTTTAGCCATGAAATCTTCAATGAACGATATTTCGCTGTTGGGATGATACTTCTTATTGCCGTCATTCAGTGGTTTGGTGTTTCTATTGGTGGTAAAGCGCAAAATTTCTTCACGTACATTAAGGTGATGCTCATAGCCGGCCTTATTGCATTACCCTTAATTTTCCTGTCCAAGTCAAATTACCAAAATCTCGATCTTTCATTTAGCCAAGAAACGTGGAATTTAGTAACCAGCCTCGCTTTCCCAAAGGCATTAGTGTGGGTTATGTTTGCATATAGTGGCTGGAATGCAGCCACATACATCGTTGGCCATTTAAAAAATCCAGAAAAAAACTTACCCACTGCACTACTTCAAGCAACACTTTTCGTCACCTGCATTTACGTGCTGATAAATTTTTCATTTATGGCCTCTTCACCATTTGAAAATCTAGCCGGCCAAGTTGATATCGGAAATATTGTTGTCGGTACTTTCTTTCCGGCTGTAGGCAAAGAATTTTTTAGCTTAGCGATTGCCATTTCCCTTCTTG
>Ga0255768_10005104_pt1 | contig 12721 bp, 17 predicted proteins | sample 071ome_33_FD_179983 | JGI IMG/M metagenome (GOLD analysis project Ga0255768, IMG submission 179983) | Coastal salt marsh microbial communities from the Groves Creek Marsh, Skidaway Island, Georgia - 071412AT metaG (version 2) | ecosystem: Environmental > Aquatic > Marine > Intertidal zone >...
GCGGCGTTGGTGACGCTGGCATTATCTTTGGCAGGTGTGGAGCTCGCTCTAGTGTGGTGAGGTCCCAGCTTTCAGCTTCAGCTTCTCGGGATGCTGTTGTCTTCAGCACAAGCTCTGATCTATCATCGTTGACCTTCCCTCGCCTCATGCACATAGGCGCTGAGACTGTCAGAGCGGCATCAGCGACAACCACAAGCGTTAATGTGGCGCGAAGCGTTGGAGGAACACCGCGTCAAGCTCACGCCGTTGGCTTGGAGGGCTCATCAACGCCAGAGCTCAGCGACACCATCACCACATTTAGAGGGCGATTGGCGAAGCTGTTCATGGCTCACCGCTATCCATCAGGGAGCACCTCAGATTACGTTGAGGTATGCAATGGATTCATCAGCGAGTCTCCTTATATTGAAGAGGGTGACACTGTCTCAATCTCAATGCTCCCTCTCACTGCTCTCATTGATACCTCATTGGCCGACAAGGGGATTGGTCAGACTCGGCTCTTGCAGGGCTACCATTATTATGATGGCTTCAACGGCTCAGGCTTAGAGTACATCCTGAGAATTGGGGCAGCTCCTCAGAGCTCTAATGAGTTCATCGAGTTGGCTCCTGACACAGCCTCATCAATCACCGCGTCAACGTTTCAGCTCATTGTTAACAATCAGAGCGGCGGCGCAAATCTCCTCGATGACTTTGACCCCAGCTTAGCCGCTGGACCTGATGCAGATGACTTCATTGAGGAGCACCCACGATTCCCCAAATTCAGAAGGCAAGAGGATTTCCAAAACTCTGATGAGGGAGTCTTCACCTCAGCGCTGAGCTATAGCGCGGCCATCCCTGGCTATGTGGTCAACGCAGACTCAACGCCCACTAACGCACTCTCCGCCGGCCAGATCTCAGCGACTGATTCACTCAGGCTCAATCTTGGTAGAGCTGAGCTCAAACAACACTCGCTGGGCGTGGGTGAGGTTAAAGAATGGCCAGCGGTCATCAATGACACCTTAGAGAGTGATGGGCCATCGAGCGCTTCAGGTTATAGCGGCGGCGTTGCTAAATGGAGGCTCACGCCAGATCATCAGGTAAAAGTTGAGAAGCTCACAAGCTCACCGTTTAGCGCTCAGCTCGCCTTATTCACGACCAGATCAACACTGATATGGGCGCGTGATACTTTGGGCATTGCTCGACCAAGAGCTTGGAGCGCTGAAACCTCAACGCTTGAGCTCCCTGACGTCTCACGCTTGGTCTACCCATTCCAATATTTCATGAACACCAATGGGCGAGTCTTCCAACAGTTTGGCGAGGGCGCTCCAAGGATGTGGTTTGGTGTGGTCGCTGATGGCACAAACCTGAGCGGCTCGCGAGAACTGCCACAACCGCCGGCGGCGTATTATCAGCAGTATGAGAGCGTGATTCTGGTTGAGAATTCGCTGGGCCTTCCCAGCTCCCCAACCTCTGACCTTTATGATGTGGTCATCAGATACTACGACCTTGAAGAAGAAGCGGAGAGAGAGCAGGTCTTCACATGCACCCACGAGTCAACGGCGAGCTTTGGAGGTTCCACAGTGGGCGTTCTCCTGCACATCAGCGATTCAAACAACTTCCCTCTCAACTTCTCCTTTGGGGATTGGCCTGACCAAGATCGAGCGCTGATCTTTAGGGGTGGGCAGCTGACCAGAGAGAGACCCGGTGAGGCGTTGCTCAAACTCTTAGAGTCAGGTGGTGGCGGTCGCATCAACGGAACCTATGACACCTTGGGAGTTGGGCTCAATCTCGACTCATCCCATATTGATGAAGACTCATTCTTAGCCGTTGACTCAGCGGCCTCGCTGCCGGTCACCGGCAACCTCTTTGGGGATGGTCAAGACGTTAAGGGGATCGTTGAGGGTATCCTCAAAATGTTGGGCGCTGTGATTACTATGGCGCGTGATGAGAGCACCGGCTTAAGTCGGCTCACTTTAGTGCCAGTGGGCTTCGAGAAGAGCGCGGCCACTGTCGCAACTGTTGAGGCTGGTGATTGGATTGCTGACCCTCCACCATATTGGGGAATTTATGAAGACATCGTTACTCAGGTGGTCTTCCGGTATGACTATAATCAAGGTGAGCAGGATTATGAGAGTGAGCTGATCTTCAACAATCAAGAGGCCATCTCTCGCTATGGTGGCGAGCGCTCGAAGATCACCATTGAAGTGCCTGGCGTGAGTTCGCTGATCTTTGGGCGGGGAGCTGCTAACGCCTTCTCATACTTCCTTCCAACCTCATCGAGGATCTTCAACTTATTGAGCAATCCACTGAGAACGTGGACCGGTGAGATTGGGACTGGCCAGAGCGCCTATATGGACGTGGGCGCTTATGTCAAAGTAAGCTCACCACACCTCAGAGGCTATTCAGACTCTTATGGCGTGACTGATGGAATCGGCATGATTCGGGCAATCAGACAAAGCCTAGAGGGGGAGGGTTGTCAACTGGAGATAATCAACACTGGGCTGGCTCCAGTGAATTGGAACAGCGCGGCGCGTGTGAGCTCAATCACAAGCCCCACAGCCATCTTAGTTGAAACCAACGCCTTCACCTCATCAGGGTCTGATGTCAGCTTTTTCAGCGCTGGCGATGTCGTCCAGCATCTGCCCAAAGGTGACCAAGACAACCCAAGCGTGAGCCTCACCATTGACTCAATTTTGGGCAGCGAGATTACATTTACCACAGCTCATGGAATCTCCAACATCAATGGTACCATTGAGCCGGTGACTTATGCAGCTGCCTCCACCACTCATAGGGAAGACGCATATTTAGCCGACATCAACAACATCATCAACGTCACCATTGCAGCACAGGAGTTTAACTGATGCCAACGAAGACCCAACTTGAAGACCGCGTGACAGCGCTCGAAAACGAAGTCAGACGACTTCAAAGAGCTGAGCGCCAAGCAGCGATGAACCTGCCACAGATCAAAGAGCGCGAGCTTGATAACCCTGAGGCGAGCTGGAGCCCTGCCGCTCAGCAAGCCTTAGGCCGCGCTCTCTGTGAGTGGGATCAAGTCATCAAAGATCCCGATGCCGAGATTGACCGATATATCAGGTCAAGAGAAGGCCTTGGTTGGAGCTGGTCTGATGAGTACACAAAGAACGGCCAATTTGCTTGGTGTGGAGCGTTCGCCGCGTTCTGCTGGACTCAGGTTAAATTCCCGATTCGTCAAAAGATCTTCCCTAGCTGCTACCGGCTCTATGAGCAATGGAGCAACACGGCGCGACGAATCAAAGACCCCAGCAACATGCTCCCGGGTGACATTGTGGTTATCAGCACAGTCAACGGCGCTAAGTGGGGTGATCACATCACTCTGTGTCATGAAGCCCCAAACGGCGGTGGCTCTTATGAGGCGCTCGAGGGCAACGCTAAAGGCACACTGGGCGATGGTTCCACAGGTGAGGGAGTCATCAAGCAGACTCGACCGCTCAGCCGAGTCATGTTCGTTTATCGTGTCCTCGAGGAGGATCTAGACGTATGAGCGAGAAGCAGAAGAAGAAGAAACGAACGCTGGTTCAAATGTTTGGCGGTCGAAAGTCTATGGCCTTTTATGCCTGCCTCTCGTGCATGATGATTCTCGCATTAATGGACAAAGCACAGGTGCACGTCTTGGGCTTGATTGATACACTATTCCTAGTCTATGCCGGCGCGAATGTCGCCAGGGCGAGCGTGACAAAAACTGATGATAAAGAGGAGGCTTAAATGAGGCTTGGAGTAAGCGACCCAACTAGCGCGGGTGTTGTGGTGTGTTGTTTTGACGCCAGCGCCGTCAACAACACGAATTTTAATAACTTAACTTCAGGGAGCTTTTATGATCCATCTACGGGCGATCAGCTCACTGACGGTCTCAAGTTTGCTTATCTGGGGGTGGCGAGCGCGAGCAAGTTTCATCTTGCGTTTAGGGCCATGAATCCAGCAGATACAGCGACTAACACAGATGGAGTCATCACGTCTTTTAGCGGCTTTGATATCGATACTCAGGCACTTGCCGCCGCCAACATCACCACAGTGAGCTACAAGAAGACTGTATCGACCGATGATTTGCTGGTTTACGCCGGCTTCAACTACTGATCGAAAGGCTTAGATAATGGCAGTTTCTTTTTCCACACCCAGCGCGGCAGCGGCTTCAACTGACACGCTTGACAGCGTCACCACCAGAGGAAGCACAACAACAAACTCTATTCAAGTTGGTGGCGTAAACGTCGCCGGTAACTATGCCCTGCCTACCGCAGACGGGACCAACGGCCAATTCCTCCAGACTGATGGCTCAGGCTCTGTCTCGTTCGCTACGGTGAGCGTTACCGGTGGGCTAACCTATAAGGGTGGCTATGACGCGGCGACCTCAACGCCTTCTTTGGTCACAGCGCTTAAGGGTGATTTCTACATCATTTCAGTGGCTGGCTCATTGGCCGGTGTCAACCTCGCTGTAGGTGATCACATCGTCTTCAATCAGAACGCGGCCAACCCAGTAACGTCAGCCATGTTTGACGTGATTGATAACAGTGAAGCCGACACGCTTGACAGCGTCACCACCAGAGGGAGCACTACTGCTAACTCTGTTCAAGTGGGTGGGCTCAACGTTGCTGGAAATTATAACCTCCCAACGGTTGACGGCTCCAACGGTCAAGCGATCACTACCAACGGTTCAGGGACGCTCAGCTTCAACACCGTTCTTACTGATGTGGTACAAGATACCACCCCTCAGCTTGGTGGGCCGCTCGATGTCAATGGCCAAGCGATCACAAGCGCAAGCAGTGGAGACATCACCCTTAACCCTGATGGGACTGGTGAGATCAAGCTTGGAGCTGACCTCATCCCTGACGCTGACGCAACCCACACTATTGGCTCAGAGAGTGAGCGCTTCATTAGCACTTACAGTGATGTCAATGGTGCGATTCGCTTCAAGGCTAAGAACGACAGCGGCGGCACTATTAATAAGGGCCAAGTTGTCTATATCAAGGGGATCTCAGGAACGGTTCCGACGGTTGATCTGGCTCGAGCAAACAGCGCGGCCACCATGCCGGCTTTTGGTCTGGCGCTCGCCAACGCAAACGACCAGGCTGAAATGCAGATCATCACGTTTGGCAACCTCACAGACGTGGACACCACCACTTACAGCCTCAGCCTCAATGATACTGTGTTTGTCAGCGCGGCCACAGCTGGAGCGCTTACTAACTCAGCGCCAGCAGGTGAGGCCAATTTCATCCAGAACATTGGGCGCGTGATTCGGGCTGATGCTAGTGCAGGGATCATCAAAGTGGGCGGCGCTGGCCGAAGCAATGCAACCCCGAATCTTGATGATGGCAAGATCTTCAAGGGTAACGCCTCGAATCAAGCTGAGTCAGTCGCGCTCTCTTCTATCGCGTTGAGCTCGCTTAATGATGATTTGAGTTATCTCACGCCGGCGAACAATTTGAGTGATCTCGTCAACGCTGCAACAGCTCGAACCAATCTCGGCTTGACGATTGGCTTTGATGTTCAAGCGTATGACCAGCAGCTGGCAGACGTGGCGGGGCTCACTCCAGCTGATGGCTCCTTCATCGTTGGAGATGGCGTTAACTTTGTGGCTGAGTCTGGCGCCACAGCTCGAACGTCTCTAGGCTTAGGGACTGCGGCCACCTCTAACACCGGTGACTTCTTGGCGAGCACAGCTGGACTCAATGACCTGTCAGACGTGAGCTTCACAGCTGGCCCCGGCATTGATAATTATGTGCTCACCTACGACAACGCCTCATCTTCATGGGGAGCTGAAGCGGCGGCGGGTGGTGGTTACTCAGTCACCGTTGATACAACCACCATTAGCACCACCAACCCCACAACTCTGAGCTCTCCCAGTGACAATGAAGAGGTTTACATCATCAGCAATAGCACCACTGATGTTACGGTGAATTTAGTGGCGGCGGCCACTTGTGGCAGCGGCTTCAAGTACACTTTCAAGGTGTTGGGTACTGGGGTAATTACGCTGGACCCTAACGGTACAGAATATATTGACTTTGCCGCTCAGACCTCCTTTACGATTGGCGCCCAGTATGACTCTGTGAGTCTTCAGACTGATGGCTCAAATTGGTACTTGGTGTGATATGTATAAATCACCACAAGCTCCACAGATAGCAGAGCTAAGATATAGCGGCACTCCAACGGGTGCTACATTTACCTACAGCATTACGGTGCTACAGCAGACGGAATCATTCTTATCCGTCAGCTCTGGCACTGACATTAATCTGCCAGCGGGTCACTATTACGCTGTCAGCTATCCCGATTTTACTCGCACTATTGCAAGCCGAAATAACAAAGTATTCTGGTTTGTTGATGGGGTCCAAGTGGGTAAAGAGGGTGGCTCTGATTATTATAACGCGCAGTCTACGGACTGCGCTCAAGCTACCTTCACTTTGCATGAGGCGGGGGTGCTCACGCTTCAGCAGGTCGCTTGGTCAGGGGCCGCGATCACACTCACCAACGACGCTCACATTTACATTTGGAGGGTACCACGATGACATTCCGAAGCCCTTTCAACGTCTCCCTAAACTCTTGGTCAGCTGGGCCGAACCTGTCTGTTGATGGCAAGATGTCCTATAACTGGGCTCGCATTGCCGCAGACGCCGGGTACTACAAGACAACTGCTGAAGGCCCGACTCTAGGAGAGATCACTACAGTTAACGCGACACTGGGCCGCTATTATGCCAGCAGCTCTGGCACCTTGCCCGAAGCGGGTCACACATTTAACACGACCGCTCAAGCTCGTGGTGTGAGCGTAGATGAGGCAGTTAGTTTTAACGATGATACTGATGGCTTAGCATATTGGCCCAACTCGCGAGGCGGGGCAACTGCGTCTCGACTCATGATCTTTGCCTTCAAGAGGAGTTCATAGTGAGTTATTACGCAGTAGACCGGCGTCTTGATTGTGCGGTTGTCATGGGCTACAGCACGACAACAAACGATTCCGTGTCAGTGGGTGGCAAGGTGCCAATCAATACACTCTCTGACATGATAGGCTCAGCGGCCTCAACGCTCAGCGTGTCCTCGAATGAGATCACCCTACCCTCTGGCTACTGGTGGTTCGTCAAAGGCTCCCCGCAAGTCTACACAGCGAACGGTTATATATCATATCAGTGGTATGATACTGACAATACTACAGCCTACGGGCGGCGAGGTTTCATGAGTATGCAAGAGCGAGCCTGGCTCGAGGGTGGCGAAGAGCTGAGCACATGTCTTTTAGATTGCACCAGCGCAAGCAAGACCATTTTCTTGAAGGTGCTGAGTCAACAAGACACCACTCAATTTAACACCACTGATGCAACTCACTCGCCCTACTGTGGGCGAACTCGCGTTGAGTTCTGGAGGCTAGGATGATTCCACTAATTCAAGATGAGCGCCTAAGATTGGGCGCTATTGTTCTCGGGATCCTCTTCTCAATCGCGTTCATCTCTTACTCGATTGGCGTTTATGTGGGGAGCTCCTCAGCGCTCGAGAAAGCGGCCATCGAAGAGAGCAAGCTTGTGATAGAGATCAGCGGCCTCAAAGAGCAGCTTGAGAAGGTCAGAGCTGAGAAGGTTGAAGCGGTCGCCAGAGGCTCAGGACGACAGGTGATTGACTGTGAGGCGACATGTGCCAGGGAGGTCAACGCCGCGCTTGATGTGACCGCTGAGCTCCTCTGTCAGCGCTTCGAGCACGAGAGGAGAGGCGAGTGAATTTGTTAATTTGGCTCATCCCTTGGACTCTTCATGTCCAAGCGAATGAAATCTGGATGGGACACAATGAGGATAAGGTCATTGCTGAGCTCATCGAGCTTGAGGGCCGCGCATTCATGGCGCTGCCGGTTCGTGATTTTGTGAGAGTCAAGCGTAAAGCTGAGAGCGCGACAGGCTATTGCTCAAGCGCTGTTGAAGCCGCTGCCAAAACTGCTCATGAGGAGTGTCTCACCCAGATTAGCGAAGCGGTAAACTTAGAGAAAGCGTCACGAGTGGAGGACCGGCGAACCATTGAAGCGCTTCAGCTTGCGCTCGAGCGTGAGCAGATCCAGAGGGCAGATCATGAGGCGTTTGGCAACACTATGACCTGGGTGACTGTGGGGGTTGGCGCTGTCGCTGTGGGAACGTCCTTAGCGCTTATTGTTAGTCGCGTGAAGTAAGCAAGCTGTACAATAAGGCTTAGGTTCACCCAGTGTACAAGTTGTACACATCTGAGCGCGCCAGAGTAAATGCAGGGAATAGCGGCGCTCAATTTGCTCTGGTGTGTGGTCTGGCCAGAGCTTGGCGTAAGCGCTGAGCGCCTTGGCCTTCTCGCGCCCAAACCACTTCCTAAGGTGATAGTCACGCTCATAAGCGCGCTTCGCCTCTTTCTGGGCCGGTGTCTTTGTTTGGCTTCGCTTGCGCGCTCTCCGGCGGTCTGCCGCTCGATGTCTCTCGCGCTGTTCTGGAGTTTGCTGAGCTCTCCATTGCCGTTCATATATTCTCTGGCGAGCTCTAAAGGCGGCGTGTTTTTCAGGGTCTGCCTTCATTGCCCTATACCAGTCTTTGTGGCCGCGATTAACTTGCTCTCGATATTTCTCATCTGAGCGGTAGCGTCGCTTTGCTCGAGCGCGAGCCTTTGCCTTGTCGACCTCAACTTGCTCTGGGCTCCTATTGGCGCGTCTGACCCGCTCTTGCTCTCTCCTCTTCGCCCTAAGCGCGTCAAGCTCTTCTTTGCTCATGCTGGCGCGCTTCAGCTTTTTGTGCTCTCGATCCCTTTTGCGCTTCTCTTCGATTTGCTCAGGGGTCATCTTGGCGCGGCGCTTGCGCTGTTGGGTTGCATTAGCCTTGGTCATTGGCCTTCCTGTTTCGGGACTTAAGCATATACTCCCTGTGACGCTTGCGAAACACCTCGAGCTCTTCTTCACTCATTCTGGCGCGGCGCTTGCGTTGATACTCGCGCTGATACTCTCGACGTCGAGCGCGATGATCCTCGAGCTGCTCAGGGGTCATCTTGGCTAGGCGCCTTTGTCTGTACTCGCGTTGCTTTTCGCTAAAAGCAAGTCGCTCCTCTGGAGACATGGCGGCATATCTGGCGCGATTAAACGCCCTGACCTCAGCCTTCTCCTCTTCGGTCATATTGGCTCTGACTCGCCTTGAGTACTCGCGATACCTGGCGAGCGTTGCCGCTCTCTTCTCTTCGGGTGTCTTAGGTTCGGTCATTGGTCTTGGCTTTACGTTCGCGATAGTATTGGCGCAGATACTCTCGCCGTGCTTCTCGTTGCTCTTCTGTCTTTTCACGGTGGTACCGGCGCTGCTTTTCGCGCCGCGCCTCGAGCTCTTCTTCACTCATCCTGGCGCGGCGCTTGCGTTGATACTCGCGCCATGCTTCCCGTTGCTCTCCTGTCTTTTCACGGTGGTACCGGCGCTGCTTTTCGCGCCGCGCCTCGAGCTGTTCTTCAGTCATGCTTGCACGGTACTTCCGTTGGTACTCGCGCCGCGCCTCTCGCTGTTCTTCAGTCATGTTTGCATAGCGCAAACGTGCTCTTTCATTATAGCGCGCTCGCTCCTCTGGAGACATAAGGGACCATCGAAGACGATTAAACGCCCTCACCTCTGCCCTTTCCTCTTCGGTCATATTGGCTCTGACTTGCCTTGAGTACTCGCGTTTTTTGGCGAGCGCTGCCGCTCTCTTCTCTTCGGTCATTTGTCTTTCAGCCGTGGAGCATGTCTTCATCGAGTAACGACTGGACATAATCGTAGGCGCTCCAGTCGACCGGGCTCATCTGCTTGAGCACTTCAATTGCCTTCTCCCGTCGCTCCTTCAGCTTGATGCTTTGGGCCAAGCGCAGAGTCTCCATCCACGCTCCATGAGACATTCTTGGGCCAAACCACTTGGGGAGCATATACTTGAGGATGCTGAACTGGTCATAGAGGTTCTGATGATAGGTTTTGACTTGATCCATAGTGCCAGTGAACCAGTCGTTTGGAATGCTGGCGTCTCTCATTGATCGAGCGGCCAAGCGTGAGTAAAAGAGCGCCTCTTTTTGCTCTGGCGTTAATGATGTGGGAGAGTCCACCATATGAGCGATCAACTCAACGGCGTCACTCAGCTCAAGGCCCCATCCCTTGAGCGCCTTTTGCCACCCATCTTCCGTGCTGAAATCATAGAGCCGATTGGGCTCCTGCTGAGGCTGCTGTTGCTGCTGAGGCTGCTGTTGCTGTGGCCGTGGAGCTGCTGAGCGCTGTGGCCGTGGAGCTGCTGAGCGCTGTGGCTGTGGAGCGGCTGAAGGGGGAGCCTCACCGATAGCTTGAGCCACCACGCGCTCTCTCTCTTGGTCACTGAGGTTTGAGTTTTCTGCAATCTCATCAGCGCCATAAATGCCGCTGACCGCGTCAGGGAACACAGCTCGAAGCGCCATCGTTACGACGCGACTCCTCAGCATCTGCATAGGCATTTTCTTCCAGGTGTGGCCGCGCTGAGTCAGCCCCATTTGGTTTGCCATATCAATGGTGAAGGTGAACTCATGCACAACCTCTTCAGGCTCATCAGTTCGAGCGGTCTTGAGTGTGCAGTGGGTCGCGTCCCAAGAGGTCACCTGAATATAGCGACAGAGCCCAGAGCGCCTCACGATGCCGGCCATAGGATCAGCGCCAAGGGTGGGCTTCCCTTGGATTACTGATCCCTGTTCAGAGAGCATCCCAAGCTCACCGTCAAAGTGATGGCCAAAAGCTGCATGGAGGATAATGAGTTCATGGGTCTTTCGCTGATCATTGTTGGCGAGGAGTGAGGCCATATTAATCGCCTCTTGTACATTTGCGGGATTCCAGATAGTTTGTTTCATGGTGGCTGTGCCTTTCTGTTGGGGGGTGGGCCTTCTCGTGGGTGGGCCTAATATGACAGCGGGGTTGCAGCTGCCGACTTAATGGCGGGTTCTGTGATGGCTTGGGGGTGCGACCCACACCACTCATAGGCTGAGCGGTAGGAGAAGAACTGTTGATTTAGTAAGCGCTCGACTTGAAGCGGCTTGAGTTTCCTGACCTCACGCTTGCATTCATATTCAGCGCGGCGCTGGTGGTGTGTTCCGTAGGTGTCGATTACCCACACCATCAGAATGATGAAGAGGCAGAAGGGGATAACAGCAAGCTTTACAGCTCGCTCAAGTGTTGCGTTCTCGGGGTGGACGTGGCGTCTAGTCATGAGGGTGTGTCCTTAGTAGGCGATGAAAAGCGACGTGAGGATGATGAGTGTGAGGCAGTCAATGGGAAGGAGTCTTGAGAGCCCAATCAGGGCTGTGGCCAAGGCGATAGTTGCGAGGATGAGTTGGGGGGTCATGTTGTGCCTTTGTTGAAGTGGGTGGCAGGAGTGGGGTGGGTTGCGCTTCTGCGCTCCTCAATTCCACCTTGACTCCAAGCGTAGCTCATGCTACAGATACAGTCAAGTTGATTGTTCAACTATTTTCACCGAGGCGATAAGGAGCCCAATCATGCACCCATCCAAAGCGGATCTCATCTCTCAATATAGAGGGAAGACTAAGCTCGCAGAAGCAACGAACTGCTCAAGAGCGCATATACATGACATCATCAGAGGGCGGCGCGTGGCTGCCAAAGAGCTCGCCATCACGCTCGCGATAAAGGCGAATGAAGTCTTTAACGTCAACTTCTTCGAGCCTAACGATTTCAACCCTGAGCTGAGCACAGCGCTGAGAAACCTCCAGCCTGATGTTAAATTCTTAATCACCTACCTTGACTCTAAGGTTGCTCAGTCAATGACCGCTGAGGAGCTGACGCTCGCCAGCCCAGATGACCTCGAGCTGCTCACCGCCCTCCATGAATGTGTCTGGGACGGACAGCGCCAATTGATCCATCAGGGCTCAACGCTCATTGAGCTCGATGACCATGATCCTGACCTTGTGGATGTCGACTGATGAAAGAGATTGACATCAGAGACGCCATATTAAGGCTTGAGCTCAAGCCCAACACCAAGTTGACCCTCATTGGGATATTGCGCTTGGTGGACTGGAAGGTGTGGGCCGGCCCATGCTCAGCCGCTCAGCTCAGTGAGCGCCTTAACATCAATGATCGAGCGATCAAGCGAGCGTTGAAAGAGCTGGTTGAGCTGGGACTCATTCAGCGAAGCGCTCAGAGAAGGGGAGGGCTCCAGCATCATCGAGCACTCACCACTCTCAATATTGAGCTCATCCTCAAGGGTGATTCAGGGGTGACACATAGTCACAGTGACACTATGTCACCCCTAGAAAAGCCCGAAACTTCAGAGGTGACACATAGTCACAGTGACATAAAGACACCCCTGATTGAGCCCGAAACTTCAGAGGTGACACATGGTCACAGTGACACTATGTCACCCCTAGCAGTGACACATGGTCACATCAGGGGTGACATAAAGACACCTCTTTTAGATGTGACACATAGTCACCCAATATCAATATCAATAGATAATCAATCAGTAGAGTCAATGAGTGAAGAGGATGAGCTCATGAGCTCGCTCTGTGAGCTTGGGTTGATCCCTGAGAACATTGAGAAATCAATTGAAATCCAAATGGGGATTGGCAAGACACGCATTGAAGCTCTGAGGATCCTACACAACATGCAGAAGAAGTATATTGAGAACCAGAGACGAGAGAAGGTATTAATCAGAGGAGGATTTAAATGAGCGACTTCACGAGACTTGGCAGCGCCCAAGAATGGGATCACATCACTCACAGGCTCATGGAGCTTAAGGCACAGTTTCAGATGAG
>Ga0255768_10005115_pt1 | contig 12695 bp, 8 predicted proteins | sample 071ome_33_FD_179983 | JGI IMG/M metagenome (GOLD analysis project Ga0255768, IMG submission 179983) | Coastal salt marsh microbial communities from the Groves Creek Marsh, Skidaway Island, Georgia - 071412AT metaG (version 2) | ecosystem: Environmental > Aquatic > Marine > Intertidal zone > Salt...
AAAACTGGTGACACCACCGCTGACCGCAGCACGCGACCCAGACCCCAGGTCTTCCTTTTCCGTTCCACCGGGCTCTCGAAAGTGTACCTGCGGATCGATTACGCCCGGCAGAAGCAACCGTCCGGCGGCATCGATCTCCTCGAGGGCCGAACCTGTAATTTGCGATTCGATTTTCTCAATCCGCCCCGACTCGCAGGCCACATCGCCTTCGAGGATGGAGCCGTCAGTCCGGGCGATTTGGGCGTTTCGAACGAGAAGCTGGTACATAGGTCGTTACGATCGGGACAGAGGTGCCCGAAGTGTACCTGACCCCGTGAGGGCGCTCCGCCGGGCCGCTCGGAGTAGCTTTGGGATTATCCCATCAGGCGCTTTGGCGCTCTCGAATCTCGCTCAGGGACTTGCAGTCGATGCACAGCGAGGCCGTCGGCCGGGCTTCCAGCCGCTTGATTCCGATTTCAACGCCGCAATCTACGCAATATCCATAATCTCCTTTCTCAAGATCAGAGAGGGAGTCATTGATTTTCTTAATAAGTTTTCTTTCCCGATCCCGAGTGCGCAACTCTAATGAGCGATCGGTCTCGAGGCTCGCGCGATCGTTTGGGTCCGGCAGGCTGATGTTTTCGTCCTGCATCACTGACATGGTTTTCTCGATATCCTCGATGAGCTCCTGTTTCCAGGCGTTAAGGATGTCGCGAAAGTGAGCCGATTGGACGTCTCCCATGTACGGTTCACCGCGTTTCGGGCGATGCGGCTTAATTCCGTGAATGAGTTCGTCGACGATTTTTTTCTTTGTTGCGGCCATTGATTTACACTGCGCGTGGGTCAATAGATCCACTGTTCGGAAAATTTAAGGCGCCGCAATCTATCAGGTTAGTCCAGCAGATGCAATGCCAGAAAACCCTCTAAAAGGTTATCAAAATGACGCTAAAACTCCGTTATTCGCCCACTTCGCCCTATGTGAGAAAGGTCAGCGTGGTGCTTCTTGAGACGGGCCAGGGTGCCTCCGTCGAGCGCATCGGCACAAATCCATGGGATCCGCAAACCAATCTCGCCGAGAACAACCCGCTGGGTCGGGTTCCGGCTCTCGTTACTGAATCGGGGGATCAGATTTTTGATTCGCCCGTTATTTGCGAATTTCTCGACGGCCTTCACTCCGGAACCAAGCTCTTCCCTGATGAATCAGGTGAACGCATGACGGCGCTTAGGCTTCAGGCGCTCGCCGACGGGATTTTGGATGCCGCGGTCTCCGCGGTCATTGAGCGCGTCAGAAGACCGGAGCCTTATCGATGGGATGGATGGGTGGATCGCCAAATGAAAGCCATTCACCAAAGTATCGATTGGCTGGAAGCGCATGCACAGTGGCTAAGTCAGCGAGTCGATATCGGCACGATATCGGTGGGCTGTGCGTTGGGTTATCTTGATTTTCGTTTTTCAAGTGAGCCGTGGCGAGAAGGGCATGAAAAATTGAGCGCCTGGTATGAGGAATTTTCCAAGCGTCCCTCGATGCGTGAGACGGTGCCTCAAGACTAATTCGGTCCTCGGTAGGGCATGAAGTTCCGATATAATTAAGGCGCTTGCTCAGGCCGCTGACGCGTTGCGTTGGCGGCGCCAAGAGCTTTTCACTCAGCCTTTTTAGAGGACGTGCGTTGGCGGAACACTGCTAACGACACGTTCGAGAACGTGGATACCACCGTTATTTTTTCTACATGCGTCTAAAGAAAATCCTCGTCTCAGGCTTCAAGTCCTTTGTTGATCCCACCACGATAACGATTCCAGCAGATCTCACCGGAATCATCGGCCCCAATGGTTGCGGTAAGTCGAACGTGATCGATGCGGTACGCTGGGTGATGGGGGAGAGCTCGGCCCGAAAGCTTCGGGGCGACAGCATGGCTGACGTTATCTTTAATGGTTCCGAGGCGAGAAAGCCGGTAGGGAAGGCATCCGTAGAGCTGGTGTTCGATAACACCGACGGCAAGAGCGCTCAGGCCTATGCTCGCTATAGCGAGATCTCCGTCAAGCGCACGCTGTCACGCGACGGGACCTCAGAGTACCTCCTGAATAAAGCGACCTGTCGACGCCGGGATATCACGGATTTGTTTCGCGGAACGGGGCTTGGCCATCGTTCGTACTCAATCATTGAGCAGGGCATGGTCAGTCGGATTGTCGAAGCGCGTCCTGAGGAGTTGCGTGCGTTTGTTGAAGAGGCGGCGGGCATCTCACATTACAAGGATCGACGTCGGGAAACCGAGACCCGCATGCGCCATACCCGGGAGAACCTTAGCCGGGTTGACGATATTCGCAAGGAACTGGACACGCAGTTACGACGACTCCAGCGTCAATCCCAGGCCGCACGTCGTTACAGCAAATTAAAGGAAGAGGAGCGCGAGGTTAATGGACAGCTTCTGGCTATCCGATATCAAAATCAGAAGCGGCGTGTGGAAGCCCAATCCTTGCACACGTCGCAGGCCCAGACCGTTGTTGAAAGCCACCTTGGTGAGCAACGGGCGATCGAGAGTCAAATTGAACGGCTCCGGGCGGATGAATTAAACGCTCAGCAAAAAGTGAATGATCTGCAGGCCGCGTTTTACGCGGTAGGTGCAGATGTCGCATCGGTTGAGCAAGCGATTGAACATGCTCGCGAGACCGGCGAGCAGCAGCGAGCAGAGTTCGAGCGATTGGAAGTGACGCTCGGTGATATTCGCGGCCAGTATGCTGAGGACAATAGCCGTATTGAATCCCTTCAGGGCGAGGTCACTCGGCATGCGGATGAGCGAGGAGTCCTCGCGGAGAATTTGGAACAGGCGCTCGCCACACAGGCCCACTGTGAGGGCGACTATGAGCAATGGCAGCAGCGATGGAACGAATTTTCCCAGCGCGTCACCACACCGATTAAGGATCGCGAGGTCCAACGAACCAGAATCGAACAGCTCGAGGCCAGCGACATTCGGACTCAGGAGCGTTTAGCCCGTCTGGATGAAGAGTTGACGCAGTTGCTTCAGGAAGAAGAAGCGCTGGAAGTAGAAAAAGCCAGGGTCGATGCCGGGGAACGGGAGACAGAACTCCTGCAGGCTGAGGGGAGAAACGAGACACTGGCAAGGACTATTAGTGAAGCGCGCAATAAGGTGGAGATACAGTCCCAATCGCTGGATGAGCAGCGAGAACAGATGCTCACCGCTCGCAGCCGGCTGCAATCGCTCGAGGATCTTCAGGGGGAGTCCCTTGGGCGAAACGAGGAGTACGACGCTTGGCTTGGTCGACGGGGATTGAGTCATGCGCCGTTGCTTGCGAATGAGATTAGGGTGCGCGGTGGATGGGAGCGTGCTGCGGATGCGGTGTTTGGTCTTCGGCTGACCGGTCTGGGCGTCACCGATCTCCGGGGTTCGTTGGCCGAAGAGTCGGATCTGCCTCGCCAGAATCTCTTTCTGGTTGAGGCAGGAATTTCCAATGCCTCAAGCACGGATGGTCAGTTGCTGAACTTTGTAGATTGCGATCGCTACGATCTGGGATCTATGTTAAGCGGCGTGCTCGTATGCGAAACCTTGAGTGAGGCGCTGTCGAGGCGAGGAGAGCTCGAACCGGGAGAAAGTTTCGTTACCCGCAGCGGTGTACTGGTCGGAAAAAACTGGGCGCAGGTCTCACGCGAATCCAGCGGCGCGGAAGGATTCCTCGAGCGGGAGGAAGAAATCACCCGACTACAGACCCAGGTCCCTCAATTCGTGGAACGGGTGGCCAACCAGGAAGCGGAACTGGAGCAGCTTCGCCATCACATCAAGGATCTGGAGTCGCAACAGGAATCCATACAGCGCGTCACGGCGGACATACGGGAGACCTTCCAGGCGGCCCGCCAACGATTGGCCGGCAAACAGGCACGCTTTGATCAGATTGAGGGTCGGCGTCAGCAGTTAACGGGCGAGGTGGAAGAGCTTGGCTCCGAGCTGACAAAGACCGAAGCGCAACTCGATGACGCCCGGCGTCATTTTGCTATCGCCGAGGACGAAAGCGGAGAGCTGGAGCAGCAGCGGTCCATGCTTTTGGGTGAAAAGGACGTCATCGGCCAGGCGCTCGCCCAGGCTCGGCAACACGTCCAGCTGGCGCGAGACCGTCGCCACGAGACGGAGCTTGTCTTGCAGCACGCCCGCGCCTCCCTTGAGACGCATCAGGCAAGCGTCCAGCGGCTGGCCGCCCAGAGTGAACGAATGCAGGCGCGTTACGATGAACTGAAACAGCGTCTCGAAAGTGGAGAAGATCCCGGCATCGCTCTGGGCGAGAGACTGCAGACGTTACTGACGCAGCGCGCAGAGGCCGAGTCCTTACTTGCGACAGGTCGACACGATCATACGCTGATCGAAACCAGAATTCGTGAGCAGCATGGCGCGCTGTCGGCTAAAGAGCAGGAGGTGGCATCCGCCCGCGACGCCCTGCAGGATGAAAGATTAAAAGCCCAGGAGCTCTCGGTCCGGCTGGATACCCTAGCCGAGAGTGTTCGTGCGGAGCGTTACGTGCTTGACGAGCTTCTTGCTGCGTTACCGGCGGAGGCGGATGAGGGCGTTTGGCTTGAACGTTCAGAGGGTCTCGCTCAGAAGATTGAGGCGATCGGTCCTGTAAACCTTGTCGCGATCGAAGAATACGAGGAGCAGGCAGAACGTAAAACCTATCTCGATTCGCAACATTCAGACCTCATGGAGGCGTTGGAAACCCTTGCCGGCGTTATTCGTAAAATCGACAAGGAGACCAAGGAGCGATTCAAGAGCACATTCGACGAGTTAAACAAAGGATTTTCAGACTTCTTCCCCAGCCTTTTTGGTGGGGGCAGTGCCGTTCTGGAGCTGACCGAAGACGATCTGCTGACGACCGGGGTGACGGTCATGGCGAGGCCGCCCGGAAAACGCAACAGCACGATTCATCTTCTGTCGGGTGGCGAAAAGGCGCTCACAGCGGTGGCGCTCATGTTTGCCCTGTTTCGTTTAAATCCGGCGCCGTTTTGTATCCTGGACGAGGTGGACGCGCCTCTGGATGACCGAAATGTCGAACGCTATTGCAAGACGCTGAGAAGCTTGGCGGAGGTCTCGCAGTTAGTGGTGATCACGCACAACAAGATCACCATGGAATCGGCCGATGTGCTGCTGGGCGTGACGATGGGGGAACCGGGCGTTTCTTCGATTGTGTCAGTCGACATTGACGAGGCGGTCAAGCTCGCGGCGCAATAGCCATGACCCTGCAATTGGCATTGATTCTGGTGGGCGCTTTGGTGCTCGCTGCCGTGACCGGGATTTCATTGTGGCAACAACGGAATAATCAAAGGCCTTTGGTCCGCCTGATTCAGGTGTGGATCCTGCAGAGAATCGAGAACTTCAACCTCGAAGATGTAAAAAACTGGCTCAAACCCCAGCGCCTTGCCGAACGGCTCGCCCAACGCGAACCTTCCCTCATGCCTTCCGGTGACTTTGAGCCGAGCGGCGCTCGGCCGGAGCCCTCTGCTCAAGAAATCGATGAGGCGCCTGAGTCCCGGGGCGCTCCTGATGGGGAGCATCCGATAGCCCCTATCCAGTCTTTGAGTGCCGATATTGGCGGACGACCCCTCAAGATCGATTATTGGGTGCGCCTACCAGGACCTAATCTGGTCTCCCGAGATGGCGCCCTTGCGGTTTTCCGCCAACACGAGATTCCGTTGGAGCGACCCCGATCAATACACGGTCGCACGGATCCGGGAAATGCCTGGCTCGATTTAACCTCCGCCCCCGTTGATGAGGTGTTTTCCGATCTCATCGTTAGTCTTCAGATGGCTGACCGGCACGGGCAAACCAATGAGTCTGAGTTGACGCGCTTCAATAACCTCGCGTACCAGATGTCGGAGGCGCTTAATCGCCCGATGGAGTTCGACATGTCTATTGAAGAGGCGTTACCCGAAGCCGGGCGGCTAGCGCGTTTTTGTACGGAATTTGATTTGATTGCGGTTCTCCATATCGAACCGAAACCGGGCTCGGGTTTTCGAGGTCCGGATATCTCCCGCGTGTTGGAGCGTTCGGGGATGCGTCTGGGCAAGGATGAAGTCTTTCATCTGTTCGACGCGCGGACAGGCGTGAGCCGTTTCAGTTTGGCCAACCGTTCGGAAGAGGGACGTTTCAGTTATGAGGATTTGGGATCAGGAGTACTAAGAGGGCTTGCCATTTACATGAACGTGCCTCGAGTCAGCCGACCGTCGGCGACCTTTGCTGACTTAATGTCAGTGGCCAATTACGTCTGCAATGAACTTGATGGTTTGCTTGTTGATCCTGAGGGCGAGATCATCAGCGACAGCCACCTCGAAGCGATCCGGCGCCAGGTCCACTCGCTTGAGGCGTCTATGCGTCGCTATGGCATCGCGCCCGGTTCGGAAGAAGCCCGACGCCTTTTTTAACCGCGGCATGTTTTAAGTGACCACAAAAGACGCAGCGGCCTTAAAAAAGATAATCGCCTTGCGGGCGGAGATTGAAGAGCACAACTATCGGTATTACGTGCTGGATGAGCCGGCCATTCCCGACAGCCGCTACGATAGCATGCTTCGCGAACTGGGCTCGCTTGAAGAGGCGTTTCCCCAGTTCTGCTCATCGGACTCGCCGACGCAGCGCGTAGGTGGCGCGCCTCTGGATCGGTTCGAGTCGGTCGCGCACGAGGTACCCATGCTGTCGCTCAATAATGCATTTTCGACGCAAGAGGTCGCCGATTTTGACCGCCGGTGCCGAGAAGGAAGCGGGCAGACGATCATCCATTATGTCGCCGAGCCGAAGATCGACGGGTTGGCAATCAGCTTGCTCTACGAGAAGGGCAGGCTCGTGCGGGCAGCCACTCGCGGCGATGGGCGAACCGGTGAAGACGTGACGTTGAACGCACGTTCTGTCCCGTCCATCCCCCTGGTGCTCCGAGGCAAGGCTTTTCCGTCAACATTGGAAGTTCGCGGTGAAGTGTTTATGCCTATCGCAGGCTTTCAAAAGTTAAACGAAGAGCAGCGTGCGCGAGGAGAGAAGCTATACGCTAACCCGCGAAACGCGGCGGCGGGAAGCCTGCGGCAGCTGGATCCGCGCCTGTGTGCGAAACGACCGCTTGCGTTTTTCTGCTATGCGCTAGGAATATGGCGGGGCTCAAAGGCGCCGCAAACCCAGATGGACCTGCTTAATCAGCTCAGGGCGATGGGGCTGCCTGTGAATCCGCTTGCCCGAGAGGCAGTGGGGATCGACGCGTGCATAACCTATTACGAACATATCCTTGAGCAGCGTTCGGCATTAGCGTATGAAATTGATGGCGTTGTTTATAAGGTCAGCCCTATCCGTGATCAGCAAGCGCTGGGTTTTGTTTCGCGCGCACCGCGCTGGGCTATGGCTCACAAGTTCCCGGCGCAGGAGGAGACGACCCAGATCAAGGCGATCGAAATTCAGGTTGGTCGCACCGGCGCTCTGACCCCTGTCGCTCGCCTTAAGCCGGTATTTGTTGGGGGTGACAGTGTCCAATGCAACGCTTCACAACGCGGCCGAGATCGAACGATTGGATGTGCGTGTGGGAGATACGGTCGTGGTTCGCCGTGCAGGCGACGTTATCCCGGAGGTCGTGTCGGTAGTCTTGGCAAAACGGAAAAAGGGCGCGAGACGGTTTAAGTTTCCCTCTGAGTGTCCGGTTTGCAATTCCACAGTTGCTGTGGACGCGGGTGGAATCATACGTCGCTGTACGGGGGGCTTGATTTGCTCTGCTCAAGTCAAGGAAGCGATAAAGCATTTCGTTTCCCGCCGGGCTTTAGATGTTGAGGGGATGGGAGAGAAACTGGTGGACCAGTTAGTCGAGATGACTCGAATTAAATCTCCCGCGGATCTTTTTACCCTGACGCGTGATGAGCTTGCCGCGCTGGAGCGGATGGGCAGCAAGTCAGCGAGCAATCTGATTGAGGCGCTGGAGAAAGCACGCTCCACCACGTTGGCCCGGTTTTTGTATGCGCTCGGGATTCCCCAGGTGGGTGAGGCAACCGCGCAGGCGCTGGCCGATGCTTTTGGGGGTCTTGATCGTCTGATGGAGGCCTCTGTGGATAGGCTGGAAGAAGTGCCTGACGTAGGCCCCATCGTGGCCGGCGAAATCCTTCGCTTTTTTAAGGCGTCCCATAATCGGGCCGTCATTTCCGATTTGCGCAAGCGCGGTGTGGTGTGGCAAGAGGGATTGCCGACATCGGCGCCGGCCGTAGAGGGTTATTTTTCGGGAAAGACCGTGGTGATCACGGGCACCTTGTCCGGGATGAGTCGAGATCAGGCAAAGGATTGGTTGATGGCTCGAGGCGCCAAAGTCACAGGCAGTGTCTCGAAGAAGACCGACTTTTTGATTGCAGGCGAGGAGGCAGGCTCAAAGCTTGAAAAAGCGCTGGCCCTGGATATCGCTGTCCTCGACGAGGACCAGATGCGCGCAATGGGCGAGTGATCGCCCTCATCGGTGCGCCGCTCGGGTCTAGCGAGGCCCGGCGCTTCTCGGCATGGCTACCACGATACGTTAAAATTCATGCGATTTTTCGTCCGCCCGCATCAGGGTAACACCCGGAGACTTCACTGTTGCAATCGCAAAATAGTTTTGGCGCCAGAACCACGCTTTCCGTCAATCAAACCCGCGTCGAGATATATGCACTTGATGCCCTTGCCGCTCAATATGAGCTGGACCGGCTTCCGGTCACGCTAAAAATTCTTCTGGAAAATCTCCTTCGTACGGAGGATGGCGTTAGCGTGCGAGCCGCCGACATCGAAACGCTAGCGAGTTGGCGACCCGGTTCAACGAGTGCTACCGAGATCGCGTTTACGCCAGCGCGTGTGTTGATGCAGGATTTTACGGGCGTGCCCGCGGTTGTTGATCTTGCGGTCATGCGCGAGGCGGTGGCAGCTCTTGGTGGCGATGCGCAAAAGGTCAACCCGCTTTCACCGGCTGACTTGGTTATTGATCACTCGGTGATGGTCGATCACTTCGGCAAGGCCAGTGCGCTTAAGGAAAACGCGGCCCTCGAGTACGACCGAAACGCCGAACGTTACGCCTTTTTGCGCTGGGGTCAGGAAGCCTTCAGCAATTTTCAAGTGGTTCCGCCCGCGACCGGTATCGTGCATCAGGTTAACGTTGAGTATCTTGCTAGTGTGGTTTTCCAACAGGGCGATTCCGGTCAGTCGTTGGCCTATCCTGACACGGTCGTGGGTACGGATTCGCACACGACGATGGTCAATGGGCTTGGGGTGCTGGGTTGGGGCGTTGGCGGTATCGAGGCGGAGGCCGCGATGCTCGGACAGCCCGTTACGATGCTGATACCCGAAGTGGTTGGATTTGAACTGAAGGGGGAGCTGCCCGAAGGGGCAACGGCGACGGACCTCGTGCTGATGGTGGTTGAGATACTTCGAAAGAAGGGCGTGGTCGGAAAGTTTGTGGAATTCTATGGTGAGGGGCTTAACCATCTGTCGTTGGCAGATAAGGCAACGATCGCGAACATGGCACCTGAATATGGTGCGACCTGCGGTTTTTTTCCGGTCGATGCGGAAACGCTGAATTACCTGAGACTGACGGGTCGATCAGAAGACGATATTGCCCTGGTGGAGGCCTACTGCCGGCGGCAGGGGATGTTCCGTGACGCGGCAAGTCAAACGCCAGACTTCGACGATACCGTCTCTTTGGATCTGGCCTCGGTTGAGGCGAGCATCGCCGGCCCTAAACGGCCCCAGGACCGAATTGCCCTACGCTCGGCTAAACAGGATATTCGCAGCGCGCTCGCTGAGACGCGACAGGATAAAGACAAGCGCACGCAGTCGATTTCGGTCAATGGCCAGGACGGACAACTATCCGATTTGTCGGTTGTCATCGCCGCAATCACCAGTTGCACGAATACCTCGAATCCAGGCGTGATCATGGCGGCCGGCCTGCTCGCACGAAACGCGCGCCAGCATGGGCTCAGCGTGAAACCCTGGGTCAAGACCTCCCTTGCTCCCGGCTCTCAGGTGGTCACCGATTATCTTCGTAATGCGGAGCTTTTGGATGATCTTGAGGCGGTAGGTTTCGCGGTGGTTGGCTATGGATGCACCACCTGTATCGGCAATTCGGGTCCTTTACCAGCCCCTGTGAGTAGCGCTATTAAAGACGGTGAACTGATCGTCTCTTCCGTGCTTTCAGGCAATCGCAACTTCGAAGGTCGGGTCCATTCGGAGGTGCGCATGAATTTTTTAGCCTCACCCCCTTTGGTGGTGGCCTATGCGCTCGCCGGGACGACCGATATCGATTTTGCATCTGACCCGATCGGCCACGGACTCGAGGGTCAACCGGTCATGCTGGCGGACATCTGGCCAAGCGCGACGGAGACCAACGCGGTCATCGCAGAGCACGTGACTCGCGAGATGTTCAAGTCTCGCTATGCGGATGTCTTTCGTGGTGATGCGTTGTGGCAGGCCGTTCCGGTCGGAACGGGTGGCCAGTTTGAGTGGGACGCAAAATCGACTTACGTCCGTCGTCCGCCTTACTTCGATGGCATGCAGAAAACACCGCCCGGGATCCCTTTAATCGAGGGCGCGCGAGCGCTTGCGCTATTGGGCGACAGCATTACGACTGACCATATCTCGCCGGCGGGCTCCATTCAGGCGGACAGCCCCGCCGGGCGATACCTTGCCGATCATGGTGTGGCGACAAAAGATTTCAACTCCTATGGATCACGACGCGGAAATCATGAGGTCATGATGCGCGGAACCTTTGCCAACATTCGCTTGCGCAATATGATGGCGCCGGGTACGGAGGGCGGCTGGACGACATTCCAGCCAGCCGGCGAGCAAATGACGATTTATGATGCCGCGATGCACTACGCCGAGGCTGGCACGCCGTTGGTAGTCATTGGCGGAAAAGAATACGGCACGGGCTCATCACGTGACTGGGCAGCCAAAGGCGTGGCTTTACTCGGTGTCAGAGCAGTTCTCGTAGAAAGTTTCGAGCGTATCCATCGGTCCAATCTGGTGGGCATGGGTGTCCTACCGCTTCAATTCCTGGAAGGGGAGGATGCAAAAAGCTACGGTCTTGAAGGCACTGAGTTATTTAATCTCTCAAAACCGGCGCCTGGGGACTCTCACTTAGAGGTCGAGGTGGTCCGCTCGGCCGGTGAGCGTTTTACCCTTACGGCCCGGATCCGAATCGACACGCCCAAAGAGTGGGACTACTACCAGCACGGAGGCATTTTGCCCTACATGGTGCGCCAGTTGCTGACCGCCTCCTAAATTTTACCGGCGGCGCAACGCGGTGGAGTCGTGGCCCGGCGTTAGGTCGGCCGCGACCGCACGATGTTAATGGACAACAGCACAAGCCCAAGCGCGATCGCTAGCTTCCACGAGAACGGCTCACCCAAAAAGACCATTCCCCACAGGGCCCCCAGCACGGGGACAATGTAATTGACTTGTGCAAAGCGGTTAACGCCCAACTGAGCGATCAGATAGAAAAAAATCAACATAGCGAGACCGGTAGGAAAGATGCCAAGATAGGCAATCGCCAGTAGGCCAGCGAGCGTGGGGCTTTGACTCAACGGTTGCTCGACAATCAGGGTAATCGGTGTCATCCACGCAAAGGCTGCGATCATGGTTCCGGAGGCCGTCGCCGCACCGCTTCTCTGCGTCGTAAAGTAGCGAGTGAATGTAGCGGAGGCGCCATAACAAACGGCGCTGAACAACACCGCTATCTGAGCGAGCAGTGGCCCGGTGAGTCCCGCCAATGCGTCGGCACCCAGCAGTATCATCAGGCCACAGAATCCAATCGCCAGAGCCAGCCCGGTTCGGCCGTTGAATGGTTCATCTTTTATGAAGGCATGCGCCAGCAGGGCGGTCGTCACCGGCATTACCCCCATCAAAATTGCGGTCAGTCCGCTGTCGATGCGAGTTTCTCCCCAACTAATCAGGCTGAAGGGTAAGGCGTTCCCAACCAATCCAATAAATGCGAATACACCCCAGGACTGCAAATCTGACGGCAGGCGGCCATTTTTTATCTTTAACCAGATGTATAAAATGACGGCCGCGATAGCCAGACGTGCCCAGGTGAGTGTCAACGGTCCCACTGATTGCACGCCAATCTTGATGAACGCGAAAGAGCCGCTCCACATCGTAGCTAACAGAAATAGAAGGGCGTAGTGTTTTCGCATATTTATCGATTAAACCGCATAGCGCCTGCTTGTTATCAACATTCCTGCCACGTTGGCCCGCCTGATCTATGACGCGACCGTCCGCCGCTTCTCTCCTGCAAGACGACGAGCGTCCAGCGTTTGAGCTATTCAATGGCTCGGGACGAAGCCCCGTCTTGCTGGTGTGTGATCATGCCGATAATTCGATCCCTAAGCGGTTAAATCGTCTCGGCCTGGATCCGGCATCGCTTCAGACCCATATTGCGATTGACCTCGGAGCGGCGACGCTATCAAGGGCGCTCGCGACTATACTCGATAGCCGTCTGGTGTTGGCGAGATTCTCCCGCCTGGTGATCGATCTCAATCGCCCGCTGAATGAACCGACATTAATCCCGGAACAAAGCGATGGCGTCGAGGTGCCGGGTAACGGGGCCCTCAGTGTTGGCGATCGACAGCAACGGGTGTCCGAAATTTTCGACGCCTACCATGGCGCTATTGCTCGTGAATTGTTGAGCATTCGTAAGACACAGAACCGGGCGGCGATTGTAGCCGTGCACAGTTTCACTCCCCG